>Ga0068865_100000641_pt1 | contig 19766 bp, 15 predicted proteins | sample KBSMisM12_FD_75293 | JGI IMG/M metagenome (GOLD analysis project Ga0068865, IMG submission 75293) | Miscanthus rhizosphere microbial communities from Kellogg Biological Station, Michigan, USA - KBS Miscanthus M1-2 | ecosystem: Host-associated > Plants > Roots > Rhizosphere > Soil ...
TCGTTCAACAACGGCGCCTCGGGCGGCGTGACGGTGGACCTGACCCTTCAGGGCGGTCCGCAGGCCGTCGGCGGCGGGGTCGGCGTCGACACCCTGGTGAACATAGAGAACCTCTCCGGCACCAACGCCTTCAACGACGTGCTGACCGGCGACAACAACGCCAACTGGCTGTGGGGCCTGAACGGCAACGACACGATCAACGGCGCCGGCGGCGACGACACGGTCCAGATCGGGGCCGGCAACAGCGTCGTGGACGGCGGCGCCGACATCGACACCCTGTCGCTGAACGACAACGGCGACGCCACCCTGCTGAACATGACCTTCTCGCTGGCGGCGCAGGGCGGTCCGCAGGCGACCGGCCACGGCAACGTGACAGCCACGAACTTCGAGAACGTCTCGGGCGGCAGCGGCAACGACACGCTGACCGGCGATACGAACTCGAACATCCTGGCGGGTTCGGAAGGCATGGACAGCCTGACGGGCGGCGATGGCGACGACCAGCTCTACGGCGACGGCGTGTTCACGACCGACAGCGGCGGCGCCGGCACCTCGGGCCCGATAATCCTCGTGCCGAACGTCGACGGCCTGGGCGGAGTGGACGGAAACGACACCCTGGTGGGCGGCAATGGCGCCGACACCCTGATGGGCGTCAGCGGGGACGACGTCCAGATCGGCGGCGCCGGCGCCGACGTCTTCGTCCTGGGCGGCGGACACGACGTCATCAACGACTTCGCGGTCGCCGAGGACCGTTTCGACATGTCGGTCTTCGGTTTCGACAACTTCTCCGAACTGCAGCCGTACCTCAGCGAGGTGTCGGGCTCGGCGGTGCTGACCATCGTCTTCGAAGGCGTCACCAACACCACGACGTTCCAAGGCGTGCCGCTGGCCAGCTTGTCGGCGGCGAACTTCATCTTCGGTGCGGCGCCCCTCGAACTTGAGGGCAGCGACCAGGCCGACCTGCTGCCCGGCCGCGCCGGAAGCGACACGCTGAGCGGCCTCGACGGCCCTGACACGCAGGGCGGCTTCGGCGGCGCGGATTCCCTGCTGGGCGGAAACGGCGACGACATCCTGGACGGTGGGTCCGGCACGGACACCATGGCCGGCGGCGCGGGCGACGACACCTATGTCGTCGACGACGGCGGCGACGTCGTCAGCGAGGCGGCCGGCGACGGGACGGACACGATCCAGACGTCGCTGAATTTCTACGACCTGGGCGCCAACGCCCCGAACGTGGAGAACCTCACGTTCACCGGGACGGGAAGCTTCATCGGGCTCGGGAGCAGCGCCAACAACAGCATGTCGGGCGGCGACACCGGCGACCTGCTGCGCGGCGGCGGCGGCAACGACACGCTGTCGGGCGGCGGCGGCGGCGACTACCTGCAGGGCGGGTTCGGAGACGACTACATCGACGGCGGCTCGGGCTTCGACCGCGCGGTCTTCTTCGGCGGCGCCACGGGCCCGGTCACGGTGGATCTGACCATCGCCGGTCCGCAGAACACCGGCCAGGGGATGGACACCCTGGTGAACATCGAGAACGTCGCGGGAACGGCGTTCGACGACGTGCTGACCGGCGACGGCGGGCCGAACTGGCTGTGGGGCATCGGCGGTAAGGACACGCTCACCGGCGGCGCAGGCGACGACCTGCTGCAGACCCTGGGCGGCGACAGCCGGCTGGACGGCGGCGACGGCAATTCCGACACCGCCTCGTTCAACAACAACGGCGACAACACGCTGCTGAACGTCAGCGTCTCGCTGGCCTCGCAGGGCGCGCCTCAAGACACCGGCCACGGGTCGATGACGCTGCTGAATGTCGAGAACCTGTCCGGAGGCGACGGATCTGACACGTTGGGCGGCGACAGCAACACCAACCTGCTGGCCGGCGGCGTCGGCAACGACCTCCTGAGCGGCGGCGACGGGAACGACACCCTGCTGGGTGACGGCATGGTCCTGCCGGACGCCGCGCCGCAGGGCTACTCCGGCCCGATCACCGTCTTCACCGACGCATCGTCCATCGTCCAACTGCCCGCCGGCAACGACACCCTGGACGGCGGCGCGGGCGCCGACACCCTGACCGGCGGCGGCGGCGACGACACCTATGTGGTCGACAGCGCCGGCGACAGCGTCGTCGAACTGGCCGGCCAGGGCCTCGACACCATCCAGACCACGCTCGGCAGCTACAGCCTGGCCAGCGTCGCCAACGTGGAGAACCTGGCCTACACGGGCGCGGGAAACTTCACCGGCACGGGCGAGGCCGGGGCGAACGTGCTGACCGGCGGCGGCGGCAACGACAGCCTGAGCGGCGCGGCCGGGGCCGACACGATGATCGGCGGCGGCGGCAACGACACCTATGTCGTGGACGTGGCCGGCGATGTCGTGACCGAACAGGCTGGCGGCGGGACGGACACGATCCGCACGTCGCTCAGCAGCTACAGCCTGGCCGGGACGCCGGACGTCGAGGTCCTGGCGTTCACCGGCGGCGCGGCGGCCTTCACCGGCACGGGCAACGCGGCCAACAACACCCTCAACGGCGGCGGGGGATCGGACTCCCTGGACGGCGGCGACGGCAACGACGTGATCAACGGCGGCGGCGGCGCGAACACACTGATGGGTGGCAACGGCGACGACACCATTTCGCACGGCGGCGGCAACGACCTGATCGACGGCGGCGACGGAAACGACGTCCTGAACGACTCCCCGTTCGCAGGCCACGACACCTTCAACGGCGGCGCCGGCGATGACACCTTCCTGGTCCGCAACATCCACGGCGTTGAGGACACGTTCGGCGCATCGATCTTCAACGGTGGGTCGGGAACCGACTACATCGCCATCGGGAGCCACGTGAACTTCCAGGGCGCGTTCAGCTCGATCGAGGGCATCGCGTTCCTTCCGCCGGGCCCCGGCCCGGGCGGGCCGATGGATTCCGCCGTCCTCGAAATCGGCGGCTCGCTGCTCGACAGCCTGTCGGCCGCCGCCAACTTCAAGGGCGCCGGCAACCTGTGGGTCCACCTGGACAGCGAGCACGTCTTCAACGGCTCGGGCTACACCTTCGACGCCGCCTCCAACGTGGCCGTCGCGGTGGACGGCACGAACGGCTCCGACACCATCACCGGCACCAGCAACGGCGACGTCATCAGCGGTGACCCCAGTGGTTACGTCTCGGGCTCGACGGCCACCGACAGCATCGCAGGCGGCGGCGGAGACGACACGATCGAAGGCGGCGTGGGCAACGACACGGTCGACGGCGGCGCAGGCGCCGACGTGATCGGGATCAGCGCCGGCCAGGACGTGATCCTGGGCTTCACGGTCGGCCAGGACAGATTCGACCTCACCAACTACGGCTTCGACAGCTTCGCCCACCTGCAATCCTACCTCTCGGAGGTGGGCGGCTCGGCCGTGCTGACGTTCACCTACGACGGGGTTACCCACTCCCAGACGTTCCAGGGGGTGACGCTGGCCAGCCTTTCGGCGGGCGACTTCATCTTCGGCGCCGGTCCGAACAGCGTGACGGGCACGGCCAACAGCGACCTTCTCGCGGGCTCCGGCGGCGGCGACACGCTCGACGGTTCGGGCGGGAACGACACCCTGCTCGGCTTCGGCGGCAACGACTCCGTCGCGGGCGGCGCCGGCGCCGACAACCTCGACGGCGGCGCGGGCGTGGACACTCTGGCCGGCGGCGCGGGCGACGACACCTTAGTGGTCGACAGCGCCGGCGACGTGGTGATGGACAATGCGGGCGAGGGGACCGACACGGTCCAGACCGCACTGGCCAGCTACAGCCTGGCGGCCGCGGCGAATGTGGAGAACCTGACCTTCACCGGCGCCGGCGGCTTCGCCGGAACCGGCAACGGCGGCGGCAACATCATCACCGGCGCCGGCGGGAACGACACGCTGGACGGTGCGGCCGGGAACGACACCCTGATCGGCGGCGCGGGCGACGACACGTTCGTCGTGGACAGCGCGGGGGACGTCGTGACCGAACTCGTGGGCGGCGGAACCGACACCGTCCAGACCACGCTGACCAGCTACAGCCTGGCGTCGGCGGCTAACGTCGAAAACCTGACCTACATCGGCGCCGGGAACTTCTCCGGGACCGGTGGAGCCGGCGCGAACCTGCTGACCGGCGGCGGCGGGAACGACACCCTGGACGGCGGCAACGGCAACGACACGCTGAACGGCGGGGCCGGCGACGACACCTATCTTGTCGACGGCTCGGGAGACGTAATCACCGAGGCCGGCGGCGGCGGGACCGACACCATCCAGACCGCGCTGACCAGCTACACCCTCGGCGCGAACCTCGAGACCCTGGCCTACACCGGGACCAAGAACTTCTCCGGCACGGGCAACGCGGGCGCAAACCTGCTTTCCTCCGGCGCGGGCAACGACACGCTCGACGGCGGCGCGGGCGCGGACACCCTGACCGGCGGCGCGGGCAACGACACCTATGGGGTGGACAGTGCGGGTGACGTCGTCAACGAAGCGGCCGGCGGCGGGACGGACACCCTCCAGACCACGCTTGCGAGCTTCAGCCTGGCGAGCCAGCCCAATATCGAGAACCTGACCTACACCGGGTCCGGAAGCTTCTCGGGCGTCGGCAACGGCGCGGGGAACGTCATGACCGGAGGCGCGGGCGCCGACACGCTGGACGGCGGCGCGGGCGCCGACACCCTGAGCGGCGGCGGCGGCAACGACACCTATGTGGTCGACACCGCCGGCGACTCCATCAGCGAGAGCAACGGGGGTGGCGCCGACACCGTGCAGACGGCGCTGGCCTCGTTCAGCCTGGCCAGCCTGTCGAACGTCGAGAACCTCACCTACACCGGGTCCGGCAACTTCGCCGGGACCGGCGACACCGGCGACAATGCGCTGTCCGGCGGCGCCGGCGACGACACCCTCGACGGCGGAAAGGGCAACGACACCCTGACGGGCGGCGGGGGGAACGACACCTTCGTCGTCGACAGCGCCGGCGACAGCGTCTCGGAGCAGGCGGGCGGCGGGTTCGACACCGTGAAGACCTCGCTGGCCAGCTATACGCTTTCAGCCAACGTCGACGCCCTGGTCTACACCGGGACCAAGGCCTTCAGTGGCCTGGGCAACAGCGACGCCAACAACCTGACCAGCAACGGCGGCGACGACACGCTGAACGGCGGCGCGGGCGCGGACACCATGGCCGCCGGCGCGGGCGACGACACCTATGTCGTCGACAATGCCGGCGACATGGTCACCGAGGCGGCCGCAGGCGGGACGGATACGATCCAGACCGGCCTCAGCAGCTACACCCTGACCGCCGCCAACGTGGAGAACCTGTCCTTCACCGGCGCGGGCGGCTTCACCGGCGTCGGCAACGGCCTGGCGAACGCGCTGACCGGCGGTTCGGGCAGCGACGTGCTGGACGGCGGCGCGGGCAACGACACGCTGACGGGCGGCGCGGGCGCGGACACCTTCCGCTTCGACACGCTACCCAACGCCTCCACCAACGTCGACCGGATCACCGACTTCACGCCGGGCTCGGATCATATCGCGCTGGACCACACGATCTTCACGTTGCTGGGCGGCGCCGGCGCGCTGGATGCGTCGATGCTGAGGGCCGGAAACAACATCACCACCGCGGCCGACGCCAACGACTTCCTGATCTACAACTCCAAGACCGGGGCGTTGTATTACGACGCCGACGCCAACGGGTCCGGCGCGGCGATCCAGATCGCGGTGATCACCGGGTCCCCGACGCTGACGAGCGGAGACTTCCTGGTGACCTGACGCGGCTGACGCCTAGAGCCGCCCCGCTTCGCTGAGGCGGTCGACCAGCCAGAGGCGGGCCGGCGGCAGGGGGCGGTTGATGGGGTTGAAGATGAACTGCTCGAGGAAGTGGGCGGTGAGCGTCAGGCCGGCCTGGACGTCGCCGGGCTCCAGGCGCGACTGCGACGAGAGCAGGAAGGGCGGCAGCGGCAGCATGCGGTCATGGTACGGGGCGCCGGCCTGGCGGCTGACGGCGCGGCCGGTCTTCGGGCTGACGTAGACCAGGTCGTCGGTGACGCCGGTGGCGGCGCACTTGGAGAGGTCCAGGCCGAAGCCCAGCTCCTGCAAGAGGCCCGCCTCGAAGCGGACGAAGACGGCGGGCCAGTCGTCGACGCCGGCGAGCGCCTCGGAAAGGGCGGCGAAGGCCAGGTAGGCGCCGGGGTGCGGCTCGCGCTCGGGCAAGGCGCCGGCGGCGACGGCGGCCGCGGCGGCGATCCCGGCCAGCGCCAGCGGATCGTCGAACAGGGCCGCGGGCCCCTCCCCCGAAGCCTCCAGGGTGGCCGAACCCAGCTGGTCGGATATCCGGGCGCGGTAGCGGGCGGTGACCGGGAAGCCGGCCTGCAGCAGCGGCTTCAGCTTGCGCGACGCCCCGCCCGCCACATGGGCGGCGTAGCGGCCGTGGCCGCGGGTCAGCATCTCCACGATCGCGCCCGCCTCGCCGAACGGGCGGGCGGAGAGCACGAAGGCGTCATCCTCGAATTCCATGCCGCTCGCTTAGCATCCGCGGCCGCGGACGGCGACGCGGGTCTACGGCGTGGGGAACGGGGCGCGCGTGCCGGTGATCAGCTTGGCGACGCCGGCGGAGAGCTGTGGGTTGTCGGCGACGAAGAACAGGCCGCCGCGGCCATTCTGACTGCTGTTGCAGGTCTTGGCGTCGTTGGGATGAGCCGGATCGCCGAGTTGCCCCTGCTGGTTCAGGTCGCCGAAGATCGCGTAGTGGTGGGCGCCGCTGGGCATCGAGACACCGATCTTGGCGTGGTTGGGGCCACCGGTGAAGCCCACCAGCACACCCTCCCAGTTGGCGTTGAAGGCGACGTCGACCTCACCCGGCGGCTTGGTCAGCGACTTGTCCCAGCAGTGCACGTCCTTGCCCGACCGCGTGGACGGGATCTGCGGATTGGCCCACCAGGTGGCGGTGAGCAGCGGTTCGCTGTCGAGGACCGACGACAGGAACTGCCACGGCGGCACGTGCAGGGCCGAGGGCTTCACGATCATCCGGAAGCCGGAGGACAGCGGCTGGTCGATGAAGCGGTTGTCGGTCGTGACCTTGCCCAGCGCGTTCACCAGGGCGGCCATGTCGGGCGCGAGCGGGACGCCGTTGACGACCTTGTTGACGATCTGGGGGTTGGTGACGTCGGTCGAGACGCTGGCCCGCGCCAGGCCGCTCAGCACCGCCTTCACATCGTCGGGGCTGAGCCTGAGCGCGAAGAAGTCCTGGGCGTTGCCGATGTTGTTGTCGTTGCTGATGCAGCCCAGCGTATTGCCGTCATGGCGCGGGACGGCCACGCCGCCGGAGGCCGGCCAGGACGGCGTCGTCACCTGCAGCAGGACGCCGTTCCCCGACGCGTCCCAGGCCAGCATGCCCTTGGAGTGGCCCCAGGGGCTGGCGCACTGCTTGGCGTCGCAGTTCTTGTCCTTGTCGCGGTCCGGGTCGCCGTAGAACTGGTCGTTCCAGACGACGAAGTAGTACTTGCCGTTGTAGATCTGGCTGAAGGTGGCGCCCAAGGGATCGCCGCCGCCCTGCCCGATCAGGCCCGGTCCGTCGGTGAGCGTCGGGTTCTCGCTGCTGGCCACGGCGTACTTCAGGCTGAACGACCCCTTCGCCAGGGTTCCGCCGAAGGCGCAGACCCGCCCCGGATCGTCGGCGGCTGTCTTGAACTCGCCGGAGCTGAACTTGTAGGCGAACCACCACTCGACCGGCCGGCCGACGGCCAGCAACGGCGCGGGCGCGCCGACGCCGCCGGGCGCGGACATGGGCGGCGGGCTGGTCGGATGTGTCTTCGCCGGCGGGATCATGTTGGTTCCGGCCGACAGCGCGCCGATCATTGCGACCGCGACGCCCAGCCGACCCCCCGTCTTCACCGCCAGGGCCTTCTTCTTGGGCGCCATCCTGGTCCGCGCCCTGGCCGTGGACGTATCGGCCGTCGCCGCCCGGGTGCGGGCGGGCTTCTTCGCGCCGGCCGGCTTGCCGCGCGGTTTGGCGGGCGGTTTGGCGGGCGGCCGGACCATCAGGGCGCCGTCGGGGTGTGCGGCACCGCCTTGTACGACAGGTAGGCCGCGTGGCTGATGCCGAGGAGCCAGACGAACGAGTCATCGAGCTTGGGCAGCTCATGGATCGGCGCCTGGCTCGACGACAGCAGGATGTAGACGTAGCTGGCGTAGATCCCCAGCAGCAGCACGGTGATCAGCACCTGCTGGATCTTGCCGAGGTCCGGCGCGGCGGCGTTGCCGAGCTCGTCGCCGGTCACGATGTCGCCCCAGGAGGCCTCATGGGCGTCGTCCTTCACCTCGAGCGTGCTGTCGTTGTCGTTCGCCTCCTTCAGGCTGAGCAGCGCCGGGGCCGCGACCAGGGATGTCGCCGAGATGCCCATGGCCAGCAGCAGCTCGCCCGGGATGGCGATTTCGAGATCGGTGGTCCCGGAGGCGTCGCCCTGGCCCAGGAGGTTGTAGACCGCGATCGTCGCCAGCGCCGACAGCACGACGACCGTCCAGGCGCCGGCCTGCAGCTTGCTGAGGCTGATCTTGTTGCGGTTGTCGATGAAGGCGCCGATCGGCCGGTTGTTGACCAGCCAACCGATGATCGCGAGCTCGCCGGCCAGCACCGCCATAGCGCCCAGGAAGGCGTAGCCGCGGTACGCGGTCCCAAGGTTGGCGGCGACCGTCAGGCCGACGGCCAGAAGGATGATGGGCAGAGCCGCCCAGGCCCAGTTCTTCGGCACCTCGCCCCCCTCGGCAAGTTATCTCCGACAGCCGTTGCGGAGAGCGAGATCAGGCAGAGGCAGCGCGCCGACCCGGTCTTCGCCTAAGCCACACAGACTGCAATCGCCCGACGATATAGCCGGCGCGGATGCTGTCAACCATTGGAACGTCTTTTGGCTGGACACCCCTTAAGGTTGTCCCGTTCTCGTTGCCGCGCTCCGCGAACTCTGGCTAGCTTCGCCGCAGGTGCGAGTGACCCGCTGGGGGGCGGTGAGCGTGGACATTCACAAGCCGAAGCCCTGGGGCGGATTTCGCGAGTTCCTGAAAGAGTACGTGATCATCGTCGTCGGCGTGCTGACGGCGCTGGGCGGCGAGCAGGCCGTCGAGGCGCTGCACGGGATGCAGAAGGTGCAGGCCGGCGAGGCGGAACTGCGGATCGCCTTCGTCCGCGAAGTGAACAACGCGGCGATCCGTGACGCGCAGGACGCGTGCGTGACCCGGCGGCTTGCGAGCTTGTCGGCGATCCTGCGGCAGGCCGAGGAAACCGGTCGGCTGCCGCCGATCGCGGCCGTCGGCCATCCCGCGTTCACGCCCTGGACCGTGGGCGCCTGGAGCACGCTGGTGGCCGACCAGACCGTCTCGCACCTGCCCCGGCAGAAGGCGATCGACTACACCGCCATCGTCCAGCAGACGGCCTATCTCAGCGCGCTCAGCGACCGCGAGGAGGACCAATGGACCGTGCTGGACAGCATGGCCGGGCCCGGACGCCGGCTGAGCGATGTCGAGGCCGAACTGCTGCGCACGACCCTGTCGATGGCGGCCGGGTCCAGCGCCCACATGACTGTGACCGGCGCCCGGCTGCGTGACGCCATCAAGGCGACCGGCCTGGTCGGCGCCTCGGAATTCACCGAGGCGGTCCGGCGCGGGGCGGAGGGCAAATCGTCGGCGGAAATCTGCCGCCCGATCGCCGCCTCGCCACCGCCGGGCGAACCCTCCAGCGGACGGCGATAGGCATGGACATCCACAAACCCAAGCCGTGGCACGGCGCTCGCGAGTTCCTGAAGGAATACCTGATCATCGTCGTCGGCGTGCTGACCGCGCTCGCCCTCGAGGCCGTGGTCCAGAACCTCCACGAACGGCGCCTGTCGGCCGAAGCGCGCGACGCCGTGCGGGCCGAGATCAACCTCGACCTGGCGAACCTGAAGCGGCGCGGGTCCAGACAGGCCTGCGTCGATCGCCGCATCGCGGAGATGAGCGATTTCATCGCGAAGGCCGAGGCCGGCAAGCCGTTCCAGCTGCCCCCTGCGATCGGGTTGCCGGGGCGGCTGACCGCCTACACCCAGCGCTGGGAGGCCGCAACCGCCGGTGGCCGGACCAGCCTGCTGTCGACCGACGAGCAGCGCGACTTCGCGCGTGTCTACGACCACCTGATACGCAGCGAGAAGTACCAGGACTGGGAGTTGGAAGCCTGGGGTGAGCTACAGGGCCTTGAAGGCGTGCGGCTCCCGTCGGCGGAGTTGCTGGCCCGCGCTCGCGGCGCGCTCGGCAAGGCGCGCATGGCGGACCGCGGCTTCCAGAGTTCGCTCGCCCAAGCCGAGGACCGAGCCGCAGAAATCGGCATCAAGGGCGTCGATCCCCACCTGATCAGGCCCGGGGCCAAGGCGTGGGGTGTGGACACCTTCTGCATACCGATGACCCCCACTCCCAACGGGCCGGCTCGGCCCGCCGGCCGCGCCGAGGGCTAGGAGCGGAGCCCAGATGGACATTCACAAGCCCAAGCCGTGGCACAGCGTCCGCGAGTTCCTGAAAGAGTACGCGATTATCGTCATCGGCGTGCTGACCGCGCTCGGCGCCGAGCAGGGTGTCGAGTGGCTGCACTGGCGCCATCAGGCGGAGGTAGCCCGCGAGGCGATCGCATTCGACCTGGGCGAGACGGTGGCGCGGGCGGCCAGCAAGGACGCCGAGAGCGTCTGCGTGGGGCGTCGGCTGGGCGAATTCGCCGAGGTGCTGGACGCCGCCCAGGCCACCCGGCGGCTGCCGCCGATGGGCCAGCAGGGAACTCCGGACACACCGCCCTGGGGCCTGCGCAGCTGGTCGGGGCTGACGTCGGGCCTGACGCTGGCGCACATCCCCAACCGCGAGCAACTCCTGCTATCGGGGCTGGAGACCTATCTCGGCAAGCTGAGCGCCAACAGCCGGGAGGAACAGCAGGAGTGGGCGATCCTTCGCACCATGGTGGGGCCCGGCCGGCCCACGTCCGACGCCGAGATCGCCTCGCTCAGGGCCGCGCTAGGACGCGCCCACTACTATGCGATCTTCCACAAGATCGGCAGCGAGCAGGTCGCCTCGCTGGCCGCGCGCAGCGGCTACCTTAGCCGCCGCCAGCTGGACGCGGCGTTCCGAGCGGGCGTGGAGAAGGCGAAGAACGCCTCGCTCTGCCACCCGCCGGGCGCGGCGCCCGCCCGCGCGAGCGACGACTTCCAGTACATACTCGAACGCCCGCCCATCCCACCGGACGGAAAGGCTGCCAACGCGCTCGCGGTCGGCAACGCCGGCGCGCTGACGACGGAGCGGTAGGGCCATGGACCTCCACAAGCCGAAGCCCTGGCATAGCCTTGGCGACTTCCTGAAAGAGTACGCGATCATCGTCGTCGGCGTGCTGACGGCGCTGGCCGCGGAGTCCGGCGTCGAGTGGCTGCACTGGCGCCATGAGGTCCAGGCCGCGCGCGAGATGCTGCGGCCGGAGTACCTGCGGGTGGTCCATCTGGTCGGCGTGCGCGTCGCCCAGTCGCCATGCATCGCCGACCGGCTCGATGCGCTGAACGACATCCTCGACCGGGCGGGCGCCAGCGGAAGCCTGCCGCCGATCGGCCCGGTGCTGCAGCCCACGCGCAACCCGTGGACCGTGCTGGCCTGGGAGGCAGTGGTCTCGAGCCAGGTCCTGCCGCACATCCCGCGCGACGAGGTGCTGCTGGAAACCAACATCGCGGTGAGGACCAACTACCTCAACCGCATCCGCGATTCTGAGATGGACCATTGGGCCCAGTTGGGCGGCCTGATGGGCCCGGGGCGCAAGGTCGAGCCGGCGGAGCTTGCAAGCGACCGCGCCGCCCTGAACCTCGCCGCGCGGGAAGCCGGCATCATCCGCACCACCGCGAGCCTCCTCGTGCCCGACATCGTCAAGACCGGTGTCGTCACGCGCGCCGAGGCGATGAAGGCCTGGCGCGAGGGCATGGACGAAGGACGGGCCTGGATCATCTGCAAGCCGCTCGGCGGCACGCCGGTCCGCTTCTCGGCGATGCAGGGCCCGGGTCTCGCCGCGCCGCCGAAGACGCCGTTCTGAGCGGCCGGGGGGATCATGGAAATCCACAAACCCAAGCCGTGGCACGGCGCGCGCGAGTTCCTGAAGGAGTACCTGATCATCGTCGTTGGCGTGCTGACCGCGCTCGCGGCGGAGGCCGGCGTCGAGTGGCTGCACTGGCGCCACCTGGCCGAGCAGCATGACGCGGACCTGCGGGCCGGCGCCTACACCATCGCCGCCAACGCGCTCCAGCGGATGGCCATCGACGGCTGCGTGACCGACGAGCTGCGCCAGACGGCCGAGGCGCTGCGTCGCCCCGGCTCGGCGTGGACGGGGCTGAAGCCGGACGCCACCGGCCGGGTCGCCGACTATCTGCCGCCGCGCCTCTTCCCGCTTTCCCGGGCGTGGCCGTACGCGCAATGGGAAAGCGCGCTGGCCGACGGCTCGCTCACCCACCTTTCGGGCGGGCGGCTGGAGACGTATCTGCGCCTCTACCGCACCTCCCGCGCGATCGGCGAGCAGCAGGAGAAGGTGTTCGAGCTGATGCCGGAGCTGACGCCGCTCGCCTTCGACCAGAGCCTCACGGCCCAGGACAAGGCGCGCTACCTGGGGATCCTCGCCCGCATCGACCACACCGAGACGCTGATGATCTCGATGTCGCGGGTCATCCTCACCGTCGCCGCCAACGACGGCCTTTGGCCGCCGCAGGATGTGCGCGAGCCGCCGCTCGAGGCCAGCCGGGCGCGGCTGGGCGAGTGCGTGCGCGCGCCCGATCGCACCGCCTTCCTACCCGGCGGCGCACTCGTCCAGTCCTCCGTGCTGCCGAAACGCTAGGACGCCCATGGACATCCACAAGCCGAAACCGTGGCGCTCCGTCCGCGAGTTCCTCAAGGAATACGTGATCATCGTCGTGGGTGTGCTGACCGCGCTGGCCGCAGAACAGGCCGCAGAGAACTGGCGCGAGCATCGCGCGGCGGACGAGGCCCGCGCGGCGGTGCGGGCTGAGATCGCCGCCGACCTCGGCTGGATGCTGCGCCGGCGCGAGGAACAGTCCTGCATCGACCGGCGCCTGAGCGAGATCGACGCGGTGCTGGCGGCGGCGCGCGAGGGGCGGCCCTTCACGGCTCCGCTGTGGGTCGGTCGCGTGCTGAGCGTGCCCATCTCGTCCCGCCGCTGGACCGCCGCCGCGCAGTCCGGGCGCGCGAGCCTGTTTAGCAGCGAGGAGCAGGCGGCCTACGGGCAGAGCTATTTCGTGATCGAAGGCTTCGCCGGACGCCAGGAAGAGGAGCAGCAGGCCTGGGCGACGTTGCGCGCCATGGAGGGGGCCAAGACCCTGTCACCGGCGATGATCTGGGGCTTGACCGAGGCGCTGTCGCGCGCGCGGCTGGAGAACTATCTGGCCAAGCGCGCCACGACGCGGGCGCTGGCCGGCGCACCCCGCCTGAACATTACGCCGGCGCGGGAGGCCCACAACGCCAACGACGTGAAGACCTACCCGACCTGCGTGCCGATGGGCGCCGATCGGGCGACGGCGCTGCGCATGGTCGCCAATCCGACCGGGGAGCCCTAGCGCCATGGACATCCACAAGCCGAAGCCCTGGCACTCCCTCCGCGAGTTCCTGAAGGAGTACCTGATCATCGTCGTGGGCGTGTTGACGGCGCTCAGCGCCGAGGCCGGGGTCGAGTGGCTGCACTGGCGGCACGAGGCCCATGTGGCGCGCGAGGCGATGGCCTATGACATGCGCCGGACGCTGGGCTGGAGCGCGGCGACCGACGCGGAGGCGCCCTGCGTTCTCGCGCGGCTGCAGGCGCTGTCCGACGTGCTGGACGAGGCCGGACGGACGAAGAGGCTGCCCCCGCTGGGCTCGTTCCCGCCGCCGCAGTCGCACTCCTGGATCCTGCGAAGCTGGTCGGCGCTGGTGGCCGGCCAGACGCTGGCGCACATGCCCAACCGCGAACAGACCCTTCTGGCGGCCATCGCCAACCGCCTGGACTACCTGTACCGCGAGCGCGACCAGTCGATCCTCGACTGGAGCGAACTGCAGACCATGGCCGGCATGGGCCGCCCGGTTTCGGACGCCGAGCTCGCCAGCCTGAACGCCGCGCTCGGGCGGGCGGCCACCCACCAGTCCAGTCTGCAGGGCGGGGCCCGCCAGACCCCGACCCTGATCATCCAGACCGGCCTGTTGTCGCGGGATGACGTGCAGCGGGCCTGGGACGAGGGGCTCGCGGCCGGCAAAGCCTCGCGCGTGTGCCAGCCCCTGCCCGCGCCTGCGCCCCGCCGCGCCTGGCTGCCGCTGCTGTTCCGGACCCAGCCCATCCGGCCGGGCGACGAGAAGGCCGACACGCTTGGCGTGGCCGGCGCCGTGACCACGGAGCGCTGAGGCATGGACCTCCACAAGTCCAAGCCCTGGCACGGCGTTCGCGAGTTCCTGAAGGAGTACGCGATCATCGTCGTGGGCGTGCTGACCGCGCTGGCCTTCGAGCAGGTGGTGCAGGCGATCGACTGGCAGCGGCGGGTGCGCGACGCCGAGCACGACTTCCACGTGGAGCTCGGCGAAAACGCCCGCAACGCCTACTCGCGCCTGGTCACCGTGCGCTGCGCGACGGCGCAGTTCGACGCCATGCGGGCCGCCCTGGTCGCGAACCGGGACCAAGGGACGCCGGCCACGGGGATTTCGACCTACCGGCGCGGCAACCGCAGCTGGTTCACCGACAGCTGGGAGGCCGCGCGCTCGCTGCAGCTGACCGGCCACATGCCGACCGAGCGCCTGCGCGACTATTCGCTGGCCTATTCGCTGGCGGTGTCCTTCCGCGAATGGCAACGCCGCGAACAGGACTTCAAGCCGGGCGTCGACACCCTGTCGGACAACGGCGGGCGGCTGACCGCGCAAGAACGCGACCGCCTGTTCCTGGCCCTGCACGAGCTGGAGGAGCACAGCAACCAGCTCGACAACATCGCCTTCCGCTACCTGGAGGCGGTGCGGCCGATGGGGGTCACGGTCGACGCGAAGCTGAAGGGCGAGATTCTCCAGGGCCATCGGCAGCGCGAAGGCGCCTACGCCCAGGACCCGACGCCGTGGCTGAACGACGGCGACAAGGCGGTGGGCTGGCTGCTCAGCCGCAAGGGCGAGCCGTAGGGCATGGACCTCCACAAGCCCTCCAAGATCCTCCCCCAGGGCGAAGCCCCCTCCGTCTCTCCGCTTCGCGTCGGGCCACCTCCCCCTCAATCGGGCTTCGCCCTGGGGGAGGATTTTGAGCATGGACCTCCACAAGCCCGGCTCGCAGCCCCGCGCTACGGTCGGCGCACGAACTTCTGCACCCGCTTGCCCTCGAAGTCGGCCGCATAGACCGCGCCTTTCCGGTCCACCGCCACCCAGTGGAGGTCGACGAACTGGCCGTCGTAGTTGCCGTATCGGCCGATGCGGGCCTTGAGCGCGCCCGCCGCGTCCAGTTCCAGGACGCCGGTCCGGTCGGGCGGCTCGACGCTGCCGGATTCGGCGACGTACAGGCGGCCACTCGGCGCCGTCGCGATCGCCTGCGGACTGGCGAACGGCGGTCCGGGCAACTGGAACAGGAACCGGCCATCCCCGTCGAAGGCCTGGATGCGCTTGTTGCGGCGGTCGACGACGAAGACGCGGCCCTGAGCATCCACCGCCACGCCGTGCGCCAGGTCGAACTGGCCGGGCCCCCGGCCCTTGCCGCCCCAGGCGCGCACGAAGGCGCCCGACCGGTCGAACTTCACGACCCGACTGTTGACGTAGCCGTCGGCGACGAACACCGAGCCGTCAGGCCCGACCGCGACGCCGGCCGGCTCGTTGAAGTGACGTTCGTCCTCGCCGGGCTTCGCGCGTTCGCCCAGCGCCAGCAGCAGCTTGCCGTCGTGGGAAAGCTTGAACACCTGGTGCAAGGCGACGTCCGACACCCAGACCTGATCGTGGGCGTCGACGGTGATGCTGTGGGGCAGCGCGAAGAGGCCGGCCCCCCAGCGCGACTTGAGCCGCCCAGTCCGGCCGTCGAACACCAGGACCGTGGGCTTCGCGATGGGCGTGGTGTCGAACGGCCCGGTCTCCGGCCACTCCCGGCCGGCGCGGGTCAGGACGAGGACGTCTCCCTCGCGGTCGACGGCGACCGCCGACACCTGGTCCAGCATCTCGTTGTCGGGCAGCTGGGGCCAGCCGTGGACGGGGCGCCAGCCGCCGGCCGAAGGGGTCCAATGCGGCGCGGGCGCGGCGGCCGCCGGCGCCACGAGCGCCAATCCCGCCAGCGCGCTCGCCGCCACGACAAGGGCGCCGAAGCGCCCTGCCTGCGCCGCGCCCGCCCGGCGTCCGCGCGGTGTTGATTGCGTCATGGCCTCTCCCGGCGCGCCCGTCCGCGCGACGCTAAGGCCAAGCTTGCCCTCCGCTCAAGCGCGTTCCGGCTGCGCGATGGCGCAAAAGAAGAGCCCCGGCGCTCTTGCGAGGCCGGGGCTCGGGGTCACGCGCGCTGAGGGCTCAGGCGGCGATGACGTAGCGCCGGCGGCGGAGCATGGCGCCCAGGCCGCCGAAGCCGAGGACCAGCAGCGTCCAGGCCGCGGGTTCCGGAACATCGGATCCGCCGCGGCTGGCGCCGCCGCCGATCACGTTCCAGTCGATCGACTCGTTGCCGTCCGGGCTGCAGCAGACGAAGTCGTAGTGACCGGTATCGAGGATGTGGCCCGAGTCAGTGAACGTGAAGTGCGTGGAGCCGATATCGAACTCGACGGTCGGCGCGAGGGTCGCGCAGAGGGCGACGTTGACGGCCCCAAGGGCGGCGGCCGTGGAACTGCACCCGCCGATACCATTGCTGCCCGGATCGAGGGGTCCAATTCCGCCCACGATGCTGCCGCCGAAATCGCTCGTGTCGAAGTTGAATTCCGACGTCTGGGTGAAGATGCCGTTCTTCCCGTCGCCGACCACCAGGTCACTCCACAGAGTGAAGGTCGGGCCGCCGCCGCCGTTCAGCGTCACCTTGAAGTTTTCGACGGTGAAGGTGCTGCCGCTGGTGTTCAGGATGCGGATCGCGCCGGCGTCGAAGGCTTGGGCCGCCGAAGACTCCGAGACGACGCTGGCGTCACCCAGCCAGGGCGTCGGGAAGAACCCGCTTGGGCGCAGGTTGTCCGCATAGCCCGTATAGACGGTGAAATCGGCCGCCTGCGCCATCGAGGCGAGCGAGCCGGCAAGCGCTGTCGTCGAGACGAAAGACGCCACCAAGAGCAGGTTCTTGAGATTCATAGCGCGCCCCTTCCAATATGCGCCAGCGGCGTCCGGCAAGGGGTCGGCGCCGTCGAATACAGATAACGACGGTCTTCGCGGTGGTTCAATGCTACTCGCCCTGACGGCGAATGTAGAATCCATAAGAAAGCGTGACCGTAGTCTCACGGCGCAGCTTGATGAATCCTGAGATCGAGCTGTCAGCGCAGCCCCGACGACTTGTTCAGGTCGACGGCGCCCGCTGGCCCTCCGGACCAGACGGCAGGGCCGGACCCGCCGTCCGCCGCGGCGACAGGAAGACCCCGGCCGCGACGGTCGCCAGGGCGGCGTAGCCGAACCAGGGCGAGATCCAGGCCAGCGCCGCCAGCGCCAGGCGCAGCAGCGCCAGGGCGCCGTAAAGCCAAAGACTGCGGCGGACCGCCGGCGGTTCGTCCAACGGGTGGCGCGAGGCCAGGCGCAGGCCCAGGTTGCTGGCGGTGAAGAGCCCGTAGCAGGCGGCCAGCAGGCTGGGACCCAGCGGGTCCAGCGGGTGCTGGGCGGCCAGCCTGGCGGCGAACGGCATCAGCGTGAGCCAGCAGAGCGCCAGGACCTTGAAGAACAGGCTCCTGGGCCGCAGGTCCTCGACCAGGGCGAAGGTGTCGTGCAGCGCCATCCAAAGGAAACACACCAGGGCGAAGGCCCCGGCATGAACGGCGAACTGGGCGTCGACATCGCTGAGGGCCTGCGGCGGCCGAAGATCGAGCGCGAGCAGGATCAGGACGAACCCCAGAAGGCCGTCGCTGATGAGTTCCAGCCGATGCCGGGTCATGGCGCCCCTCCCCGGACAATGGAAGTCCGGGCGTCGGCGCGAGTCAATCCGATGATGCCGGCCGACCGGCCGACGCTACTCCGCGCCGGCGGCGCCCTGGCCGGAGGTCACGCCCGGCTCGGCGTCGAGGGCGGCGGTGCGCGTCTCGGCGACGGCGGCTTCCACGCGGGGGCCGCCCGCGAAGTCGATGACGCACATGGCGCCGTAGTCGCGGTGCGGGCCGCAGGTGACGCCGGCCGCCTCGAAGCCCGCGCCGAAGATGTTGCGGCGGTGCCCACGGCTGGCGACGCCGCTGTCGATGATCAGCTCGCGCACCACGTCGGCGGGGCGCACGGGGCCGTAGGCGATGTTCTCGCCCTCGGCCGCGACGTCGACGCCATGGCGGCGCAGGCGCGCGTCGAAGGGCGCTCCGTCGGGATCTTCGTGACCGGTGCGGCCGTGGGGGCCCTGCACCGCGACGTGTTCCCGGGCGGCCGCGGCCAGGGCCTGGTCGGCGTCGAGCGGCGGCAGCGGCGCCTGGCGGCGCAGGAAGGCGATGGCCTCGGCGCGGGCGGCGGAATCGGCCGGCTCGGCCAGGGAGCGCTCCCAGGCCGTCACGGGCTCGACCTCGAGGCGCCGCGCGTAGGCCTGCGGATGCGTGCGCGCAAAATTGATCTCGGCCAGAAGTTCCGCGTCGGGCGCCGCCGCACGGGCCGCTACAGGCGCCACTACAAGCGGCGCCGCGAGGATCGCGGCACACAGCAAAGGTTGAAATCTGTAAACCATAGCTTCGCTCAGAGATTTATTCACTGCGTTGCTATGCACCGACCTAGGTGTAGACGTGCTTAAACGACGTGATTACCAAATGGTTCCAACCTGCAGGATTTTATTTACTATAAGACCCGACCGACCGAGCCCTAGACGCGGTCAGATATTGCTCAAGTTGTTTGGATCGGAGACTGAGCGGCGGGCGCGTCGCATCCGCCCGCCAACTTCGCCATGTGGTTGAATATGAGGCGCCCCACTGGCAGTTGGCGCCTACATTGCTTAGTTATAGTTGGATAAGTACCAGAGTTACGCTAAGTCACCGTTTACAACGTACACACCGGGCCTATGAGTGCGCCGGCGTTTAGGTTACTGGGCGCAAGTGGGGCGCTTTCGATAAATGCGACTTGGTTTCGTCATCACCGGCGTAGGAGCCGCTTGCGTCTTCACGGTGGTGTCCAGCCGCCTGACGCTCGGAATCCATGCCGCGAACTCGCTCGACTTCGCCGCGGAACAGCGCGCGGCGGCCGTGCGCCTGCTGACGGGCGGCGGCGCCCTGCTGGAAGCGTCGTACGAAGGCGACATCGATCTGGCCACGCTGCCGGGCCCCGTCGGGCCGCTGGAGAACGCGCTGGCCCTGGCGAACACGTCGGGCGGCAAACAGCTGCTGCTGGATAGCTCCCGCGGCAACAACAATTTCAGCTCGGGCTTCGGCAGCATCGGCGGCGCGGGCGGCGGCGGAGCCGGCGGCAGCGGCGGCCAGGGCGGAGCCACCGGCGGCGAGCCTGCGGCCGACACGACCCCGACCCCGCCCACGCCGGATCCCACACCCCAGACTCCGCCGCCCGGCGACACGCCGGACGGTCCCCCTGCATTCGGCGGTGGCGGCGGCGGCGGAATTTCCACGCCCGGCGGTGTCGTGGGCCCCACGACCCCGCCGCCCGGCCCGACCCCGCCCGGCCCCCCGCCG
>Ga0068865_100000642_pt1 | contig 19761 bp, 16 predicted proteins | sample KBSMisM12_FD_75293 | JGI IMG/M metagenome (GOLD analysis project Ga0068865, IMG submission 75293) | Miscanthus rhizosphere microbial communities from Kellogg Biological Station, Michigan, USA - KBS Miscanthus M1-2 | ecosystem: Host-associated > Plants > Roots > Rhizosphere > Soil ...
CACCGGCACCCACTCGTCCGCGCTGGCGCCGGTGAGCGACATCCGCGATTCGACCTGCACGAACGCCCCTCTCACCCCGGGACGGCCCTGCCGCATCGCACCGTAGGCGGCGCTTTGTGCCACGGGCGAGTTCCAGGTGCCGAGAAAGTCGGCGCCGAAGCTGATCGCGAAGCGTGAGTGCGCCAGATCGATCGTCGGCAGCTGCTCGTGGCCGAAGCTGATCGCATTGGCCCGCCGCAGCACTTCATCGGTGAAGAGCTCGTAGGTGATCGGCGCCGCAGCGCCGAAACCCTTCAAGAACTCCGCGGCCAGCGCCGTGCGCCGGCCGCGATGGGGACGGGTGACGAACGCGACGGATTTCTGGTCCCTGGCCGCGGCGAGGGTGTCGAGCTGTCCGGTCAGCTCGGCGATCGCCTCGTCCCAGGTGATCTCCTTGTACTCGCCCGACCCGCGCGCCCCGGTCCGCTTCATCGGGTGCACCAGGCGGTCGGGATGGTAGGTGAGCTGGATCGACGCCTGACCGCGGGCGCAGAGGCCGCCCTGGCTGATGGGATCCTTCGCGTTGCCCTCGAGCTTCTTCGCGACCGCCACCTTGACGACGCCGGCCTGTCCGCTGCGCGTCGTCTCGACGTCGGCGTCCATCACGCGGACAGTGACCCCACAGCCGGCGGCGCACATCGGGCACACGCTGGGCTTCCACTCGGCAACGCCGGGGACGATGTCGTCGTCCGGCACGAAGCGAATGAGCTGGTGCTCCGGATTCCCACAGCTCGCCAGCGTCGCGCTGGTGCCCGTGATCGCCGTCAGCTTGATGAAGTCTCTACGATCCATGTTCCCGATCTATGTAGGAGCCGACCCACGTCTATGTGGGGCCGACCCATGTGTCCTATGTAGGGGCCGACCCATGTGTCGGCCCGGGCGGACACGCAGGTCCGCCCCTACGAACACGTCCGTTCAGAAATGGCACGTCAAGCAGTCGTTCGACGCGTTCTTCTGCTTGTGACAGTTCACGCAGAATCCCATGTTGTGATCCACCGACCGCTCGGCGACCGTCTGGTTGGCGACGTCTCCATGACACGTCGCGCAATCGACGCTCGCGCGGATGTGCGGCGCGTGATTGAAGCGCACGTGGGCCGTGCGGGTGAACCCGTACACGCGCTGCCACGGGATCTCGATCCCCTTCTCCGAATAGCCGGTCACCTGCTTGATCAGCGGCTTGTCGGTCGCGATTTGACTGTGGCAGATCATGCAGGTCTTCACGCTCGGGATGCCGGCAACAGGCCCCTTGTCGGCGCTCTCGTGACAGTCGGCGCAGACCGCCTTCTTCGCGATGTGGGTCTTGTGCGGAAACGGGATTGGCTGCTCGGCCGTCGGGCGGATCGCGAAGAACTCGCGGGTCGCCTCGCCGAGCGTCCGGTGCGCGGGTGTGAAGACGGTGGATGAAACCTGCGCGGGCTGAGAGCCGCACGCGGCTGTCAGCACCACGCACAAAAAGAAGAGTAGGGCGGGTCCTTTCGGACCCGCCAGGCCCAGGCGCATTACTTGGCCTGAACGCTCCGGAGGTAATTCACGATGTTCCAGATGTCGGGCTCGGTCATCTTGGACTTGTAGCCCTTCATGTCGAACTTCGGGCCCGCGCCGTCGCGGATGACGAGGAAGATCTCGCCGTCGGTCGATCCCCGATCCCACTTGTCGTCGGTGAGGTTCGAGGGGTGCGTGCCTTCCGGCGCCATCGGCCCGTTGCCCTTGGCGTCGGCGCCGTGACAGAACCGGCAGTTCTTCTGGAACGCGGCCTGCCCCGCCTTGATCGATTCAGGCGACGAGGCGACCGGGTTCTTCATCTTCTTGCCCTCCGGGCTTCCACCCGGATTCTGCGCGCGAGCGGTGACGCTCGCGAGCGCGACGCAGGACAACGCGAGCGCAGGAATAAGAGCAGTCGATACGCGACGCATGATTCGATTCATCTCCTTTATCCGTGCTTGATGCTTGGCCGGCAGGCAGATTCGGTGGGCTGATTCTCACACACCTGTCGGGCGACTGCAACGGTTCCGTTACATCTCCTGACGTAGCGGGACGGCGTGGAAGCCGCCCCGTGCGAGAGCAGGATCGACGAGCGCAGAATCCAGAAGAACGGATCCGCCTCGTTCAGCGGACGACGAGGATGGTCACGTCGTCGTCGGCCACGAGCGCGCCGTCATCGGCGCGGCAACGCAGCACGTAGGTGCCGGGTTCCGAGAAGCTCACCTGAACAGGCAGCAGGCCGTCCTCGGGCAGCTTCGGCGCCGCCCAGACCGGCGCCCACGGCGAGTTGGCGCCGGCGCGGGTGTCCTCCCAGGCCTTGACCTGCGGCGGATCGAAGGTCGCCTTCCCGCCCACCGGGCCCCGGTAGACGAACCACGAGACGTGGAGCCCGACGTTCTTGCCGACGGTGATCCGGGACGGCGGCGACATCGCCGGGTTCCGCACCTGCGCGGCGAGCACCGGATCGGCGGCCAGACGCTGCTGTGCCGCCGCAAGCGTGGCCAACGATGGCGTACGCCGCTTCGGGATGCCGTCGTCCTTGACGTCGCTGACGATGGTGACCGATTCGCCCACCTTCAAGGTACGCGTCTTGACTTCCTGAATGTGCACGGATGGCGGATGGTTGCCGCGGACTTCCGGGCTGCTCGTGCCGGCGCCCAGCGCCCCCGTCTCGGAGGCCTTCACCACGTCGTCGACGATGTAGTCGGCGCGGAGCGTCGCATAGGCCTTCTCGGTCTTGCCGTGCGTGGTGAGCGTCCAGATCAGCTCGTCCTTCTCGGTGAAACCGTTGGGCACCTTGACACGGAACACGAAGCGGTTCCGGCGCGGGAGGAAGTGAGTCGGCTGCCCCTGATCGGCGCCGCCGACGTTGAAGCCGTTCTCCGCCCCGATCGGCACGTCGATCTCTTCCTCCCAGTTCCGGTTCATGTAGCCGAAGAGGAAGTACTTCGCGCCGTCCGATCCCTGTTCCCACCCCTCGTACGCCGGCGAGATGTTCTGGCCCTTGGTGTAGGAAAGCTGCTGCGCGGCGGAGACCACAGAGAGGGCAGAGAACACAGAGAGAACAAGCCACGGAGACACTGAGACACGGAGATTTCTTTTCTCTGTGTCTCGGTGTCTCTGTGGCTGCAATTCTCTGTGTCCTCGAACGACTCCTCGCTCTCGAGTTAGCTCGCTCTTCACTGCTGTGGCGCTCCTGCGGTTTTCATCGCCGCCGGCGGCGTGACCAGGCACAGCGGACAGCCGATGACGTTATCGTTCTTGGTCAGGTGCAGATGCTCACGGCGCTTCGCCATCTCTTCCTGGAACTGCTCGTCGTTCAGGGCGACGCGCATGCCGAGGTCGATGAACATGTTCGCCACCGAGCGGTTCCCCGAACCCTGCCAGTTGCGCGGATCGGGCACGTTCTTGTTGGTCGGCGAGTTGTCCATGAAGCCGACGATGTGGAGGATGGTGCCTTTGGGCAGCAGCGGCGCGGAGTCGTCCGTGTAGTCGTAGCCGCGCACCCAGTTGTGGTCGTAGCCGACGCAGTTCAGGGTCTGGATGTTGTAGCCCCAGATCGCCTCGAGACACATACGCTGTCCGGGCGCGTGCAGGTGCGGCTCGAACGAGATGATCTTGGTGTGCTGCTGCAGCACGGTGTACGCGTTGAGCTGCTGGTTCGACTCCATGCCGCGGATGTCGATATCCACGCCGTTGCCAAGGCCGAACACCGCGCGCCTGTAGGTCGGCTTGTAGTCCTTCGGCATCAGCTTGAAGCCGATCTCGAGGTGCGACTTGGTGTCGCGGCCGTTCGAGTGCAGGTGAACCGAGTCGGAGACGATGCTCGAGCCGGCCTTCAACAGACGGGCCGACTTGGGATCGAAGAAGTCGGCGTTGCGCCCGACCTCGTGCACCGGCCAGTTGACGGTCTCCTCGTCGAGGATGAACGACAGCGGATCGGCCTGCTCCGACGTCTTGTTGACGTCGAGGACCTGCGTGCGCCAGATCATGTGGTGAAACACGAATCGTCCGCCCACGGTCGCCTTGTTGGTCGCGCTCGACGACGGCACGTCGTTGACTTCCTTGATCTCGAGCGCCGCGACATAGCGATCCTCGGTCAGGCCGGTCGGGACGCTGGGAATCTCACCCCACCAGTCGGGCGCGCCGCCCTTGACGGTGAGTTCCTGGGTCTTGATGACGAGGTCCGGCGTCCCGATCGCCCACGAGTTGCGATCGGCGTAGACCTTCGCCGGCGGCATGTCGGCGGGGTTGCCGCGCGGCGCGCCGGTGTCGGCCCATTTCGCCAGCGTGGCGATCTCGTCGTCGCTCAGCGACGGATCGTTGTGGAACTGCTGAATGCCGATGTTCTTCTCGACGTACCACGGCGGCATGACGCCGGCCTTGGGGCCGATGCCGGTGCGCTGCTTGATCGCCCGTGCCCACGGCCGCGCGTCCTCGTAGGTCGAGAGCGCCATCGGCGCGACGCCGTCCGCACGATGGCAGTTCTCGCAACTGCGCTGCAAGATCGGCGCGACGTCCTTGGTGAACGTCGGCGCTTCCGGCACGCCGGCCGGTGCGGCGGACATGACGGCAAGACCGAGCGGCGCCAGGCCGGCAACCACCAGTGCGGTGCCAACGCGAAGAACAGCTTTCATTCAGGAAACTCCTTGTTTGAGCGTTTCATGGTAACCCGTAAACGGGCCTGAAACCACCCGTTTCTTGCAGGGTGCCGTCTGTAAGTCGTTGAAACCGCAGGTTCGAGCAGGCAGGAGCCGCGTGCGGCGGGTCAGCGACCCGATTTTGCCCGTGCGGGTCGCCGGCCGGCCAGGGCGCACTTCCGGCAGGCGGCCAGGACTTCATCGCTCGCGGGATGGCCGCGCATGGCACGCGCAAGCGTGAGGCCGCCGACGCAGAGCGCGAGGGTGGCGAGCGCCTGCTGCCGCGCCGCCGCACCGCGTCTGCCGCCCGGCGTGGCGCGGGCCAGCTCGCGCGCCCGGGCGTCGATGGCGCGAGCCAGGGCCATCCGCGTGGGCTCGTCGGCGCGCGCGACTTCGGAGAGCATGGCGGGAAACGCGCAGCCGCGTTCGGGATGATCGCGGTGCGCGGCGGTGAGATAGCGATCGACGGACCAGGGTGTGGATGAGCCGCCGAGGGTGGCCTGGACCACCTCGGCGTCCATCGCGCGCTTGGAGCGGAAATGCGCGTAGAAGCCGCCGATCGTCAGCCCGGCGCCGCGCATGACCCGGCTGACGCTGGCGGCGGCCAGACCGTTCTTGCGGACGATCCGGCCGGCAGCGGTGATGATTCGGTCGTGGGTCCGCCGCTTCTTCGCCGTCTGCCGGGACGTCGTGTTCGCCATAGCGGGCCGATGCTAATACATCGGCGGCCCGCCGGCGGTGCTATTTCGCGCCTTTGACGTACTGGTTGTAGGCCTTCACCCAGTCCTTCTTGATGGCGTCCTGCGCGTCCTTCAGCTTGAGGGTCTTGTCGCAGACCAGCTGGTGCAGCTTGAGATCGAGCTCCTTCTTCTGCGCCGGCCCCATGTCCTTGTTGGCCGGAAGCGGCCAGAGGTTGTCGGGATCGTTGGAGCCGCCGAGCGAGACCGGAATCAGGTGATCGAGCTCGCCGGTGAAGTCTTCCGGGCGCTTGCCATAACGCTCGAGCGCCTGTTCACGCTGCCACTTGGCGACCGGCTTCACCGACGCCTCGAAGTCGGCAGCGCAGATCTGCGCCTCGTTGGCCTTTCCCTTGCCGCCGGGAGTCTGGAACGAGCTCGGAAGCTGGGCCGCCGCGAATGAAGGAACGCTGATGAATGCCGCCGCCGCGAACAATCTGAGCCACGCCGTCCGAACGATCATGAAGCCTCCTGAGAAAAGATGATGACCATCATATTAGTGTCTACGACAGTCAAGGCTCTGTCGTTTAACGTCACGGAATTGTCTCCGGGAGTAACGTCAGGCGAGGAACATCGACGCGTCGGCTTCGACCAGCAGCGGACCCTCGTCGACGTCCAGGCGGACCTCGGCCCGCGCCTTGACCAGGCGGGCGCGGCGTTCGAGCGTCCAGGCCCGGATGACCAGCGTCGAGCCGATCGGAATCTGCTGGCGGAACCGCGCCTCGAAGCGGGCGGTCATGCCGCCGGCGCCGTGGAAGTACAGCGACCAGCCGAGGGCTTCGTCCATCAGCGCGAGCACCAGGCCGCCGTGCAGGACGCCGGGCCAGCCGCCGTGCTCCTCGCGTGCGACGTAGACGGCGCGGCTGCCGTTGTCGCCCACCGGTTCGAAGGTCACCTTCAGCCCCGCGGGGTTTCCGGGGCCGCACACCCAGCAACGGTCGGTCTTCGAGTCGAGCGCCATGCTAGAATACTAACCGATTGGTATGTTGGACGCCACGCCCCCGCCCGTGTTCGAGACCAAGATCGCGATCGTCGTGCGCGACGACCTCGCGGTCTGGCAGAAGCTCAACGTCACCGCCTTTGTGACCAGCGGCATCGTCGGCGCCCACCCCGCGGTGATCGGCGCCGAGTACGAGGACGCCGGCGGCCACACCTACCTGGCGCTGGCGGTGCAGCCGATGATCGTGCTCAGCGCCGACGCCGCGACCATCACCAGGATTTATCAACGGGCGCTCGAGCGCGGCGCCCGCTTCTCGCTGTACATCGAGGAGATGTTCGCGACCGGTCACGACGCGGCGAACCGCGCCGCCGTCCGTCAGCACGCGCCGGCCGCGATGCGCGTCGTCGGGCTGGGCCTGCGCGGCGACCGCAAACTCGTCGACAAGATCACCAAGGGCGCCAGGCTGCATCAGTAGGCCATGCCAGCCGCCGCCGTTTCCCGAAAAGCGCAGCAGAGCACCAGGACGCGCGAGGCGCTGCTGGCCAAGTGCCTGTGCCTGTTTGCAGAGCGTGGGTTCGCCGGCACGTCGATCGACGAGATCGCGCGCGCCGCCGGCGTGACCAAGGGCGCGATGTACTGGCATTTCGAGAGCAAGGACCACCTGTTTCAGGCCATCCTCGATCGGATCCGGACCCGATGGCAGGAGGTGGTGCACCGGCCCGTCTCCGCGCGGCGCGATCCACTCGATCGCCTCGCGCAGCTCTTCGACTCGTACGCCGACCTCTTTCGGGAGTCGCCGGAGATCTGCCTGTTCCTTCAGAAGATCTTGCTCGACCGTCACAACAAGGGGTTCTCGGCGCAGGTCGCTGCGGTCTTCGCGACCACGGCTCGCTTCGTCGCGGGGATCATCGACGAGGGCAAGCGCGCCGGCGCGATGCGGCGCAGCATCGAGTCGCTAACGACGGCGCACGTCATTCTCGGCATGCTGGCGGGCGCCAGCCAGCAGGCATCGACCGCGCACGCGCCGTCGCTGAAGCGCCTGCTGGCCGAAGCCAAGGCGATGACCCTCGCCTACGTGTCGCGCTGATCTGAACAAACAAGAACAAACCGCCGAGAGCGCAAAGAACGCGGAGATGGATCTGCTCTGCGATCTCGGCGATCTCCGCGGTTTTTTCTTAACGGATTCCCGTCGCCTGCAGGAAACAGCGCCATCGCAGATCCTCCGCTGGCGTCGCGCCGGTGCAGCCGCGAAGGTTGGCGGCGAATGCGCGCCGTCCTGCCGTGTAGGTCGTCACGTAGCTGCGGTACTGGTTGATGTACTTCACCAGCGCCTCGGCGTGCGGCACGAGCGCGCGATCCTCCAGCTCACTCACGGCGCGGGCGAATTCCAGCTCGCCGTCGAGATATCGGCGCGCCACGTCGGCCTGGAGGTCCTGAAGTTCTCCGACGAGCCGCTCGACCTCGATGTGGGGCCCCGCTCCATCGGGCTGAAGGCCGGCCAGGGGAAACAGCCGATCGCGCTCGACGCGCTGGCGTTCGTCCGGCGAAAAGGCCACGTCGGCCGCCAGCATCGCCGACGCTTCCGAGAACAGCGCCTCCGGTGAAAACATCAGCTGCACGGCACGTTCCGGCGATCGGCCCGCCGCATCCCGACGCGGCGCGGTCAGCGTATTCCGCGTGTGATGGCCCGGATATCCCTCATGACAGGCGACCTGCAGCGCCTGATCGACGGTGAATCGAAAGTCACCGTTGATTTGGATGACGCTGCGTCCGTCGCCAAGGTAGCGCGAGAACGCGCTCCACGGCTTGTCACGGACGAACTCGATGCTGACGCGTTCGTCCGGCGGCAACGTCACGTGCGCCAGCGTCCGGCGCCGGCACTCGTCGAGCGCCGCATCGACGACGGCGGCGAGGCGATCGGGAGGAATCGTGAACCGCGCCGCGAAGGCGACGTAGCGATCGACCAGCCGTCCGTCGCGCCCGATCACGGCGCCAATCTGCGAGCGAAGATCGTCGGCATGACGCGCGTCGACACCAGCCGGCGCGATCCCGAAAAACACCGCGCTCTCTTTGTCGTACGGCAGCCGGGCTCCCGTCAGCAGATCGACCCGCGCCGCGATGGCCGCAAGGTCGGCAAGCAGACGAGTTGCCCGAGCGCTGTCGTAGCCCGGGTCTCGGACCCGGCCTGCCATCATCTCGGCCTCGCGCTTGATCGCCGTCAGGGTCGGAGGGTTGCGCCGCACGTCGGCGACCGCATCAGCCGGTCCGGCGTAGAAATCGAGCGCATCAGGATCGCGTTCGCCGAGCGCGACCGCCAGCCGGACGTACTGCCGCGCCTCGTCGTCGAGCGACGGTTCGCGGCGGCATGCGGCGGCAAACAGCAGGAGGAAAGTAGTGCAGGCCTTCAGGCCTGCCTGGTGTCCGCTAGCGCGGAAACGGCACATCGATGAAGTATGGCTTGCCGTAGGCGGTGTAGGCGATTCGCGCGGTCGCACCCGGATCGGCGACCCGGCCGCCGTGGCCGATCCAGCTCTCGCCGCTGTCGTCGATCCGCATCGCGACCGTCTCGGGCGGCGCCGATTTCTGCGTGACCGTCACCGTCACGCCCGACGCGGTCGCCGCCGGCAGCTCCTCGCGGACCGCGTCGCTGAAGTACAGGCGGTAGGCGCCGTCCCGCCCGAGGGCGACTTCGAAATGCAGATCGCCGTTCATGAAGACCACGCCGCCGTGATGCGGATTGTGATCGCCGTGCGGCACCGTGCCGCTCGCCGCCGGCGTCGATGCCGCGGCAGGAGCCGGCGCGGAGACCGACGGCGCTTCGTGGGCGCCGCGGCTGCACGCGGCCGCGAGGCCGGCGCACAGCAGGAGCCCGGCGGCCGTGGCGCGCACTATTCGTACCTGAGCGCGTCGATCGGATCGAGCCGCGACGCGCGGCGGGCAGGATAGAAACCGAAGAACACGCCGACCGCCGCCGCGATCCCGAACGCGAGCGCCACCGCCGACGGCGACACCGACGCCGGCCACTCCAACACGCGCGTCACGACGGCGGCCGCGACGAAGCCGAACACGATCCCGGCCAGCCCGCCGCAGCAGCTGAGCGTGACCGCTTCGACCAGGAACTGCACCATCACGTCGCGCTTACGGGCGCCGACCGCCCGCCGCAGCCCGATCTCGCGGGTGCGCTCGCTGACCGAGACCAGCATCACGTTCATGATCCCGATCCCGCCGACCACGAGCGAGATCGCCGCGATCGCCGCGAGCAGCGCGGTCATCGTCGTGCCGGCCCGCTGCAGCGTGCCGCTCATCTCCTCGAGGTTGACCTGATCGACCTTCGGCATGTTCGCGAGCACGAACGCGGCGACCGACGTATAGAGCCCTTTCGTCAGCGCCTCGGCGGCCTGGGTTTTCACCGTGAAATCGTCGGGGACGCCGAACGTCGCGCTCGGCGCCTGGTTCCCGAGCAGGCCTCCCTGCCGCAGCCGCGCCATTGCGGCATCGGTATCGAGGTGGTGGCGCTTGCGCAGCAGCGGCCTGATCTCGTCAGCCAGCCGTGTCGCATCCCCCGCCTGGATTGCCGCAACGACAACGCTGTGCAGGTGCTGGATGCCGAGGACCCGCTGCAGCAGCGTGACCGGCACGAAGACCATGTCCATCTGATCGTCGTCTCCACCCGAGACCACGCCGACGACGCGTGCGGTCACGTCGCGGATCTGGATGTCGCGCCCGACCGGGTTGACCTCGGCGCCGAACAGCCGATCGCGGGCGCCGGCGCCGAGCACCGCCACCGCGCCCGCCGCGCTCACGTCAGCCGGCTGGAAGAACCTGCCGCGCGCGGCTCGCCAGCCGTACAGCTGTGGATATGTCGCCTCGGTGCCGAGCACCTGCAGGTACTCGCGCGTCGATCCGTTGGCGACGAAGCCGCGCAGCCTGACCACGCTCGAGGCGTACTTCACGCCGGGCATCGCCGCGATCGCGATCGCATCGTCCGGCGTCAGCGTCGACGCGGATCCGAGACCGGTCGCAATCTTCGATTCCTCACCGCCGCGGGTGAAGTTGCCGGCGTCCACCCGCACCAGGTTGGTCCCCGCCGATCGCACATCGTCGGCCACCGTCTCCTGCGCGCCGGTGCCGAGCGCCACCATCGTGATCACCGCCGCGACGCCGATCGTCATGCCGAGCGTGGTCAGCGCGGTGCGAAGCTTGTGGCGGCCGAGCGCGCGCAGCGCGATCCGCAGGCTGTGGGGCATCACTCGTAGCGCAGCGATTCGATGGGATCGAGGCGCGACGCCTGCCGCGCGGGATAGTAGCCGAAGAAGACGCCGACGCCCGCCGCCACCGCAAACGACAGCGCCACCGACGACGAGGAGAGCGACGTCGACCAGCGCAGCATCTGGCCGATGATCCCGGACGCGACCGCGCCCAGCACGATCCCGGCGAGGCCGCCGATCACGCTCAGGGCAACGGCCTCCACCAGGAACTGCCGCAGCACGTCGCGGCCGCGCGCGCCGACGGCGCGGCGGATGCCGATCTCGCGCGTGCGCTCGGTGACCGACAGCAGCATGATGTTCATGATTCCGATGCCGCCGACGATCAGCGACACCGCGGCGATGCTGCCGAGCAGCGCGGTCATCGTCTTGGTCGCGCGATCGAGGGTGCGGCCGAGCTGTTCCAGCGTCACCTTCTCGAGGCCGCCCACGTTGCCCACCACCGCGCGCGCCACGTCGGGGCGCAGGCCGCCCCGCGCGAGCGACTGCCGCGCCTGCGTCGCGACCGTGAAATCGTCCGGATCCTTCATCCCGATGCCGTGCCGCGCGCGCAGCAGCGCGGTCACGTCCTTCGAGACGCGGGTCACCTCGCCCGTCGACGCCGCGGTGATCGTGATGTCGGTGAGCTTCGAGAGATTCAGCAGCTGGTGGATCGTGGTGAACGGCACGTAGACTGCGTCGAACTGATCGTCGCCCGCCGACGGCGCCACCATCCAGCTGCCGCTGCCGACGACGCCGACCACCTCGAACGGCTGCTTGAAGAGCATCACCTGCCGGCCGACCGGGTTGGCGTCGCCGAACAGCTTCTCAGCCGCGAACGCGCCTAGCACGACGACCGCGGCGCGGCGCGACTGCTCGCGGGCCGTAAAGAAGCGGCCGGAGGTGAACGTCCACGACCGGCGGATCGACGGCAGCTCGACGTCGCCGCCGTGCATCCTGGTGAACCAGCGCTTGTCGCCCGCCGCCGCGTGCACGTTCTCGTGAATCCCTTCCGAGACGAACTGAACGCCGGAGATGTCGCGGATCGCCTCCGCGTCGGCCGGCGTCAGCGTCGCCGCCGCGCCGAGCCCCGCTTCAGTGTCACCGAGGCGCTGACGCGCCGTCGGATGATCGTGCTTCTCCATCGGGTCGTCCTCGGGGTGAAAACCGGCGAGGACCACTTCAGGGACTGGGGACTGGGGACTGGGGACTAGCTCTGCTTGATGATCGACGACGCCGCCGCCGTCGTCTTCGGTCTTGGTCTTGTAGTTGCCCGCGGTGACGACGATGAGGTTCATGCCGGCCGCGCGCACCTGCTGCTGAATCGCGGCCTCGGCGCCGGTGCCGAGCGCGATCATGGTGAGCACGGTGGCGACGCCGATCGTCATCCCGATCGTGGTGAGCGCCGTCTGCAGCTTGTTGCGCGCGAGCGCCCGGAGCGCAATCCTGAAGCTGGACCAGACCGACACGGCGTCTATCCCGTCGGCAGCAGGGCGAGCTCGCCCACTGCCACCCGCTGCCGCTCGTTGGTCTGATCCGAGACGATCTGTCCGTCCTTGAACGCGATGATGCGCGAGCCGTACTCGGCGACCTGCTGTTCGTGCGTAATCAGGACGATGGTGATGCCGCGCTGAACCTGCAGGCGCTGGAAGATGTCCATGACCTCCACGCTGGTCCGGCTGTCCAGGTTCCCGGTCGGCTCGTCGGCAAACAGCATCGACGGGTTGTTGAGCAGCGCCCGCGCGATGGCGACGCGCTGCTGCTGGCCGCCGGACAGCTGGTTGGGATGATGCTCGGCGCGATCGGCCAGGCCCACCGCCTCGAGCGCCGCGAGCGCGCGCCGCCGCCGCTCGGCGGCCGACACCTTGCCGGCGCCGTACAGCAGCGGCAGCTCGACGTTCTCCACCGCCGACGTGCGCGACAGGAGGTTGAAGCCCTGGAAGACGAAGCCGATCTGGCGATTGCGAATCGCCGACAGCTCGTCGTCGTTCAGGCGCGAGACGTCGCGGTCCTCGAGCCAGTATTCGCCCGACGTCGGGCGATCGAGGCAGCCCAGGATGTGCATGAACGTCGACTTGCCGGACCCCGACGGCCCGACGACCGCGACGAACTCGCCGCTGCCGACTTCGAGCGTGACGCCGCGCAGCGCGCGCACGGCGACGTCGCCGACCTGATACGTCTTGACGAGGTCGCGGACCCGGAGCAGCGGCATCAGTTCGTCGTCTTGGCTGCGGCGGCCGGCTTGTTCTTGCCGGCGAAGTTGTAGATGATCGTCGCCGCCACCTTTTCGGCGCCGGCCATGCCGTAGACCTTTCCGGCGCCCTCGATGATGTAGTACTCGTTCGCGGCGTGCGCGTTGCCGCCGTGCCCGGCGCCGCCCATGCCGATCGGCATCGACACCGGCGCGACCCGCTGTCCCACGTCCTGGTTCGAGAACAGATACGCCGGCCAGTAGCCGCCGAGGATCGACGGGTAGTTCGCCGGCTCGCCGTGCGGGATGTTGAACTGCTCGTAGGCCTGCGTCATCGCGCGCGCGATGTCGGTGTCGTAGGACATCTTCGACCACGGCACGTCGCCGATGATCTTCATCTCGACGTCCTTGTAGCCGTTGCGATCGAGCTGCTCGCGGATGCGCTTGACCATCTCGAGGCCGTTCATCTTCGGCACGTAGCGCATGTTGTGCTTCGAGGTGATCTTGTTGGGCAGGATCGCGCCGGCGCCGCCCGCGTACATGTTGCCGCTCCAGATGCCGTCCATGTTGAACGAGACACCGTAGCGCTGCATCTTGAGCATCGTGAACGGGTCGTCGGAGATGAAGCGCGCGACGCCGATGTTCTCGGCCGCCACCTTGAGGTCGGTCTTCTCGGCCGCCTTCTTCATCGCCGCCGTCTCCGCCGCCGACATCGGCTCCATGCCCTGCGTGAACCCGGCGATCTTCGGCGTGTTGCCGTCGAGCGAGGTGAGCGACGCGAGCATCTGGATGTGGCGCCAGGCTGGACTGTCCACGCCCCGCTTGTTGGAGCCGTGGATGTCGGACTGCACGGGGCCGCGGCCCCACGCCTTGCCGCTCGTCGTCAGCTCGATGTAGACGCAGCCCTCGGAGCCGCCGCCGACGCCGGCGCTGCCGCTCGGATTCTGGCCGCCGCCTTCGCCGATCAGCGCCTCGGCGCCGGCGAACAGATCCGGATGATCCTTGACGAACTTGCGGAGGCCGATGTCCATGCGCTCTTCATCGCCCTCGGCGACGAAGATCAGGTTGACCGGCATCGACCCGGTGACCGCCTTGATCGACATCAGCGCGTTCCAGTAGGCAATCTCCGGCCCCTTCGAGTTGGTGGCGCCGCGGCCGATGAGCACCTTCTTGTACGGCCCCTGCTCGATCAGCTTGCCCTCGAAGGGCGGCTCCTTCCACGCGTCGGGCTGCGTCACCGGCATCGTGTCGTACTGCCAGTAGATCGCGATGGTCCGCGGTGCACCGTAGTCGCATTTCGCGTAGACGACCGGGTTGCCCGGCGCGCCCCACTCGGTGATGCCGACGTCGTAGACCTTGGCCTGCTGGCAGCCCAGCTGTTCGAAGAAGCCCTTCACCATCTCGGCCGATTCAGGAATGCCTTCGCCGCTGTTGGAGATGCTCGGCTGGCGAATCCACTTCTGCAGGTTCTCGACGTGATCGTCGATGTGCTCGTCGATGTAGGTGTAGACCTTCTTGAGCTCGTCGGACGAGATCTTCGTCATGTCCGGCTCAATCTCGGTGTCGCCCTTCGGCCGGATGCCGAGCTTGGGCTTGGCCTGCGGCTTCGGCGCGGCGTTCTGGGCCTTCGCGGATGGGGACGAGCAGCCGACGGCCATGCCGATGGCGGCCGCGGCAGCGACGAGCAGCAAAGGTTTCATCATCTTCATTGGGGGCCTGCCAGAAAAAAGGACAAGACGCGCGCGAGGTTACCACTTTCCCCCGCGCGCGCCAACGATGTCACCGCATGTGTACGGGCCGGCCTGGCCAGGAGCTGACCGTACAAAAAAGTGGCGCTGCCGAAGCAGCGCCACTGTGAGGTCGCCCGGTGTCGATTTAGAAGTTGACCGCGAACCCGACGCGCGCGATGCGCGGCGAGATGATCCCGGTCGGCGCGAGGTAGCTGCTGCCGACCGACGAGGTGATCGACGTCGCGGTGTTCGAGTTGGTCAGGTTGAACAGGTCGAGCCGCGGCTCGAACCGCCGTCCGCCGCTGAAGCGGAACGGCCGCGAGAGGCTGAGGTCGAGCTGCGTGACGTTGGGCAGCCGCTCATCCCCGCGATTCGTGAGGAACACGGTCTGCGTAGTGCGCACCAGCGTCGGCACCAGCGCGCGGGTGACCGCGAAGGTGCTGACGTAGGGATAACCCTGGTTGGCCACCAGCGCGGCCGACAGGTTGATCGCCCACGGCAGCTGGTAGCCGCCCGACACGCGCAGCGCCCAGGTCGAGTCGTTGCCGACGATGCCGTTGGTGAACGCGACGTTGTTGGGATCGTTCAGCTCCGCAGCGGTCGCGGTCGACTGGCCGGTGGACGCGTTGAGGCCGCCCTTGTTGTTGCCGTAGGTGAAGCCCGCCACCATGTACCAGTTGTTCGACATCCGCTTGTTCGCGGTGAACTCGACGCCGTCGTACTTCGTGTCGAGGTACGGCGCGTTGTCGATCGTCAGGTTCGACAGGCTCAGATACGACGCCGAGCTGAGGTTGTAGACGGTCGCGGTCGTCGGCTTCGGGCTGGACACGGTGCCGCCCGGGCCGTTCGGAATGTTCACGGTGATTGGCGTGTAGAAGGACGACGGCACCGATTCGTTGCGGATGCCAATCTGGTTGCGGTTGGTGCGGTGGTAGTACATCACCCCCACGCGCATGTCCTTCATGATCTGCTGTTCGACGCCGGCGGTGACCTCGTCGGAGAACGGCCAGTCGGGACCGTTCGCGCCCGCGTAGTGCACGCTCAGCGACGGGAACGCGGTGCAGGCCGTGCCGATTTCACTCGGCTGCGCGATGCCGTCCTTGTTGGGGTCGGTCCACGGGCAGGTGCGGCTGCCGACCGTCAACGGGTTGACCTGGGTCACGCGATCGATGCCGACCTGGAGCCCGTAGCGGCTGTAGCTCGCCTTCAGCGCGGTCTTGCCGTCCGCTCGCGGGTCGTAGGCCACGCCGGTGCGCCAGACGGCGAGGTTCTGGTGAACCGGCTCCGACCTCGGCACCGTACGCGCGGGACTGAAGAGGCCGGCCGGCGCCGACTGCTCCGGCAGGATGCCGGTGTTGTGGTCGTAGCGCAACCCGAGGTTGACCGTCAGGCCGCGCGCGACCGTCCAGCCGTCCTGCACGAAGAACCCGATCACGTTGTCCTGGTTCAGCGAGTCAGCCGGGGTGTTGAACTCCTGCACGTTGATCGGCACGCCGCTGCTGTAGTTCAGGTACATGCCGTTCAGCACGTCGTAGTTGCTCTCGTACTTGAGGCGCGCGAACTGGATGCCGCCCTTCAGCAGGTGCTCGCCAGCGCCCGAGGCGCTGACCGACACCGAGTTGTCGAACTGCAGACGCGAGTTCGGCTGATCCTCGTGGCGCTGCGCCGCAAAGTTCGCGGTATTCAGCGGCGTGTCGACGACGCGCACCGCCGTGGCCGGCGTGCCCGGCTGGTAGTTGTAGCTGGTGATGCCGTCCATGATGCTGAACGACGACTCGTAGACCAGCTTGTTGTGGATGCCGGTGTACTTCGCCTGCGTGGACGAAGCCGGGTTGGTCTGGACCAGCGAGGCGATGTCGGGCACCAGATCCGGCGGCGTGTCGCGGCGGTGACCGCGGATCTTGTTGTTCCAGTTGTAGGAGACGGCGAACTTCTGGTTCGACGACACCGAGAAGACGCCCTTGCCCGAGTAGTTCTTCAGCGTGTTGTCGTCGATCGCCTGCGAGCCATCGTCGTTCTTCGAGTTGACCAGCTTGTCGACGATCCAGCGGCGGTAGGAGCCGTTGACCCAGAGGCGATCCTTTACCAGTGCGCCGCCTCCGGCGACGTTGAAGTCGTAGGTGGTCTTGGTCGGATTGCCGAGGAAGGTCTTCGGGAACGTGCCGTCGGCAATCTGCGAGGAGTAGTTGTCGCTCTCGAGGCAGCCCGGCACCTGCAGCGGACCGGCCACCGGGTTCTGCTGCGTGCTGAGGCAGCCGCCCGAGTACGAGAAGCGCGAGTCGCCGCGCCACTTGTTGCCGGCGTCCTTGGTGACCATGTTGATCGACACGCCGCCGACCATCACCTCGGCGGGAATCGCCGACGTCATGTAGTTCACTTCTTCGAACATGCCCTGGTCGTAGTACAGCATCGTCGCGCCGCCGCCGCCGCCCGGCCAGTTCACCGAGGCGCCGTCGATGTTGTAGCTGACGTCGTTGGTGCTCGATCCATGCGACGAGAGCGAGCTCTGCTGAATCGACTGGGTGCCGCCGACGTCATAGGTCGCGACCTGCACGCCGGGAATCAGCTTCGCGAGCGACCACGGATCGCGCCCCGACGGGACGCCCTCGAGCACCGCCTGGGTCATCACCGTCTGCTGCAGGTTCGACTTGGTGTCGACCGTCGGCGACTCGCCGGTGACCGTGATGGTCTCGGTGACGCTGCCGACCTCGAGCTTGGCGTTCACCGTCGCAGTGAATGACGCGCTGATCGCGATCTCGGCGCGCTCGATGGTGCGGAAGCCCTGCAGCTCGAATTTGACGCTGTAGGCGCCTGGGGGAAGTCGATCGAAACGATACGCGCCGGCAGCGTCGGTCGTCTGCGTCTGCACGCCGCCGATGAGTTTGTCTCCCGATAGTGACACCGTGACACCCGGCATCACCGCGTTGCTGGTGTCGGTCGCGACACCGGCGATGGATCCGGTTTGAACCTGTGCGTGCGCTGCCGTTGCCGTCAGCATGATGAGCATGCTGAGCACAGCGCGTCGAACCAATTTCATGCTGCCTCGCTTTCGCTGAGTGGGATCGTTCGCGAATTGTAAAACATTGCCGCCGCGAAATTGGCCGTTATTGCCAGTTAAAGAATGTGAAAGTTCGTCTCCGAACCAAATTTGTGGAGAGGCCGTTTCGCGATCGACCGTATACTCGTTTACCGATGAAAAGCGCAGTTATTTTTGCGATCGCGCTGCTCGGGTTTGGGATGCGCGTCGAGGCGCAAACCGCTCCCGCCAACCCGCAGACCGCGCTGGTCCGGCAATACTGCGCAGGCTGTCACAGCGAGCGCGGCAAGGCCGGCGGGATCTCGCTGGCGACGTTCGACGCCGCCGCCGCGCCGCAGCACGCCGACGTCGCCGAGAAGATGATTCGAAAGCTGCGCGCCGGCATGATGCCGCCGCCCGGCGCGCGGCGTCCGGACGAGGCCACGCTCGCCGCGCTCGCCGAGGCGCTCGAAACCTCGATCGACAAGGCCGCCGCCGTCACGACCAACCCCGGGCGCCGCCCGTTTCAGCGTCTCAACCGCGTGGAGTACGCCCGCGCGATCAAGGATCTGCTCGCGCTCGATCTCGACGTCAACGGCCTGCTGCCGCCCGACACGATCAGCCAGGGCTTCGACAACGTCGCCGACTCGCAGCCGTTGTCGGCGGCGCTGATGGAAGGCTATCTGCGCGCCGCGAGCCGGGTGACGGCGCTCGCGATCGGCGACCCCGACGCGGAGTCGAGCGAAGCGCATTACCGCGTGCCGAAGACCGCGTCGCAGCTGCGGCGCGTCGACGGCGCGCCGCTCGGCACCCGCGGCGGCGTCGCGGTGACGCACACCTTTCCCGCCGACGGCGACTACGTGTTCCGCATCGAGCTGCACGGCAACGCCGACGGCTTCCTGTTCGGCGGGCCCGCCTCCGGCGAACAGATCGACCTCTCGATCAACGGCGAGCGCAAGGCGGTGCTCGACGTCGATCCGAACATGGCGGAGGTGACGACCAGCCTGTTCCTGAAGACGCCGCCGATCCACGTCGCTGCCGGCCCGCAGCAGATCGCGGCCGCCTTCATCCAGCGCTTCGAAGGGCCGGTCAACGATCTGATCGCGCCGATCGATCACACGCTCGCCGACACGCAGATCGGCGTCGCCTACGGCATCACCACGCTGCCTCACCTCAAGGACCTCGCGATCCTCGGGCCGCAGCACGTGACCGGCGTGTCGTCGACCCCGAGCCGCGACCGCATCTTCGTCTGCCGTCCGACGACGGCGAGCGACGAGCAGGCCTGCGCCTCGAAGATCGTGAAGGGCCTGGCGGCGCAGGCGTTCCGGCATCCGGCGAGCCAGCGCGACATCGACACGCTGATGCGCTTCTATGCCGACGGCCGCGCGGAGCGCGATTTCGAGAGCGGCATCGCCGCCGCGCTCGAGGCCATTCTCGCCAGCCCGCAGTTCGTCTTCCGCGTCGAGTCCGACGCCACATCGACTTCCGTAGCGCGACGGCTTCCCCTCGACGGCGCTCGGGGCAGGCAGCCGAGCGGCGATCGCTCGCCTAAAGGCTTCGCGCCACCACCCAAGGAAACACCGACGACGCAGCGCGTCAGCGACATCGCGCTCGCCTCGCGGCTCTCCTTCTTCCTCTGGGCGGCCGCTCCTGACGCCGAGCTCACCAAGGTGGCGATGCAGGGCCGCCTGACCGCGCCGGGCGTGCTCGAGAAACAGGTCGCGCGCATGCTCCTCGATCCGCGCGCCGAGTCGCTGTCGACCCGGTTCGCGGCGCAGTGGCTGCGGCTGAACGACGTCGACGCGATGCTGCCCGACGCGATCTCGTATCCCTACTACGACCACACGCTCGGCGAGGCGTTCGTGCGCGAGACCGAGCTCTTCTTCCAGAGCATCGTGCGCGACGATCGCAGCGTGCTCGATCTGCTGACCGCCGACTACTCGTACGTCAACGAGCGCATCGCGCGGCACTACGGCATCGCCAACGTCACCGGCCCGGCGTTCCGCCGCGTCACCCTGCCCGAGACGCGGCGCGGGCTGCTGGGACAAGGCAGCGTGCTGGTGCTGACGTCGGTCGCCGACCGGACGTCTCCCGTCATGCGCGGCAAGTGGATCATGGAAGTGCTGCTGGGATCGCCGCCGCCGCCGCCGCCCGCCAACGTGCCGGCGCTGGAAGCGACCAACGCGACCCAGGGCGGCAAGATGCTGTCCACGCGCGAGCGCATGGAAGAGCACCGCAAGAA
>Ga0068865_100000646_pt1 | contig 19712 bp, 14 predicted proteins | sample KBSMisM12_FD_75293 | JGI IMG/M metagenome (GOLD analysis project Ga0068865, IMG submission 75293) | Miscanthus rhizosphere microbial communities from Kellogg Biological Station, Michigan, USA - KBS Miscanthus M1-2 | ecosystem: Host-associated > Plants > Roots > Rhizosphere > Soil ...
TATTTATTCTATTAACCATGTTCCCATTTTAATCATAGAAAGTTAATAATACTTTGCGTAGCATAAAAACAAAGATTAAAAAGCATTCAATCTTAAGTCCATAGGACTATAAATTGATTAACTTAACTTTGTCTAGTATATGTGAAGTATATTTAGGATTTTGTTCCTTACTTCTTATTTCTAATATTTTGTGAGGCGCAAGCTCTAAATTGTTTATTTATAGAGCTATAACTATATAAAGTTCTGCCTCAAATTCTATTAGTATTAAACTTTTTATTTATAGATGCAAAAATAGCCAGAAATATTTTATAATTAATAGACTATTTATTCTTTGGGAATTTAGTCTCATCTTAGAGTCGAACTAAGATACAGATATTAGAAGTATCATGCTCTGCCATTGAGCTAATGAGACTTGAAATACCTTATGAATATTATAACCTTCATAAGGATATTTCGGTTATAGCAATAAAACTATATTTTAAAATTATTTATTATTAGTTATAATATTTAACTTTGTAAAGGTAAACTCACAAATGCGTGAGGTTTAGGTGGACTTGATAATCCTCATTCTAAGCTACTATAACTTCTATTTAAATTAGCTTGTAATATATCTGTATAGAATCCAGGTGTTAATCAAGGATTTCTGCTTGCTACTTTACCTTCTACTAATTGTTTGTAGATAATATATAAGAATAATCAAGCGGCTACTACACTTACTATAGATCCATAACTACTAATTAAATTTCATCCTGCAAAAGCATCAGGATAATCACTTATTCTTCTAGGCATACCTTGTAATCCTAAGAAATGTTGAGGGAAGAATGTAGCATTAACTCCAATAAATAATAATCAGAATTGCATTTTAGCTAGATTTAAATCGTAATTGAACCCTAACATTTTTGGTGATCAGAAGTATCATCCAGCAAACATTGCAAATACAGCACCCATACTTAAAACGTAGTGGAAGTGAGCTACCACGTAATAAGTATCGTGGAATGCGATATCTAGAGATGCATTAGCTAATACAACACCACTTACGAATCTAAATTTTTTAATCTTTCATAACTAAATATATAACCATTATAAGCACTACTTAACTTAGCGTGTTTTTTTATAATACTATGATTTAGATTCAAAGCTTCTTGAGCTTTGGTTACTCCTTCATATTTATAAATGAAATTTCTATGGATATCATATACAAATACTGCTTTTTTAATATGACTACTATTATTAATATCTAATATTAATTCTTCACATTCTCTTGAAGTTCAATCAGATATTACTGGAGTGTCCTCTATATAGTGAGGTATGTTGTTTAAATACCATTCCCCTCTAAATATAGTTTGTTCTTTTATAACATCAACTAATGTAGTATGATTGGATTTAATTAATTTAGCTAAAGTAGAAACAGAAGGGAAAATAACTAATAATTTTCTATATGAATTATATATATAAACAGGGTAAGCTGATTTGGCTTCAATAATTCTTATTTTACTTTCAATAGAATGACTTTTATTGTAGAAAGGATTATTTTCACCAGTTAAAGCTCTTGCTATTAAACTTTTAGTTTCTTCACTATGTATTCTGTTTCTAGCTAATTTAGATAATAATTCTTTAGTCTCTTCTGTATGTTTATAACCTAAAGAAGAATAACCTTGTTTTAATACATTATAATGAGGCATTACATATGTAATATAATAAGTCTCTCTTATAGTTAAATAATTAGGTTCTACATATTCTAATATTAGAAGAGTAAAGCTTTCTTGATTATATTTAAGTAGAGCTTTTACAATAGGCATATTAATATTTTGTTTACTTTTTAAAAAAGTATTATTAAGATAATTTCTCATTCTAGAAGCTAAATTAATAGAACTTCCTACATAAGCATTACCATTAATTTTATTAATTAAACAGTATACACCTGATTTGTCTTTTTGCTCTTTTAAAATATCAAGTCTATTTTCTTTAAAATTATCATATGTTTTTAAAGGATGTAGACCTTTAGTGTTATTTTCAACATTAGAAGTAGAATAAAAACGAATAGTATTTTTGTTAAATATAAAGTTATGATTATATGATTGTATTAATTTTTGATTTCACGGACTATATCTTCCCATATTTATTATATGGGGATCGCGTGTAGTCTCTGAGGTTCCTACTAGGATCTTTTTTTCAATCCGTTGGTTACCTGCTGATTGTTCAAAATTATACATTTTCACTGGGTATATTATATACCCTAGTAGTATAATTGTCAGAAGTTTCCAGCATATAGCGATCTTTAAAGGGAGAACCAAGTGGTTTAATAATCCTCCAACTGTGAATAAGAATACAAATCCTAATGAAAATAACATTGCTGGTGTCATTTTTATAGATCCTCCATAGCAAGTAGCTAATCATGAGAAGATTTTAATTCCTGTAGGCACTGCAATAATTAATGTAGCGGCTGTGAAATAAGCTCTTGTATCTACATCTAATCCTACTGTATACATATGATGCAAAACCGTTAATAAATATTTTATATTTACCCCCTACCAAAATAGTAGGCTTCTTTCACAAGAAGTGTCGGACTATATCTTCATCTTTAAGCCGCTCCGGTTTTATTTGTTAAACTATTATTTAAATTAATTTGTTTTTGCAAAGTTCTTACTTGTGATAATCCTTCATCAGTTAAATGTAATTTATTAGACACTTGGATATGAACAGTTAATCATTTTTCAAAAGAAAGAGCTTTTTTAGTTTGTAATGGAAATATTTTAAAGTATGCTATCACATCATTCAATGCTTTAAATCCAGTAGCTGTATAACGATAAACACTATCAGTTCCAGATCTTAATGATACTTTACCAAATCCAAATAATTCGTATACTTTATTTAGTATAACATTATCTCTCTGGTCTAGCATATAACGCATTTTTATAACATGACCTAATGTATATCTTGAGTTTGCTGTAATAGATACATTAAAACATCCTTCAGCGTCAGTAAATCCAGATAATCAGGCATCCTGTAATGTAATTGAAACAGGAGTATTGTTTAACTTTATAGTTTCAGAACCAAAACGATTATTTAAAGCATTAACTCATAAAGCTAATTGTTTAATTCTATGGTTTTGAGCTAAATTACCATTAAATAAAAAAGCTAAAAGTAAAATATGTGAAGGGTTATCTACCATTCATCTATAAAAATCATTATTTTTACCACTCTTTCCTTGAGGAAAATGTTTAACAACACCTATGTTAAATTTAAATTGTATTTTATGAAGTATATCACTTTCTTTTTGAGTAAGAACAAAACGAACTCTTTTACCTTCATCATAGGTTTGAATAGCACCATCTCCTTCTGCAAATCCAATAAATCAAGTTAATCATTCATCAGATATATGATCTCTATTTTTAAATAATGTATTATAATAATCACGGAATGCGGTATATTTAAAAGATGTTTCGCGTGTAGTCTCTGAGACACTCTGTTTGTTATCTTTTAAAGAATACAGGGACAGATTGTCTGCTGATTGAGTATAGTTAATTAGATTTTTACCATACAAGGTACTAATTAACACTAAACTGTTCCAGCATATAGCGAAATTAATTTTACTCTCTATATCACTATAGAGTGAAGCCATCGTTACTCAACTTCATACTATAAATCCTAGTATTCCAATAGACATCATAGCATAAACCATACCGATGTAACCGAATATAGGTTTGTTTGAGCTAGATGATATTGTTGTACTAATTATACCAAAACCAGGTATAATTAAAATGTAAACCTCAGGGTGTCCGAAGAATCAGAAAAGGTGTTGGAATAATATAGGGTCACCTCCACCAGCTACTTCAAAGAATGAAGTATTAAAGTTTCTATCTGTTAAAACCATAGTTATACCACCAGCTAAAACAGGTAATGATAATAATAATAACACTGCTGTTATTACTACGGCTCATCCAAATAAAGCTAATTTATGTAATTTTATTCCAGGTGTTCTCATATTAGCTACAGTAGTTATAAAGTTTATTGCTCCTAATAAACTACTTACCCCTGATAGATGTAAAGCAAAAATAGCAAGATCTACACTAGGTCCACTGTGACTTTGTAAAAGAGCTAAAGGAGGGTAACAATTGCATTAATAACCTCATACTTTGAATAGATAATTTAATTTAAATTACCAATGTATATTCAAAATACTATCGTTATATCCATTACTCTCATAATGGTTTGGACTATACCTTCATCCAAGCCCAATCTAGTCTTTATCTTTTTTATGTACCAAGAAATTTTCATTTAATCTGACTTTTCTCATGATTCTTATATTATCTCTTATTTTACTTAACTTTTCATAATTACCTTTATGTTTTACAAAAGATCTTGCTCAAATTCTAAATTCTACAGCTTTCATACCTTTCATAGTTTTACTATAATAATCTATTATATTAGAAATAGCACGTGAATTTGTAGTCACTACTGTATAATATGTTGTTTTTTTAGCAAAATTTATACCTAATATAAGAGATATGGCTTTTAAAACGATAGAATCTAATTTTTGAGTTATTTCAAAGGCATGAACTATACGAGTTTTATCTTTACTTACAAGGTAAAAACTACCTTCTGCTTCAGTAAAACCTATAAGTCAAAATTTACTCATTATTGATTTAGCATCATTAGTATTATTAACTTCATAATTTACTGCTTCTCAAGCAGGAGATATATAATCAATAGGCATTTGTTCACTTTTTAAATTTAGTAGTAGATTATCTTTCTCTTTTGTAGATAAATTAGGATTTTCTAGTATTTCATATGCTTTTTTAAATTTTTGATATGAAAAATATTTACTAGTTAATAAGGGATATTTATCAAATATAGGTATAATCTTAGAACCTATACTTTTTCTATCTCTTATTCTAAAATCGGCTTTATTACAATCAGAATCTACGTAAACTGAACCTACGCCTAATTGTTTTTTAATAAAGTATATTGCTCTTAAGTTATAAGTACTTTGAGTTAATTTAAAGAAAAGAGTTCATTTACCTTCGGCTGATCTGATGACAGAAAAACTTCCATCACCATCTGTAAAACCGACTAATCATTGATGAAAATTATCTTGGTCTTCATTATATTTGAATCTATTGATAGATCTAGAATGGTCATATATTTTTATATTGTTTGGATGCTCTACATTGAGTCTCTGATGGGAATTTAACATTAATACATTTTGTTCCCAGGCGTATTGTCTAATACTTATATTTTTAATAAAAGAATATAAGAATACTATTAACGTTCTTACTACTAATAATGATAAAAATGAGTAGTTAATAATACAAGCTATATGAGCTATCAGAGTTTCACGCATCGAGTAGAGTTTTATTGCCTCTAAGTTACCAAAGAGCAACACCTTATCCTTCCAAAGTGTTCATCCTGTACCAACTCCACCTTCTATAACAGCAGAGAATACTAATAATAATAAACTAGGTGGTAATAATCAGAAACTAATATTATTTAATCTAGGGAATCGTTTACAATGGTAGTTTCCTACCACCACGGACTATGTCTTCACCCTTATTAAATAAGGGGCTTCGCGTGTAGTCTCTGAGGAACCTACTCATAATTGAAATTATTTTGGTTTCCTGCACATTCTTCCCATGTATACATAAGTGTTACGACTAATTCAGTTATTTGCACAACTTTATGAGTATATATACTCCAATTAGGTGTCTATGTATCTGTTGATAGGAAAATAAATTCCAGATTCGAGAGATTCTATGCATATAGCGAAGTAATAATTAAAAAGTTTACACTCTTTAACGGCATTCCCCGGTTTAGGGGTTATATAATAATAACAAAATGTAACAATGTAAATTTAAGCTGATAGTTTATCTAAATGATCTCAATTGAAATAAGTTCTATTTCTATTCATACTATCTCTAACAGAATCAGTTTTAATTAAACCTTCTTCTGTATAATGTTTGTTTTCAAGCATTAATAACACAATTTCTCTTCAATCTCTATAATCTAAATATTTACTTGAGAATAAAGGATATTTATCTAAATAGTTTACCAAAATTTCCGTAGAAGATCTACTTGATGCTGTAAGAGTATAATACTCATTATCAGTAGATTTCTGAATTCTAGTTGATAAACTGCAATTAAGAAATTTAGTAATAGTTGTTAAAATACCTAAATAACTGTTACCAGTAACAGGATCTAACATTCTTTGTTCAATTCTTAATCTACAAGATATTTTTCTTTTTTTTGCATTATTTTCTACTTTAGTATGTAGTACAGAAAAACTTCCGTCTGAATCAATAAATCCACTTAATCAACTATCATTAGCCAAAGGACTCTCTTTTAAAGGTAACTTATCTATGTTAGCATTATGATGTTTATTTAATCAATCCATCAATTTATACAATTGATGTATCTTAGGTGTTCTTAATTCACCATTTATTAAGTAAACTATTTTCTTTAAACCTACAACAGGTGAAACTACTAATACACAAGCATTATATTTAGGTCTATATCTAATAAAACCTGATTCTATAATATCTAGTAGTTTTTTTGCTAAAGGTTCATTTTTTAAACTAAAAGTTATACAAAATCTTGGGTTATGTTTCTTTTTATCACCCGCGTCAGGATTTTGTATTCAAATATGTCCATCCCCTTCAAATAAGCCGGCTAAATATGAATTTAAATTATTATTTTTTACGCGCTTCGCCGTACTAAAATTTCTTTTGTTATTTATTATACCCCCAAGGTTGACCTTTTTGTTTGCCATATCAGGTCCTCCTATCATTAAAGGCATTAAGAAATTTCCAAATCCTCCTATTAATGCTGGCATACAATTTGTTCATTATCTTTCGAATAATGTTTGGACTATATCTTTATCTTTAGATATATTGAATATCTACTAAGATATTTCACGTGTAGTCTCTGAGGAACCTACTTGATAAAAATGTTTAATGCTTTAAATAAAGCCTAATTATCTTTGGTTTCCTGCTGATTGTCTAATTCTTTAAATGTCACTGTGTTCCACTGCTATTCTGTAGTCGGCGGCACTAGTCTTAAAGACTCTAAAGAGATTCCAGCATATAGTGAAAAGAAAGTAAAATATTTCTACCTTACCCGGCCATGCCTTTCTGTTTAATCTTTATAAGTGAATTTTCATTTTCCTCTATAATAACCAGACTTAATTCCTTTTAAATATTCTCTAATAACTTGACGATCTCCTTTTAAATGATTAGCTAAACTGTTTAATGATGGAAACAGTAAATTTTTACTAGAATCATCTTTAAATTCCGCTAAAATACCTTTAGCTGCAGGGTGTTTTACATTATATATATCTCTTTTATTAGATACTAACTCTTTTATTTCTTCTAAGCTTAATAAATTAGTTTCAGTTGATTCTTCAATAAAATCTAGAGAAAAGAAAAAAGCATCTAAATAAATATCACCTAAATTTAAACAATTATTTAAAGTTTTATGGTGAATGTTTATTGAGTCATACATATGTTGTTTTGAATCAAATATATATAATAGAGTAAAATCTTCTATATTATAAATATATATAGGAGTACCTCTTTGTTTACGGAATCTATCACGTATTTCTTGGTTCATGGGTTCATGATAACCAGAACTACTTGCCACTAAATCTACGTTTAAATTTGGGTTTAAAGTATCAATAAAATATTGTTCTAATTTTACAACTTCATTTAAAGTAGAGTTTTCATCCATTATATAAATAGTTAAATTTGCATTTTGAAAACCATATTTATTGAAATAACGTAATACTCTACGTGCTTTAGTGTTTAATATAGAAGGCATAAAATAAGAAGTTATTCTATTATATAAATTAATAGAATGCCCTACATAGACGTGTTTATTATCTTCTCAAACGTAAACACCTTTTTGGTTTTTGGCTATTTTAAGTATCATCTTTCTATTGTTAAAAGGATTTTCTATAAAGACTTTTGTATATTTAGGAATTTCGTCTTCATGTTTATTATTATTATTATTGTTAGGTTTACCCCCACCACTTGTTATAATAATACTATCGGCTTGGTTATTATAAAATCTAGAGTTAGATTGAAAATTTAGATTAAACAGTTCTTTTTTTTCGACCATAAAGAATATCATTAATAAAGCGTGAGCTGTTATTATACTGTTATATAATTGGTTATTTGCAATAAATTGAACTCCAGGTCCACTAAGTTCTAATCTTATTAAGACTGAAAAGGCTGTTCCTAATAATCCTGAAAATAGGGCAAAGATTAAATAAAGAGTTCCTATATCTTTAGCATTAGTAGAATTAAATCATCTTTCAATGTTCATAGACATTTGAGATCTTAAATTTAGGTTTAAGGTTCCTTCTTCTTTTTGAAATCTCAAAATTTTGAAATAATAGAGTATTGGTATTTAAATGATATTATTAGCTAAAATTATTAATTAATAATCTTAATTAATCCTTATTTATATAAATGCTAATAATTAAAAAGAACGAGGCGCGTGGGTAATATACGAGCTAGCCGCATGCCCTCTCCGCTTTATATTAATTGTTCCATTGAAATTTTGATAAATTTTTCTTTATTATAGAATTACTTTGACTAAATTGTGCTCTATTAAAAAAAAATCCTATTTATACTCCGCCTTAATACTTTAAACTAAATATTTATTTTATTTTATTTTATATAATATATATAATAATTAAAATATTGATTTTATTATATACAAATATATACTCTATATGTTTTATATAGTAAATTATTTATGAATTTCAGTATTAGTAAATTGTTTTCATAATTAAGGTTCTACATTTGTAGTAAGATTATGGAGGAATTGAACCTCAGACTATTGATTTGCAATCAAAGTGTAAATCCGTTTACAACATAATCTTTTTATAGTAATCAATATAAAAAATTTGTATATTATATTTATGATTACTATAATAAGTTTAAACTATTTACAATATAATTTTTAGTATATAAATAAATACGAGCTCGCGCCGTATAAACTAAGAATTATTTGGCTTTATTGTTTATTTGATATAAATCAACAAGTGTATTTTCTATTATACTAGTAACAGGCATTATTACTAAGAAATGTGCGAAATATAAGGCTGTACTTATTTGTCCAAATTCTATAAACGGACTTTCAACGTGTTTAGCTCCTAATTGTTGTAAGATTAAGAAATTTATAACGAATATATAAAACATTACTTTGCTTAAAGGTCTGAATTGTAAACCTTTAGTTACACCTAAATCTGTTTTAGGTAACACTAATATAATTAATAAAGAAGCAAACATGGCTACAACTCCTAATAATTTATTAGGTATAGATCTTAATATAGCATAGAAAGGTAATAAATATCATTCAGGTACTATAGCAGCTGGAGTTTGCATTGGATTGGCCATTACGTAATTTTCACTGTCACCTAATACATTAGGCATGAAGAATACAAATAAGCTTAAACCAAACAAGAAGATAAATATAGTAATTAAATCTTTGAATAAGAAATATGGAGCAAAAGGCATTCTATCGTAATAACCAGGCACTCCTAAAGGATTACTTGCTCCAGCTGTATCATGTACAGCTATAAGATGCATTAAGGCTAAAGCAGCTAATACAAAAGGTAATACAAAATGTAAAGCAAAGAATCTGTTTAAAGTAGCGTTATTAACAGAGAAACCTCCTCAAATAAATTCAACTACGTCTTGTCCTATTCAAGGTATAGCACTAATTAAGTTAGTAATAACTGTAGCTCCTCATAATGACATTTGACCATAAGGTAATACATACAAACTTACTTTTAATATAAAAAAGCCATGATAACTTTCTTGTTCGTATATCATGTTTATCTATAATATATAAATAAAAAGCCCCGACTGTGCATTAAGCAGCGTTTCAGCCACCCATTAGTGACCCAGTCTGTCGCGATTCTATGGAGAACCGACGATCTCTTATATTTTTATTATAATATACTTTGATCGTTTTCACTAATATCGCCAAAGAAATAATATTATTTCTTCAATGTCCCCGTCGGGCCATTCTGCTTTAAGTTTTATTTTTTTCCATAAATTGCATAAAACTTTTTACTCACAGGACTACGACTATAATAATCATTTTACGTTAATTTGATGACCTATTATACAAAAGGTATATTTTTCTGTTGCCCTTTCGACATATAACCTTTACGGCGGGCATCCATGATATTTAAATTATCAGCATTTTGTGATAATTTAATTATAATTAACAATTCAACGTCCTTTTAATAATTTACTAGAACTTTTTAAAGCTCTTTGTATTGTACTAAGTGAACAATTTAAAGCTTTTGCTGTTTCAACTATACTATAAAATTCACCATAAACAGTATTATTTAACTCTTTTACAATAATAGATTTAGAATTCTTTTTCATATTTAGAATCCCTTGTTTTGTATAATTTGGTTTTTCTTTAATTAAAGCTGATTCTCTTATAGCTTCTATAGTTTCAGGAGAAAGAGATTTACCTCTATTCAAATCTCCTATTTGTTTTCTACGAGCTTCACTATAGTTAGCTTTCATCTTTATTCTAGTTACTTCACTATGTCTATATCCAAAACTAGATCCTGCTTCAGTTAATATATTATAGTCAGGTAAAAGGGATTTCAGATAGAAGTCTTCCAAGTTTAATAATTTTTTATTGTTTTTTTGATTAACTACTTCTGGAAATAGTTCTAGTACAATAAAACAAAAGTTATGTAAACCATATTTCTTAACTGAATTTTTTATTACTTTACTACCTGTTAAATATATTAAATGACTTGTGAATCTTGAATTTAATCTGCCAGTAGATGCTGATCCTATATAATAATTTAGAGTTTCTTTATTCAATACCATATAAATACCACTAAGTTCTTTAGTTTCTTTAGCTATGGTTTTACGTGTTGAATCTTCATCTATCTTATCATAAATAAAAACTGGATTAAGATTTTTAGATTTTAAGAAATTATTAATTGTATCAGAGTTACGAGAAGTTGAAAAGTATCTTTTATTATTTAACGTTGTTATTGCTTTAGTATTATAGTCGTTTTGGGCTATGTTAAAGTAACCCAAGAAACCTATTCCCATCATTAATATAAGTATTATTGTTCCTAATACTCAAGCTAATGTTCTAGGTGCTCTATATGATGCATAGTATAAACCTCTACCTATATGTAAGTATACTAAGAAGAAGAAAGCTGAAGCTGTATTACTGTGTAAGTAACGAATTAATCATCCATTATTTACATCACGCATAATATGTTCTATAGAATTGAATGCTTCTGCTACACTAGGATTATAGTGCATAGCTAAAGTTACACCTGTAACTATTTGTATAACTAAACAAACTGCTAATAAAGAACCAAAGTTTCATAAATAACTTATATTACTTGGTTGTGAATGGTCAATTACATACATATTAACCAATTTTAATAAAGGGTGACTTTTTAATATTCTCATTTTAATTTTAATAATGATTTTTAACATTTATTAATACTTATATATAATAAATACTCTACCTACAAGCTTTATTTATTCAATGTATTATTACATAAAAGATATATACGTATTTTTAAAATTATATATTTACTTATATTAAATATATATACTGCATAATATGCAAATTGTTATTTGATTATAAGGATATAAAGTTAATAACAAATATTATTTATTATTACTATTTACATTTTTTTTCTTTTGTAACATTAGTTGTTTCATTTTCTGCTACAATTTTAGATTTTTTATTTTCGAGCGAAACTACATTTGTAGATGTTTGATCTTCCTCTACAATTGATCTTTTATTATCAGATGAACCTATATCATCTGGATTTTCATTTAAATTAAATTTATTTAAAGCTTCATTTATAGCTATCATCTCTTTTGCATCTTGTTCTCTAAATTCTGCAATATTTGCATGTAAAGAATTTTCAGGTAAAAACTTAGTTTTTTCATATTCTTCTTTTTCTTCTTCAAGTCATTTAAATTCATGTTCCATCAATTTTTCATAAGCAAACTTCATTCTTTCCACATATCATTTACTATTCGAAACATTGCTCGAAGAACTTGCATCTTTATTTTCAGTAGCTTTATTTATAGGATTAATATCTTCTGTAGTTTGCGTATTAGTGGCATCAACTATAGTATTAGTAGTGTCCTCTGGATCAACACCATCAAAATAAACCATATCAGAGCTTGCGCCTCCTAATATTAATGAAATTAATGTTACTATTAATACTAATCCTAATCTCAATACTGAGCCTTTGGCTATAGATATGCACAAACTGTATCCTTTGAATCAAAGTTTATTAATTCATGGTCCCGTAAAAGAGGATTTTCTTAAAATTTGCTTTTTCAGAAAATGGTAATATACTTGAAGTTAGATCTTTAGCTACATTATTATCCTCTGTATTGTTACTAAGTTTATTGTAGTTGGCTACTCCTAATAAAATTAATACTGATGTTAGCATTATAATATTAGCTAAGTCAAAGAAGAATGCATTGGAGCTTGCGCTTCCAAGGAAAGTAAATATTGATAAGTAGAAACAAGCTCCTATTAATATATAAAGAGCGTAATCAGTAACTACTCCTTTACCTAAACCAGATACTGTTTTACTAGTTTTTACTAAAGCTATTCCAAATCCATAAGGACCTATTCATTCTACACTACCTTTATCTAAAATCTTAGTAGTTTGACCTCCTAAATCTAATACAGTGTTAACAATATATTTATTATAGAAGAATTCAACTAAGAAACGTTGGTTAAAGAAACCATAAATATAGTATCCCAAGTTAGTTAAATTAAAATCTACTACTACTTTAGGCAGATATTCGTAGTAAACTATAGATAATACTGAGAAGAATATAGTTAAAAAGAAAGGAAGTAATTTAAATATAGTAGGTACACCAAATTCAGTATCAATTAGTATTTCACGCATAGGGTGAATAAATATACTATTATCTATAAAGAATCCAGAACCTAAACCTATATAAATATCTTTAGTTAAGTAACCAAAATATATAGAGAATATAGCTAGTATAACTAGAGGTAAACTAAGGAATATATCACCTTCATGGGCATTTTTATAATAATTTACAGATCCATTAGGATTTGCTAAGAAAGTTAAGTATATAACTTTTACAGAGTATAATGTAGTAAATACAGCACCAATTGTTGCAATAAAGTAAACATTTATACTACTAAAATGATATTGACCATAAGCAGATTCTAAAATAAAATCTTTACTAAAGAACCCTGTCATGAATGGGAAAGCTACTAAACTAAGACTAGCTATTAATATTACTGTATATGTTAAAGGTAAGAATGATATTAATCCACCATATTTTCTTAAATCTTGATTATCTACAACTGCGTGTATTACAGCACCAGCTCCTAAGAATAATAATCCTTTATAGAAAGCATGATTTATTAAATGGAATATAGCAACATTATAAGATGATAATCCTATAGCTATAACCATCATACCTAATTGACTCATAGTAGAATAAGCAATAATTTTTTTAATATCTTGTTGGAATAAACCTATAAGAGAACTAAATATTGTAGTAACAGCTCCTAATCATAAACATATTAATAAAACAGTAGAACTATATTCTATTAAAGGAGATGAACGTATTAATAAATATACCCCTGCAGTAACCATTGTAGCTGCGTGTATTAAGGCAGAGACTGGAGTAGGCAAATCTGTTGATTCTTAATATACATTATTAAGAATACGCAGTTAATCACTTAACTGTTCGGACTATATCTTCATTTATATTAAAGATGATTTATTCATTATAATCTGATTTATTAATATTATCTTTATATCTAAGAATTAATAATAAACCTTCAGGATTATTATGTTTTTTATCTATTACTAATTTATATATTTTTACTCAATTAAAGTATGTAATATATTTTTTAGTTTTTAAAGAATAAAAGCTAAAATATTGTATTATAGGAGCTAACTTAGTTGTATTAACTGTTACATTATATCCATCATAACTCTTTAAAAAATGGTTTTTACCACCTAATATGCTTGCTAGGTGATCCATATTTTCAGAGTTACCTTTTTGAGATAAAATATATCTTAATCTAACCAATTTAGCAGTATTCGACTTATTATCATATACAGAACAAGTAAAACATCCTTCTGCGTCAGTAAAACCTGACAATCAAGCATCATTTAAACTAGGTTTAAATGCTTTATCTAAATACAATATGTTTTCTTTGTATTTTAAATTAAAAGCACTTATTCATACTTTAAACTGTTCTTTTCTACTGTTAAGAAATATATTACCATTAAATATAGAAATAAGTTTTAATATATTATCTTTATCTCTTACTCTATAACAATGAGTATTTCTAGTAGAATCTTGTACTCTTACTACACCAAAACCTAACTCTTTTTTTATCATAAATAAAATTTGAGCGTCCTTGCTTGATTGTGTAATTCTAAATTCTAAATACCCATCCTTATTTACAATAAAAGATCCATCTCCTTCTACAAATCCTATAAATCATAATTTGAAATCATCATTTAATTTAAATGCTTCACATGTAGTCTCTGAGGAGCTTCTATTCGAATTTCCTGCGGATTGTCCCTCATCTTGGATTTTTCCTAATAGACTAAATCTAAGTGGACCAAGACTTGAAACGGGATGTTCCCGCATATAGTGAAGTTTAAGGAAAGCCCTGTTTAAAAAACCTTCCATGGCCATAGGTAATCATATATGAAGTCCTACTTGAGAACTTTTAGCCATAGCACCTATTAATAAGCATATACCTATTATTGTTATTATATTTTCATTAATATATGGAGCTAATGAAAATACTGTACTATAATCTAAATTACCAAGAGATCATAATATTACAAACATTCCAATTGTTAAAAAACAATCTCCCACTCTATTAGTTAAAAATGCGGATAGAGAACTTTGATTAGCTGCGATTCTAGTAAATCAGAAACTAACTAGAAGGTATGAACATACTCCAACACCTTCTCATCCTACAAACATTAATAAATAATTGTTACCAGTTACTAAGATAATCATCATAAAAGTGAATAAACTTAAATAACTAAAAAATCTTTGACTATGAGGATCGTGACTCATATATCCAATAGAGTAAAAGTGAACTAAAGAACTAATCACTAAAACTGGTATTAACATAGAACAACCTTAATTAACTAATTAAAAACAAGATATTTTTATCTATATATAACTTTTTTTAATAAAAACTATAAAGAATAACCTTTATAATTCAAGAGTTTACCCCTGTGCTGGGTTATCCACTGTGTGTAGCTTAATGGATTATCCTTTCTCTTTACGATATCACACTCGTTATAAGGTCCGACTGTACATTTGGACAGGCATTTCAGCCTTACCCCGGTGAACCAGTCTGTAGCGACATTTACAACTGCCGACGGTCTAATACAAGGACGTCCTTGACCGTTTTCACCTATTTTTTCTGCAAGTATAGAACTGTTCGATTGTAATCTTACTCAGTTCCTTAATTTTTTTCTTAATAAATTACCACCCACCTCTCCATTACATAATATTTTTATTTAGAGCGGAGCGCCTAAAAACAGCAATTCTTCTTATTTTGTTATTTTTTATTTCTATAAATTGTTCGGGGTTGTGACCTATGGAATCTAAATGTTTACTTATAGTTTCAGGATAAACATTTACAATTAATCCTGCTTCTTGTAAAGTATTCGCTAACACAATTTCATTATTTGGTTTATAAATTTCATATACACAACTAACTTGTTGATGTAATACTTTATTTGTTAAGATATCTACTTGTCTTCCGTCAAATAAATATTTTATAGTAGGATTAATATTTATTAATTTATCTAATTCTTCTTTACTTAGTATTTCTACTGGTTTTATGTTTGTAGACAATCTATAATTATTCATATTATATGATAGTTTTAAGATTATTTCTTTCATTCCATCTATTCTATGAATTCCATTATATATTGCAATACAAATAAATTTAAAATCAGCAAAATCTAGTCCTTTTTTACTTAAAAATTCCATTTCATTAAAAAATGGTATTAAATAATTATGTAATACTCTAATATTTTTTATTATTAAAGATACACTAGCTTTACTATTTTCTTTAGAATTACTCTTAGTTATAGATATAATAGATGAATTTCTTAATTTAAACATAGAATATTTATCAAATCCTAAATTCTTCTCTAAAAATTCCTTTATCTTTACTAATACAGGCAATTGTGAAGCATGTAATTCTATAGCAATAGTTGGTACTAAGTTGTCTCTTCTGATAAAGAAAGATCCATCCCCTTCTATAAATCCCAATAATCAATATTTATTAATCACTATATCATTAGGTCTATCAAAATCAACTCTTTTCTTATTCATACTTTCCTTTAATTTTATAATATCATTTTTAATAGTATCTATTTTACTATTTTCATCTTTATTATTATAAATATTAAAAGCTTTCTTAAAAGCTAAATAATCTAAATATTTAGTTGTATTAAGGTTATATTTATCGAATATTTGAATTAATTTCTCTATTCCTTTTTTATCTGTGACATTAAATATATATTCATTTTTATAGCTTCTAACGTTACCTATACCTAGTTTTTCTTTAATTAATTTTAATATATTTGCATCATCACAATGTAATGCTATTTTAAACATAAATGAAAATTTAGATATTGAAACTTTATCATTCTTTCATAATGTATAAATAGTAAAACTTGACTCAGCATCTGAAAAACCTACAAATCATTTTAAAAAATTATCATCTTCTTCCCTCGCCCAAGGCTGATCCTTGCGCTCGGCCGCAGGGGAATAATATTTATCTTGTTTTGTGCTATAAAGTTTGGACAATATTCTGTTTATATTTAATCCTCTGTAATAAGTATTTAATTGTAATGAAGAAAAATTTGTGTTTTTAATTAACTTAAACATTTGTTTTATTATATAAAAAAAACTATATGTTATAATTAGAAAAACTACCTTGCAGAGTTGGATTCCCACCAACACAGCTATTATTCATCATATATATGACGAACTCGCACTATTTACTGTTAAACTGTCAAATTGGAAATTTCATACCATATTAAATGATTCACTATCTAATCATTTAAATAGGCTTATGGATATAGGATTGTTATTAAATCCTACTTCAAAAAAGCTAATAATAGCTAATATTGTTGTGGTTATTATACTTAAACAACCTAAGATACGACTACCTGTCACACCGACTTTTCTACCAAAAAATCCGGATACTATAGATCCTAATAAAGGTAATATAATTATACTTAAATACATTATTTATATTCTATTGCAATACTTCCTCTTAGTCTATAAAAAGCTACTAAAATAGCTAAACCAATGGCAGATTCTGCACCAGCAACTACTATAATGTATATAGCATATGTTTGTCCTATTATATCGTCTAAATTAATAGAACTAACCAATATTAAGAATGTTATAGATAATAGCATTATTTCTATAGAAATAAGCATTAATATTATATTTTTTCTATTAAAGACGAAACCTAAGATTCCGACTAAAAAAAGTACTAAAGTTAAGCTCATACACTATCATTATTTTTCTAATTATTCAATTTCATAATATACGTATGTTTGAAACTTTAATTACAAATTTATACGTGTATAATCACTATATGTTTGACTATACTAGAGGCATTATAGATTTGAACTACAATTGTGATGTCCGTAACATCAAGTTTTACCATTAAACTAATACCTCTTTTATCAAAAGGGACTAACTCTGTTTAAGAGAAGCCTCTGATAAAATTTTTTATAAATGTATTATTGTAGAATAACTTATAAATTAAGCATTGTAAAGTCAGTGTACAAATTTGTCTATATTTACAGATTCTATAACTATAGGCATTGAACTGTGAAGGATTCCACATATTTCTGAACATTGCGAGTTCCTTCTACGTTGATTTAATGTAAAGGATGATTTTAGCTAACTTATTAGCGTTATAATATATTAGTAGGATAAAGTATTTTGAACATTTATCTAGTTATTTATAAGTAAAATAATAATCTTTATATATTTTACCATCTTTTAAACGAAGGTTTAAAGATTTTCTATCTAGCTTGATGTTTAGGGTATCAAAATATTTAATTGTATCAGTAATACTTTCAAATTCTTTCTCAAAATTTTCCCCTTTTACTAATATAGGTTTATTTTTTTTATTAATTTTTAATGAATCTAAGTCTGTATTCACTTTGAACTTTTTATATTCATCAATAATTAATCCTACTTCTTCAAAATTATCAGGTAAAGTATTCTCTGAGTATTTACACAAGAAATTATGAAATACTTTTTCATCTTTTATATATTTAGTTAAAGTGTCTCTTTTAATAGTTAAACCTAATTCTCTTAAATATTCAATACAAGATGTTAAAGAATCGAAATTTAAAGTATTACCTCAAGAATCTACAAATGTATTTCCTTCTTTAATTTCTAATTCTACTGAAATACTTCTACGAGTTCCTAATGTATACATATCTTGTCTTTCTTTTTGCATCATATCTACTAAACCTTCTATGGAAATATTGCTTATTGAAGCAGTAGGTATAGGATAGCTTAATAATAAGAATTTCTTCAGATATGGTATTTTAGAATCTACATATTTTTTACTAGTTTCTGTATGTATTTTTAATATTCTTTTTAATTCTATTTTAGATTTAGCATGGTAATAAAGAGTACTACATGCTAGATCATAAACATAAACAGCATCACCTTTTGATGATCCTGCATTAACAACTCTTAGTGTATTTAAGTTAAATTCTTTATCTAATAAATAATATTGTTCTAATATTAAAGAGTCTTGATTACTAAATTTATTACTATCTAATTTAAATATTATTAATTTAAAAGCTTTTAGCCCTTCTTTGTGAAGTAAAGGTAAGAATTTACCAGCTAAAGAAAAATCTCCTTTAAAATAGTAATCCATTCTACGTCTCAATAGATTAGATGAACCTACATATTTCTGACCTGAATCTTTATGTATAAAGATATATACACCAGAGAAACCTTTATATTTAGATTTACCAGTTAATTGGTCTAAAAGTTGATTATTCTCCGGTGTTGATATAGGAAGGTCCATTTCAATACCTTTAACTTTTAATAATTCTTCTAATTTTGAATCAGTAACTGATAAATTTTGATTTAATAATATTTTATTGATAACTGATGAAGTAGTAGGGTTTCCACTATTTATATGTTCTAACGCTAAAGACTCTGGATTATTTACCAAAGGTTTAATTGAATTATAAGATCTACTTGAGCTAAAACATCTAGTTAAAGATGCAGCAGCTATAGAACCTAATCCAACACGTTTATCAAATATGAAGTGATTATTAGAAACACTTCTACTAATTGTATCATGCAATACTACAATAGTCTTTCACATGGTAGACGTGTTTTTTGCGTTTGTATTGATAATTATTTTTACATTAAAATAAGTTTAGCAAACTATTGTAGAGATCCCTAAATATAATTAACGAATTAATATATATCTATTTAACAAAAAATATAAATAATCATATTTTTCTGCACTTTTTCAAGTAGGGGCTGACTATATCTTAAGCATTATTATTAATAATAACACCAACCAACATTTAGTCGATGAACTGCATACCATATTGAATTAACAATATTAGGTACTTGGCTGCGGATTGT
>Ga0068865_100000650_pt1 | contig 19640 bp, 13 predicted proteins | sample KBSMisM12_FD_75293 | JGI IMG/M metagenome (GOLD analysis project Ga0068865, IMG submission 75293) | Miscanthus rhizosphere microbial communities from Kellogg Biological Station, Michigan, USA - KBS Miscanthus M1-2 | ecosystem: Host-associated > Plants > Roots > Rhizosphere > Soil ...
GCAGAATAGAGATGGAGAATAACAACATCTTCAGAATTGACTATGATTTCTACTTTCGGAACTACGGGCTCGCGAGCCAGGCTGATGAGCTTCTGCGTAGAGCGGGCGAACTGTGCCGAAATCTCCAGTGACCTCGCTTCTGCCAGTCGCTGCCGGCGACCGGCGCCTTACTCCCACTCGATGGTCCCGGGCGGCTTCGAGGTCACGTCGTAGACGACGCGGTTGATGCCCTTCACCTCGTTGATGATCCGGGTCGCGGCGCGGCCCAGGACCTCCCAGGGGAACTCGAAGAAGTCGGCCGTCATCCCGTCCGTCGAGGTCACGGCCCGAAGCGCGCAGACGTTCTCGTAGGTGCGGGCGTCGCCCATCACGCCCACGGTCTTCACCGGCAGCAGGACGGCGAAGGCCTGCCAGATCGAGTCGTAGAGCCCGGCCTTGCGGATCTCGTCGAGGTAGATGGCGTCGGCCTGCTGCAGCACCGCGACCTTCTCCGGCGTGATGTCGCCGGGGATGCGGATCGCCAGGCCCGGGCCCGGGAACGGATGGCGGCCCACGAAGGCCGGCGGCAGGCCGAGCTCGACCCCGAGGGCGCGGACCTCGTCCTTGAAGAGCTCGCGCAGCGGCTCGACCAGCTTCAGCTTCATGTATTCGGGCAGGCCGCCGACGTTGTGGTGGCTCTTGATCACCGCCGACGGTCCGCCGCGCGCCGAGACGCTTTCGATCACGTCCGGATAGAGCGTGCCCTGGGCCAGGAACGTCGCGCCTTCGACCTTGCCCGCCTCGCGGTCGAAGATCTCCACGAACACGCGGCCGATGATCTTGCGCTTGGTCTCCGGGTCGCTGACTCCGGCAAGCTCACCCAGGAATTCCTTCGATGCATCAACATGCACCAGCGGAATGTTGTAGTGATCCCGGAACATGGTCACGACCTGTTCGGCCTCGTTCTGCCGCAAGAGGCCGGTGTCGACGAAGACGCAGGTCAGTTGCTCGCCGATCGCCTCGTGCAGCAGCACGGCCGCCACCGAGGAATCGACACCGCCGGAAAGCCCGCAGATCACCCGCCCTTTGCCGACCTGGGCGCGGATCTTGGCGGTCATTTCCTGGCGGAACGAGGCCATCGTCCAGTCGCCGGAGAGCCCGGCGATCCGGTGGGTGAAGTTGCGCAGCATCAGGGCGCCGCGCGGCGTGTGCGCCACCTCCGGGTGGAACTGGATGCCGTAGAAGCGCCGCCCCTCGTCGGCGATCACCGCGAAGGGCGAGCCCTCCGAGGCGGCCACCACCTCGAAGCCCAGCGGAATGGCGGTGATCTTGTCGCCGTGGCTCATCCAGACCGTCTCGCGGTGGCCGGCGTCGCCCAGGCCCTCCAGCAGCGGGGATTCCCGCTCGATCTGGATCTCGGCGCGCCCGAATTCACGGTCGTGGCCGCCCTCCACCGCCCCGCCCAGCTGGGCCGCCATGGTCATCTCGCCGTAGCAGATGCCCAGCACCGGCACGCCCAGCTCGAACACCCGCTGCGGCGCGGCCGGGCTCTCGGCCTCATGCACGCTTGCCGGGCCGCCCGACAGGATCACCGCCTTGGGGGCGAAATCCGCGAGCATGCCCTCGACCTTGTCGTACGGATGGATCTCGCAATAGACGCCGCTCTCGCGCAGCCGCCGGGCGATAAGCTGGGTCACCTGGCTGCCGAAATCGACAATGAGAACGCGTTCGTGGGCGGGCGTAGGCATGGGGCTCCGTTAGCGGGGTTTCTCCAGCACGGCGACGAAAAAGCCGTCCGTGCCGGCGGTGCGGGGGGTGAGGCGCAAAAAGCCGTCAGGGGTCAGGTGGGCGGTGAGATTCGGATCGGCGGTGGCGGTAGCTGCGGCAAACCCCGGCGTGCGCGCCAGGAAGGCGGCGACGCGGTCCTCGTCCTCCTCCGGCAGCACCGAGCAGGTGACGTAGACCAGCCGGCCGCCCGGCTTCACGAAGGCTGCACCCTGGTCCAGCACGAGGTCCTGGTCGGCGATGCGCCGCGCCAGCGTCTCCGGCGTCAGCCGCCACTTGGTGTCGGGATGGCGCCGCCACGACCCGGAGCCGCTGCAGGGCGCGTCGATGAACACCACGTCCATCTTGCCTTCCAGGCCCTTCAGCGGGTCGGGATGGACGGGCGAGCGGATCTGCAGGTTGCGCACCCCCGCGCGATCCGCCCGGCGGATGGTGTCGGCGAGCCTGCGGGCGTCGGAATCGTAGGCGTAGATCTGGCCGGTGTTGCCCATCGCGCCGGCCAGCGCCAGCGTCTTGCCGCCGCCGCCGGCGCAGAGGTCCAGCACCTGCTTGCCCTTCACCTCGCCGGCCGCCGTGGCCGCGATCTGCGAGCCCAGGTCCTGCACCTCGAACCAGCCCTTGGAGAACTGCGGCACGGCTTCGACGGCGCGGCTGCGGTCGGCGGGGTCCAGGGCCGGCATGCGCAGCGCGGTCTGCAGGACGCCGGTCGGCTCCGCGTCGAGGGGGCTGAGCGCCTTCAGCGCCCGCTCAGGATCGGACTTCAGCAGATTGACCCGCAGATCCACCGGCGCGCGGGCCGAGAGCGCCGCGCCCTCCTCCGCCCGGCCGCCGTCGAAGGCGCGGGCCAGGGAGGCGTCCAGCCAGTCGGGATAGTCGCCGCGCACCGCGTCGGGGGCCTCAGCCAGGTCGCGCGGGGCTTCCAGCGCGGCCTGCTCCGCCGCGCTCAGCGGCCCCGGACCGTGTGGCGCCTCGCCCGCCGCCTCGGCCACGCGGGCCAGCGGCCAGTCCCACGCGAAGGCGAGCGCGCCCAGCGCCGCGGCCCGGACGCTGTCGTCGCCCATCCGCCAGGCCAGCGAGCGGCGCTTACGCAGCACGTCGAGCGTCAGGCCGGAAACGAAGGCGCGGTCCTTCGCCCCGGCGTAGCGGGCGGAGTCTCCCCAGGACTTCAGCGCGAGCCGGACAGGCCGGTGGCGGGTCTCGATCTCGGTCAGGACATCGATGGCCGCCGCGAGGCGTCCGGCGTCGCGCAAATCACACTCTCACTGGAAGAAGGCCACGATGAGCCAGACGATGCCGACCATGCTGGCGGTCCAGGCCAGGGTCCGCACCACCGGCAGCCCCAGGGCGTAGAACGGGATGTAGGCGACGCGGCCGATCAGGTACAGCCAGCAGGCGAAGTGGCTCTGGGTTCCGGTCTTGCCCGCGATCACGACGGCGATCACCAGCGCCGCGAACAGCGGGAAGGTCTCGAGGAAATTGGCGTAGGCGCGGCTGAGGCGCGCGGCCTGGCCGGTCACCGGGCGCGGATCGTCGCGCGGGCCCAGCAGCCAGCGCGTGTCGCGGTGCCCGCCGCTGCCGGCCACGGTGGCCCACACCAGGTGCGCCAGGCCCATGACCACGCTCGCGATCAGCAGCTGGATTTCCAAGGTCGATGTCAGGTTCATGGTCGCTTCCCCCATATGCCGACCGGTGAATCACCGGCCGCATTCCGTTGAAACGCTACTCTAGACCGGGCTCGGATAATTCGGCGCCTCGCGCGTGATCATCACGTCGTGGACGTGGCTCTCGCGCAGGCCCGCGCCGGTGATCCGGATGAACCGCGCCCGCTTGCGGAACTCGACCAGGTTGGCCGCGCCCACATAGCCCATGGCCGCGCGCAGGCCGCCCACCATCTGGTGCAGGATCGGCGCGATCGGGCCCTTGTAGGGCACCTGGCCCTCGATCCCCTCGGGCACCAGCTTGAGCGAGTCGGACACTTCCTTCTGGAAATACCGGTCGGCCGAGCCACGCGACATCGCGCCCAGGCTGCCCATCCCGCGATACGACTTGTAGGAGCGCCCCTGGTAGAGGAACACCTCGCCCGGCGCCTCGTCGACGCCGGCGAAGACCGAGCCCATCATCGCCACCGTCGCGCCCATCGCCAGCGCCTTGGCCAGGTCGCCGGAGTACTTGATCCCGCCGTCGGCGATCACCGGCACATCGGAGCCGCCGGCCGCGCGCACCGCGTCCATGATCGCGGTCAGCTGCGGCACGCCCACGCCGGCCACCACCCGCGTCGTGCAGATGGAGCCCGGGCCGATGCCCACCTTCACGGCGTCGGCGCCCGCGTCGATCAGCGCCTTGGCGCCGTCGTAGGTGGCGACGTTGCCGGCGACGATCTGCACCCGGTTGGTCTCGCGCTTGATGCGCCCGACCGCCTTGGCGACCTCCTCGTTGTGGCCGTGGGCGGTGTCGATCACCACGACGTCGACGCCGGCGTCCACCAGGGCCATCGAGCGTTCGTAGCCCGCGTCGCCCACGGTGGAGGCCGCGCCGACCAGCAGGCGGCCCTGGGCGTCCTTGGCGGCGAACGGATGGGCCTCGGACTTCTCCATGTCCTTGACCGTGATCAGGCCCACCGCGCGGTAGTCGTCGTCGACGACGATCAGCCGCTCGATCTTGTGGCGGCGCAGCAGGTCGCGCGCCTCGTCCTGGCTGACGCCCTCCTTCACCGTGACCAGATTGTCCTTGGTCATCAGCGCCTTGGCCGGGACATCCACGCCGCTCTCGAAGCGCATGTCGCGGTTGGTCAGGATGCCGCAGAGCTTGCCCTTGGCGTCCACCACCGGAAAGCCAGAGATCTTCCGCCGCGCCTTGATCTCGCGGATCTCGCTCAGCGGCGTGTCCGGGTGGATGGTCAGGGGATTGATGACCATGCCGCTCTCGTAGCGCTTCACCTCACGGACCTGGTCGGCCTGCTCCTCGACGGTGAAGTTGCGGTGCAGGATGCCCATGCCGCCGCTCTGGGCCATGGCGATGGCCAGCCGGCTCTCGGTGACGGTGTCCATGGCGGCGGACACCAGCGGTATGTTCAGATTGATCTCTCGCGTGAACCGGGTGCCCACATCCACCTGGGTGGGCATGACGTCGGACGGACCGGGTTCGAGCAAAACATCGTCGAAGGTGAGCCCTTCGCGAATCTCCATGGAGACACCTCGTTTTGCGGGGCTCGTATCCCTGCAAAGCGGGGCGGTGTCAACGCGGCTTGAGCCCCGTCGCCACGAGATAGAGCTCGGAGCTGTCCGAGCGGCTGGCCTTGGGCTTCACCGTGCGGACGTCGGCGAAGCGGCGTTTCAGCTGGCCGATCACCTCGGCGGTCTCGCCGCCCTGGAAGGCCTTGGCGATGAAGACGCCGCCGGGCTTGAGCACCTCGATGGCGAAATCGGCGCCGGCCTCGATCAGGGCCACGATGCGCAAGTGGTCGGTCTGGCGGTGCCCCACGGTGTTGGGCGCGATGTCGCTCATCACGACGTCCGGCGCGCCGCCCAGGAGGCGGATCAGCTCGGGCCCGCAGGCCGGGTCGGTGAAATCCATCTCCAGGATGGTCGCCGGTGGCAGCGGATCGACCGGCAGCAGGTCGACGCCCACGATGTTGGTGACCCCGCGCTCCAGCGCCACCTGGGTCCAGCCGCCGGGCGCGGCGCCCAGGTCGACCACCCGCGCGCCGGGCTTCAGCACCCGCAGCTTGTCGTCGAGCTCGGTCAGCTTGTAGGCCGCGCGGGACCGATACCCGTGGGCGCGGGCCTTGGCGGCGAAGGGGTCGTTGATCTGGCGCTCCAGCCAGGCCTGCTGGGAGGGCGTGCGCTTCCAGGCGGTCTTCAGCCGCGCCGGCGTCGCCCGACCGTCCTCGGTGCCGCCCGAGGGCGGCTTGACCATGCGTTTGCGGGGCGGCTGGGTCATTGGTCCTCCGCCCTGCGCCCGCCGCGGCGGCGGCGACGGCGGCGCTTGCCGCTGCGCTCGGCCATCAGCGACAGCAGCATGCCCTCGCGCAGGCCGCGGTCAGCCACCCGCACGCGGCTGCACGGCCAGAGCTCCTGCACCGCCTGCAGGATCGCCGCGCCCGCCAGCACCAGGTCGGCGCGGTCGGGCCCGATGCAGGGCTGGTCGGCGCGCTCGCGGGCGGTCAGAGACAAGAGCCGTCCGGCGGCGGCGTCGCACTCGTCGCGGGTCATCCAGATGCCGTCCACGCGGTTCCGGTCATAGCGCGGCAGTTCCAGGTGCAGGCCGGCCAGGCTGGTGATCGCGCCGGAGGTGCCGATCAGGTGCGCCCGGTCGGCCTCGAACACCGGCCGCAGCGGCTCGGCGCGCTCGAAGGCGGCGATCTCAGTCTTCACGGTGTCGACCATCTGGCGGAACCAGGCCTCGGTGGCCGCATTGCCCTCCGGGAAGCGCTCCGCCAATGTCACCACGCCGATGGGGATCGACAGCCAGGCCTTCAGCGGCGGCTGGCCGGTCGGCGGCGCGCCGCGCAGCTCCACCCAGGACAACTCCGTGGACCCTCCGCCCACATCCACAACCAGGGCGGCGTCCGCCGTGCGGTCGATCAGGTTCAGGCATCCCGCGACCGATAGCCGCGCTTCCTCCTGCGGCGGGATGATCTGGAGGCGCAATCCGGTCTCCGCATAGACCCGTTCGATGAAGGCCGGGCCGTTCTCGGCCATGCGGCAGGCCTGGGTGGCGATGGCCCGCAGGCGCACCACGCGGCGGCGGCGCAGTTTCTCCGCGCTGACCTTCAGCGCCGCCAGCGCCCGCTCCATCGCCGCATCTGACAGTCGCCCCGACCCCGTGAGCCCTTCCCCGAGGCGAACGATGCGGGAATAGGCCTCCACGACGCGGAATCCGCCGTTTCCCACCGGCGTGGCGATCAGCAATCGGCAATTGTTGGTGCCCAGGTCCAGCGCGCCGTAGCAGGGCGCATCCTGTGGCCTCTCCCGGCCGCGAAAGGCGGCTGCGGGCGCGCTCGGCGCCTCGTTCATGGGCGGTTTCCGTCCCTTCGCAGGCGCCGCCGCCCCAATGCACAGGGTGAGCGCGCCTCACTTCGGAACCGAGTCTAGCAAGACCGCTCGCCTCTCGGAAGCACGGCCTTGAACGAAAGACAGTGAGCGCTACGTTCACCTTCCGGTCAGGAGATCGGGATTAGATTCGGGAACCATGAGCACGCAACTCGCCAAATTTTCGATCGGCCAGGTTGTGCGGCACCGCGTCTATCCCTTCCGCGGTGTCATCTTCGACGTGGATCCCACCTTCGCCAACACCGAGGAATACTGGCTCTCGATTCCGGAGCACATCCGGCCTCACAAGAACCAGCCGTTCTATCACTTGCTGGCGGAGAACGACGACAGCTCGTACGTGGCCTACGTGTCGGAGCAGAACCTGTTGCCCGACGATTCCGGCCAGCCGGTCGGCCATCCGCAGGCGGCGATGATCTTCGAGAGCTTCCGCGAAGGTCAGTACCAACTCCGCCCGCGGATCAGCCACTAGGCGCCGGGACCGTCCCGCTCCTCTCCCGCGCGAAGCGAGGGAGAGGCTGGGCGCGGGCGGCGCCGGCGTCTGTCCGACCTACGATGTTGGACCGAGGTCCCTCGATCTAACGCCGGTTCCATCCGCCTGTCTCAGCCGCCCTCTCCCAACCTCTCCCACGGCGCTCCGCGCCTGGGAGAGGAGCGGACATCCGGGACGTCCACTATGGGTGGAAAGCGGGCGCTTCGCTTCTACGGCTGTCGCACGAACCGATACGTCTTTCCGTAGTCGGGGATGTCGATCCATTGGGGCTCGGTCGCAGCTTGCAGCCGCAGCTTTAGGGCCGGTTCGTGCTGAACGATGACCAAGCGCGATTCATCGTCGACAGTGACCAAGCGAGAAGTTGGCAACACGTAGGGGCCCATTTTGTCACGTTCGATAACGTAGTCGAACGTTGCATCGCCGTGAGCGCCCCGACCGCTCTTTAGGACTAGCGCACCACAACAGCTGTTCCGGTAGACGCCGTCGGCGGCAGCCGCAGACAAGCGCGGAGGCGGCGCGAGCAACACATAGCCCATCGCCGCAAGCGCTACGCAGAGCACCACGATGCCTCCGAACCGCGCCGCCGCCCCGTCTCGATCCATGCTTGGATCGTCAACGGACATTGGCGCATGTCAACGTCCGCAATGGGTCGAAAGCGGACCTCAACGTCCGACCCAGAAGCTGACATTGACGACCTACGACGGCTTGGCCTTGACGTCGGCGCCTATGTGTTCTACTTTTGTTCTCCACCATGACCGCCGCCGATCCCCGCAGCCGACAGCTCTCCGACATGGCCGAATGCGCCTATCGGCTGGGCATGGCGTTCTCCGCCGCGGCGGAGAAGGCGCAGGGCACGCCGGACTGGCTGAAGTACTTCAACGCCTTCGACCGCTGCTTCTTCTCCCTGCGGGTCTCGACGGCGCTGGAGATGCGCCTGAATCGGACGCCCGCTGAGGCCAGGGAGCCCGCCACGGATCGCGAGGACCTGATCGACCGCCCCGATCCGCCCGAGACCGAACGGCCCGAGCGCTACGACGAGCGCGAACGGGACCGCGACCGCGAGACCGAACGCGCCAGCCTGCCGATCCTGCTGCGCACACTCGAAGGCGTGGTCGCCGACGCCGGGGCCCTGCCGGGCCCCGAACCCGCCGAACTCCTCACCCTGCGCGAGCTCATCGCGCATGCGAAGGCCGAGCAAAGCCCCGCCTCTGCCCCGAGCCTCCGCGCGCGGCTGAACGGCTCCGGCGCCGCCACACCGCTTCCCTCGACGCCCCACCTGGCCTCCAACGTCGGCCAGATCCTCGCCGCCCGCCGCGCCACCGGTCCCCCGCGGCGCTGACACCACGCCCTCCTCCCCCTGTGGGAGGAGGTGGCCTGCGGATGCAGGTCGGAGGTGGGGTCTCTCAGAACCCTCAGCTTCGACCGGCGCTCGGAATCGCGCGGTGAGGCCTTTCGACCCCACCTCCGTCAGGCGTTCGCCTGACACCTCCTCCCACAAGGGGAGGAGGGGCCTAGTCATCCCTGCGTCGAACCCTCAGCCGCCTCCCACCGACGGATCGAGGCTACGCGCGCGCGCCTTGTCGGCCGCGCCGCCGGCCGCGTCGCCCAGACCCTCCCGCACCTCACCTCGCCCCTTGAACGCCACTGCGCTGTTCGGATCGGCCGCTAGCGCCGCGTCGTAGAACTCGCGCGCCAGCAACAGATCGCCCAGTTGCCGGTAGGCGTCGGCCTTGCCGGTGAGCGTCAGCGGATCGTTCGGCGTCAGGCGCAGGACGTGGTTGAAGTCGCGGAGCGCGGCGTCGTGCCTGCCCATCTGCTTCAGCGCCAGGCCGCGGTTGTAGAGCACCACGTCGTCGTCGGGGTTCGCGCCAAGCGCCTTGTCGAAGTCGGGGACCGCCAGCTCCGCCTTGTTCATCGCGACATACAGGTTGCCGCGGGCGTTCAGGACCAGGCCGCTGTCGGGCTGGACGGCCAGGGCCGTGGCATAGTCCTTCAGCGCCGCATCGATCTTGCCCAGCGCCACCTGCGCCCGGCCGCGGCCCGCCAGCGCCGCCACGTCGCGCGGATCGCGGCGGATGAGGTCGTCGAAGGCCCCACGGGCGTCCTTGGCCTTGCCGTCGCGCAGCAGCTGCTCGGCGCGCGCCAGCCGGGCCTGCTCATCGGACGGACGGGGACCGGCGTCGCCGGCGGCGGCCGCGGCGGCTTTTGGCGGCGGGCGGGCGGGCAAGGGCGCGTCCATCGCCGCGCGGATCGCGGGCTCGGCGACCGCATCGGGCCCCACGACCGTCACCAGCGGGCCGCGGCCGGCCCAGTCGCGGGCGAACTGCGCCTGCACCGCCGGCTCCTGCAGGTCCTCCAGCAGGATGTCGAAGGCGCGCAGGCCCTCGCGGGGCGCGAGCTGGGGCATCGAATCCATGGCCCGCTGCAGGATCTCGCCCGCCTGGACGGTGGACTTCGGCGCCCCGCCGATCGCGCCCCGGATGATCGCGCGCAGTTGCTCCAGCGCCAGGTCGATCTCGCGCCCGCTCGGGCCCTCGGCGACGAAGCGCTGGAATTCCGTCTGGACCAGTCTTGTCGCCCCCACCTCGCCGCCCTTCGCCGGCGCGATGGCGATGCAGGTCTTCAGGGAGTCCGGCCGCACGTCGGTGGAGACGTTGGTCTGGCTGAACGGCGCGTCGGCGCGGGTGGCCAGCACGTTCAGCCGCCGCTGCAGGATCGCGCGCCAGACCTCGCGGGTCAGCAGCGTGCGCAACCGCGCAGGCGGCGGCGCGGCCTCGGGGTCCGGCGGCGCGATGCGGCAGATGCGGGCCACCGCGCTGGTCCCCGGCGCGCTCCGGGCCAGCACTTCCAGCCCCTTCCCGGCCGGAACCGGCGCGGGCGTCGCGCGGGTCGCCGCCGCGCCGGCGCTCCAGTCGCCGAACGCCGCGCGCACCTGCTTTTCCATCTCGTCCAGCGGCAGGTCGCCGGTGATCACCACCACCGCGTTCGCCGGCCGGTACCAGCGGTCGTAGAAGGCCTTCAGCCGCGCCGGCGTCAGGTTGGCGTCGCCCTCGGCGCGCCCCAGGATCGGCCGGGCCGCCGAGCGCAGGCCGCCGTCCTCGAACGCGCTCACCTGCTCGCGCAGCTGGGCCAGGAGGCTGGCGCGCCCGCCGCGCTCGGCCGCCATCGCCGCCCGCTGGCGGCCCACCCCGACCTCGGTGAACGCCAGGCCGTCGGCGACGTCGCGCAGCCACCGCCCGGCCGCCGCCAGCATCAGCGGATCGGGCGTCGGCAGGTCCAGCTGATAGACCGTCTGGCCGAGGTCGCTCTGGGCGTTGCGGTCGGGGCCGAACGCCATGCGGATCGGCGCAAACGTCAGGGCCGCCTGGTTGTCGCCGAAGCTGCGGGTGGCCTCGAAGGCGAGATGCTCGACCAGGTGCGCCGCGCCCAGTTCGTCGTCGGCCTCGTCATAGCTGCCGACCGCCACGCCCAGCCGCAGCGAGACCGCGCCCTTCGGCGTATCGGTGTGTTGCACCGCATAGCGCAGCCCGTTGGGCAGGCGGCCGAAACGCACCGCCGGATCCCAGCGCATCAGCGGCGCGGCGGACGTCAGGCCCAGCGCCTTCGGCTCCGCGGTCTGCGCGGAGGCGCTCCCCGCCGCGAGGCAGGCCATCGCGGCGGCCGCAAGGATACGGTTTGATGGCAAGTTCGGCGCTCTTTCCCCGACGCTTAGTCCGAACACCCGAGCCCGGGCAATCAGGCGAAGGTTAGGCGAAGCATGCGTCAACCCCGCGGCCCGCGCACAATCCTTTCGGGCGACCCCGGTTTGGCGGGCGACTCAGAACGGAACTTCCCGCCGAACCGCGCCATTGTCCCGGTCATGAGCGCCGACGGCTTTGCAAGCGGCCCACCGCCCGGGGCCCGACCCGACTGGACCATCGACCAGCGGTGGGACGCCTACGGGCCGGGCGAGCACCAGGTCTGGAACACCCTCTACGAGCGCCAGGCCGCCCTGCTGCCGGGCCGCGCCTGCGATCCGTTCCTGAAGGGCCTGGAGGCGCTGGACCTGCACAAGGGCGGCATCCCCGACTTCGCGCGGATGAACGTCGAGCTGAACCGGCTGACCGGCTGGAGCGTCGTGGCCGTGCCGGGCCTTGTCCCTGACGACGTCTTCTTCGACCACCTGGCCAACCGCCGCTTCCCGGCGGGCCAGTTCATCCGCCGGGCCGACCAGCTGGACTACCTGCAGGAGCCGGACATCTTCCACGACGTCTTCGGCCACGTGCCGATGCTGACCGACCCGGTCTTCGCCGACTACATGGAGGCCTACGGCAAGGGCGGCCTGCGCGCGCTCGGCCTGGGCCAACTTCACCAATTGGCGCGGCTCTACTGGTACACGGTGGAGTTCGGGCTGCTGCAGACGGATGCGGGCGTGCGGATCTATGGCGCCGGCATCGTCTCCAGCCGCGCGGAGTCGATCTTCGCCCTGGACGACCCTTCGCCCAACCGCCTGGGCTTCGATCTCGAGCGGGTCATGCGCACGCCCTACCGGATCGACGACTTCCAGCAGGTCTATTTCGTGATCCCGTCGCTGCAGGCCCTGCTGGACGCCACCCTGCAGGACTTCGGACCGATCTACGGGCGCCTGGCCAAGGCGAGCGACATCCCGATCGAGGCGATCCTGCCCACCGACCAGGTGCTGAACCGCGGGACCCAGGCCTACGCCCGCGCCGCAGCGGCTCAGTAGTCGCGCCGCCAGCGGACGGCCAGGCGTCCCGTGTCGATCCCGCCCAGGCGCGATGTGATCGCCAGATTGCGCCGGACCCGCCACTCCACCTGCGCCGACGGCCCCTCGCGGCCGCCGCCTGTGAGCTCGAGATAGACGTCCCGCGTCAGGTACTTCCCGCCCGAGACCGTGACGCCTGAAGAGTCCCCGCCGCCCAGCGCCAGCCGGTCCAGGCGCGCGAAGGTCCGCAGGTTGCCCACCACGTCCAGGCCGCCGCCGGCGCGCAGCGAGGCGATCGCCGAGGCCAGCTGCGCGGCCTCCAGCGGCGAGAGCTGCGAGGCCGAGTGGCCGAACAGCACCTGCGACATCACCTCGTCGTTGGGCAGGCTGGGGGTCGAGGACACCGTGATCTGGGGCCGCGCGGCGTTGCCCCGGATGCGCACCTCGGCGGTCAGCGACGGGTCGTCGCGTGTGGCCAGCAGGTCCAGCCTGACCGCCTCGGCCCGCGTCGAGAGGTAGACCACGCTGGTCGGATCGAACTCGAAGCGCTTGCCGGCGAAGTTGTAGTCGCCGCGCACGACGCCGGCCTTGCCGCTGAGCTCCGGGTGGCCGGTCGTGCCCCCGACGTGAGCGTCCAGCGAGAGCTCCAGGTCCAGCCCGTGGCCGCGCAGGAAGACGCCGCGATCGGCGCTCAGCTCGACATCCAGCGCCCAGCCCTCGCCGTTCACGTCGGCGGGCGGCAGCGAGGCCGGCATCTCGGCCGGGCGGTTCTTCTCCACCACGTCCATGAGCACCACGCCCGAGGGCGTCGGCAGGCGGGCGGCGACGTCGGCGCGATCGATGGAGAGAATGCCGGTCAGCTTCACCTTGCCGTCGGCGCTGCGGTTGATCGTGGCCTGGCCGCTGGCCGAGGCGGAGCCCATGTCGTTGTCGATCAGGCGGAAACTCTTGAGGTTGAGGCGGAAGCTGGAGACCCCGTCGCGCAGCAGCGTGATACGCCCGGCGCCGGTGACCGTGCCGCCGTGGCCGTCGACGCCCGTGGCTTCGGTCACGTTCACCCCGGCCTGGGAGAAGTCGGCCTTCAGCGCGACGTTGCGCAGCGACAGGCCCGTCCCGCCGTCGTCGAACCGCCCGCCGTCGACGGCGATGCCGCCGGCCGCCGTCGGACTGGCCAGGGTCCCGCCCAGCGTCCCCTCGGTTCGGACGTGGCCCGCGAGGCTGCGCTCGCCGCCCACCAGCAGGTCGAACAGCGGCCGCACCTCGCCGTCGGCGGCGAACTGGCCGCGCAGGGGCTTCTGGCGGGCGATCGCCACCCGGAACGGCGCCGCCGACGCCTCGGCCGGCAGGACGACGCTGCCGTTGGCCTTCAGCCCCTGGCCGTTGGTCGCCGCCAGGGTCAGGGTCAGGCTGTCGCCGCTCAGCCGCCCGCTGAGCACGCCGTCGATGCCCGAGGGGGCCGGCGCGCCGCGCCCGCGCGCGCCGGCCAGCTTGGCGTCCAGCGCGCCGTCCAGCCGCGCGCCCCGGCCCTGCAGCACCAGGGTGGCGTCGGTCTTGCCGGTCAGGTCCTCGTCGATGAGCCCCAGGCCGAAGTTCGTCACCTGGGCCTTGATGTCGGTTCCGGCGTCGGACAGCCGGCCGTCCAGGCTGATCCGCCCACCGTCCGAGGCGGCGAGCTGCAGCCGCGCGCTCCGTTCCGGTCCGCCGAAGCGGATCTGGGCCGTCTCCAGCGTGCGCAGGTCGCGCCCGCCCAGCCGGCCCTGGCCGTCGAAGGTGACCGCATAGCCCGGCTGGGCCTCGGCCAGCACGCCGCGGCCGTTCAGGCCCCAGCGTCCCGCGTCCGATGTCCCGGCGGCCAGGCCGGCGTAGGGCAGCCGCGCCAGCGGCCCGTCGGCGTTCAGCCGGCCGCTGTCGATGGTCCAGGTCGCGCCGGGCGGCCGCGCATTCTCCACGGTCAGCTTCAGCGTGGCGTGCGGCCCGGCAGGCGCGCCGGTGATCTTCACCGTCCCTGAGACGCGCCCGCCGTCCAGCAAGGCCCCGCGGGTGACGACCACGGCGAGGTCCGCCGCCGACGGGGCGCGGTTGCGCAGGGAAAGCGCGCCGGCCGCCCTCACGCCGCCGGCGTCCACGGACAACCCCGTGAGATCGATACCGCCCGCCGGGAACTTGAAGTCCGCCCGTCCACGCGCCGGACCGAAGGCGCTGGAGGCGGTGACTGACGCCATGCCGCTGGACCCGTCGGGCTTCGCCAGGAAGCTCAGGGTCACGTGGGCGTCCTTCAACGGCAACCGGGGCACGTCGAGGACAGCGAGGTCGGCCACCAGGTCTGCGCGCGGCGCGTCCAGTGTTCCGCTGATCGCGCCCGACCCTTTCGTCTTGCCGGTGATCTCCACCGGCCCGGCCTGGAAGGGCCCGTCGGCGTTCCAGTCGAGCTTGAAGCTGAGCGTCCCATCCGGCGCCAGGACGCCGGCGCTGGCGGCCCGACCCGCCGCCCCCGTCAGGCTGGCCGAGCCCACAGAGAGCCTGCGCCCGGCCAGGGCGGCTTGCGCCTTCAGCACCGGCTTGCCGCCCAAGAGCCGGTCGAGCTCGGGATAGCCGGTGGCGAAGCGGTCTCCGGCGGCGTCCAGCGTGAACGTCCAGGGCTGGCCCGCCTTGGCCTGGCTCGCCGACCAGCGGGCCTGCGCTGCGCCCGCGGCGCCCGCGTGCGCCGCCGCCAGGTTGGAGACGGACGCCATCCCCTTGAACGTCAGCGCGCCCAAGAGGCCGCGCGCGCCGCTGGCCTCGAGCTTCAGCCCGGCGCCATTGACCTGCAGCTCGCGCATCAGCAGCCGGCCATCCGCCAGGCGCGCGCCGTCGAAGCTGGCCTTCGGCGCCGCCCCCAGCATCGCCGCCACATAGCCGCCGCCCTTCCCGCCCGCCCCGGCCAGGCTGGTCTTGACGTCCCACTGACCGTTCCGCTCGACCACCTCCAGCGGGCCCGCAGCCTGGGCCAGGCCGTACCCGGCGAAACTGACCGCTCCGACGTTCGCCGCGCCCTTGAAGCGCCAGCCCGGCTTCGCTTCGGTGAGCCGCCCGGAGATCCGCGCCGGACCCGCCTCCGGGCCCTCGACGATCCGCGACAGGTGGGCGGTCTCGGCGGTGAGCTCGAGACCCTCGGGCCCGAGCCGGCGCTGCCCTAGATCGCCCAGGCCGTGGGCCCGCGCCGACAAGTTCGCGGAGGCCAGCCGCGCCTCCAGGGCGAACAGGGCCGGGCCTGCGCGGCGGCCGACCAGGACAAAGCTGGCCTCAGGCCCCAGCCGCGCGGCGAGCGGCGCCGTCAGACTGGAGGCGGTGAGCGCGATCCGGCCCCGCGCGTCGCCGCCGTCTTTGGTCCAGGCCCCGAGCGCGCGCAGCGGTTCGGCGGCGCCGGATGTCGTCACCGCCCCGAACTGGCCCTCGGAGAGCTTCCCGCCCGCCACGACCTTCAAGCCGAACGGCCGGTTCGACGGCAGCCCCAGCGCGCCCGCCAGCGCCCCGCCCCGCGCCTCTTCCGCATCGGCCAGGAATTCCAGCGGCCGGTTCTTGGCGATGTCGAAGTCGACGTTCAGGTAGTCGCCGGGATGAAGCACGCTGGTGGCGCGGACCTTGCCGCGCTGTCCCCCGGACCGTTCGACGTCCAGCGTGACACCCACGTCGAAGACGCCGCGCTCGTAGCTGAAGTCCGGGGCCAGCTCGACCCGCGCCTGCGCCTGGCCGATGTGGAACGAGACCGGCAGGCCGGTGTCCTCGCCCGCGGGCGTCAGGGTCGGCCGGCGCAACAGCTGAATCGACTGGGCCTCGATCCGATCCGCGTGGAAGTGACGCCTGAGCAGGTCGAGGTAGCGCCAGGTCATGTGGACGTTGTCCGCCTCGAGCCACACGCCCTTCTCGTCGCGCAGCGTCAGCTTGCGCACGGTGACGTCGCGCCAGATGTCGCCGCTGATCCCCTCGACGTTCAGCCGGCCCAGACGCCCGACCTTCAGGCCCGAGGCCGCCGCCTCGATCATGAACCGGCCCTGGGGCAGCAGCACGCCGTAGCGCGCGCCAACGAGCGTCACCCCCAGGATCAACACCACCACGAGCACGGTCAGCAGCGCGATCTGCCACCACGTGCGCCGGCGCAGATGCGGCAGGTGCGGGTGCGGCAAGTGCGGCAAGTGCAGGTGCGGGGGCTGAGGGTCGGTCAAAACGCCTGCCCTATGCTGATGTAGATCTGGAACGGCGCCTCGCCATGCTTGGCGTTCACCGGAACAGCGACATCGACCCGCAGCGGGGCGAAGCCCAGGTTGTACCGGATGCCGAGGCCCGCCCCGACGCTGAGGTTGTCGGTGGTTGGCGTCTGCGATCGGCCGATCACGCCGGCGTCCACGAACGCGACGATCCCCCAGTCCTTCGTGAGCTTGTGGCGCACTTCCAGGGAGCCCTCGAACAGCGAAAGTCCGCCCTCCGGCGTATTGTCGGCGAGCCTAGGCCCCACCTCCTGATAGCCGTAGCCGCGCACCGAGCCGCCGCCGCCGGAGTAGAAGCGCTGGGGGGCCGGGACCTCGCCAACCGAGCCGTTGACGATGCTGCCCACCTTGGCGCGGGCGGCCAGCACCGTGCGCGCGTCGTCGCCGAGCGGCAGATAGCCGGAAGCCTGACCCTGCACCTTCAGATAGGGCAGCACGCCGTCGCCGGTCAGCAGGGTCGGCTCGACGCGCACCCCGACCCGCCAACCGCGCCGCGGGTCCAGCGGGTCGTCGGAGCGGTCCAGCGCCATGTCGGCCAGCAGCGCGAAAGTGGCGATGTCGCGGCCGAGCGGCGTCAGGGTGCCGATATGCACCTCCTCCGTCCGGCTGAGGTCCACCGAGGCGCCCCAGGTCACGTAGGTCCCGGAGAAGCCGAAGACCGCGTTCTGGCCCCAGCGATGGATGACGTCGGCGCTCACCGTCACACCCGATTGGTCGTAGGCCGGGGTCTGGGCGCGATAGATCGCCGCTCGCTCGGTCAGGGTCTGCTGGGGTGAACGCCAGTGCGGCATCGACAGGTCGGCTTGCAGCCGGCTGTCCAGCTTTCCCAGGCGGGCCAAAAGCGAGATCGTGTCAGCCCGGCCCAGCATATTGTAGCGGGTCCATTTCGCGTCCGCGCCTGCGCCCTCCGTGGTGCCGTAGCTGGCGCCCAGTTCCAGCGTACGCTTCTTGCGCTCGCTGAGGCTGACGATCACCGGGCGCAGGCCGCCGGCCTCGGTCTTGTCGGCCGGCGCGAGCGAGACGGTGACCGATTCGAAGACGCCGGCGTCCAGCAGCCGCCGCTCCAGTTCGGCCACGGCTTCGGGCCGATAGGGCTGGCCACGCCTCCACGGCGCCAGCGCCTGCACCCAAGCCTTCCGCGTGCGGCCGTTCGTTGTGAGCTCGATGCTCCCCAGGCGCGCCACCGGCCCTGAGGCGATGCGAAGGGCGGCCGTGACGGTGTGGTCGCTGTGGTCGACGGTGACCTCGCGCGGCTGGGCGCGGGCGTCGGCGTAGCCCAGCTGTTGAAGGGCGGCGACCGCGCGGCCCTCCGCGCCGATCACGGCGGCGGCCCGGGCCGGCAAGCCCGGGGTCAGGACCAGCGCCGCCTGGGCCGCGGCGGCGGCGGCGGCGTCGGGTGCGGCGCCCACCCACTCCAACCGCGCCATTCCCAGCTGGAACCGCGGTCCGGGCGCGATCCGCACGATGGCCGGCGGCGTGTCGCCCTCGCCCACCTCGGGGATGACATCGTAGGCGTAGTAGCCCTCGGACCGCAGCACCGCGATGGCGTTCTCAGCCGCCTCGCGGGCGCGTCGGCGGGCCTCGAAGCGGTTGTCGATGGGCCGGTCGGTGTCACCGACGGCGCGGACAACGGCGGCGCGCAGGTCGGGATCTAACGTCCCTTCGATCCGGGCTCTGGGCTCGGCGGCCACGGCCGCCGTGGCGACGAACGCCGGCAGCGCGGCGGCGATCAGCACGAGGAGCGGATAGTTCGGGCGAGCCAAGCTCTCGAATCCTCGCACCTGCCCCCAGCGTCCGGATGTAGCGGGGCCTCCCGCGCCTGTCACGCGCGCCCCGCCTCTGGTCACAAGTTGGGCGCCCAATCCGTGGGCAGTCGCGCCCCCGCTTGCCCGCAGGGGCCGTTTGCGCGCGCCAGCCGCCGAGGGAGGCCCTAAGCCACCCTGAGGTTCACAGGCTCAGTCAGGGCGGCAGCGTGGAGTGGGGCGTGGCGAAGGCGGATCGAGTCGCGATGGCGCAACGGGCGCCGGCGACCGCGCTGGCCTACGACGAGATGGCGGGAAAAGGCGGCAAGGTGCGGCCGCACTACGCCGCGCTCGCCGAACGCATCGCCACGCTCAGCGCCGACGAACTGGCCGAGCGCCAGCGGACGCTGGAGCGGTTCTTCCTCCTGCAGGGCATCACCTTCACGGTCTATGGCGCCGAGAGCTCCACCGAACGGATCATCCCGACCGATCTTCTGCCGCGCATCATCTCGGCCGACGAGTGGGCGACCATCGAGACCGGGCTGACCCAGCGCCTCACGGCCCTCAACATGTTCCTGGCCGACATCTATTCCGGCCAGCAGATCCTGATGGATGGGGTCGTGCCCCGAGAGCTGGTGCTGACGGCGCCCTCGTACCGGCGCGAGATGCAGAACCTGTTCGTGCCGCACGCCGCCTACGCCAACGTCTGCGGCTCCGACCTGATCCGCCAGCCGGACGGCCGGTTCGCGGTGCTTGAGGACAACCTGCGCGTCCCCTCTGGCGTCAGCTACATGCTGGCCAACCGCGAGGCGTCCAAGCGGGTGTTTCCGGGCACCTTCCGCGGGGCCGGCGTGCGCCCGATCGACCGATATCCCGACCTCCTGCTGGCGACGCTCAAGAGCATGGCGGCCGACTGGCGGCCGAATCCGCAGGTCGTGGTGTTGACCCCAGGCGTCTACAACTCCGCCTATTTCGAGCACGCCTACCTGGCGCGGCTGATGGGCGTGCCCTTGGTCGAGGGCCGCGACCTCGTGGTCCACGACAACATGGTCTACATGCGCACGACCACGGGCCTGCGGCGCATCGACATCATCTACCGCCGCGTCGACGACGACTTCATCGATCCCCTCTCCTTCCGCCGCGATTCCGGACTGGGCGCGGCCGGCCTGTTCAACGCCTATCGCGCCGGCAATGTCGTGATCTGCAACGCGCCGGGCACCGGTGTCGCCGACGACAAGGCGGTCTACGCCTATGTCCCGGAGATCATCCGCTACTACCTCGGCGAGGACGCCGTCCTGCCCAACATCGAGACCTATCTTTGCCGCGAGCCGGCCCAGCTCAGCCACGTGCTGGCCAACCTGGACAAGCTGGTGGTCAAGGCGGTGGGCGCGTCCGGCGGCTACGGCATGCTGGTGGGCCCACACTCGACCAAGGCCCAGCAGGACGAGTTCGCCGCGGCCCTGAAGGCCGACCCCGGCAACTACATCGCCCAGCCGACCATCCAGCTTTCCACGGCGCCCTGTCTGATCGATCACGAGATCGAGCCGCGCCACGTTGACCTGCGCCCATTCATCCTCTCGGGCGACAAGATCGTCGTGACGCCGGGCGCCCTGACACGGGTGGCGATGCGCAAGGGATCCCTCG
>Ga0068865_100000658_pt1 | contig 19529 bp, 14 predicted proteins | sample KBSMisM12_FD_75293 | JGI IMG/M metagenome (GOLD analysis project Ga0068865, IMG submission 75293) | Miscanthus rhizosphere microbial communities from Kellogg Biological Station, Michigan, USA - KBS Miscanthus M1-2 | ecosystem: Host-associated > Plants > Roots > Rhizosphere > Soil ...
CCCCACACCGTGCTGTTGCCGAGCGGGCCGAAGACGAACCCGGCGCCGACGCCGGCGAAGCCGAGCAGCTTGTTGATGCCGGCGCCGAGCGTCTCGAAGACGCGCTGGCCGACCGAGGTCTTCAGGACGATCAAGGCGAAGACGATCTGCAGGCTCAGCCCCCAGGCCACCGTCGACCAGTTGATCGCGCGGCGGTTGTTCGAGAACGCCACCGCAATCGCGAGAATCACGAACGCCCCGAACAGCGGCTGCAGGATGCCGATCATCAACGGACCTCTCCGACGATCAATCGCCCGGGCGCGGGCGGCTCGTCGCCAATGGTGATCGCCTGGTTCGTCAGGCGCATCGCCGCCTCCAGCCGCGCGCGATCGCGGAAGTGCAACTCCAGCACCGGCGCGCCGGCGCGCACCGCCTCGCCCGGCTTGGCGATCACCATGATCCCGACCGCCGGATCGACCGGGTCTTCCACCCGATCGCGGCCGGCGCCGAGCGTCACGGAAGCGCGGCCGACCAGTTCCGCATTCAACCCGGTGACGAACCCGCCGCGGCTCGCGGCGACGACATGGCGGTCGGCGACGTGGGGCAGGCGCCCGTAGTCGTCGACCACCCGGGGATCGCCGCCCTGGATTTCGATGATCTGGCGGAAACGCTCGAGCCCGGCGCCCGACGCGATCGCCCGCTGCACCTTCTCCGTCGCCGCTGGGAGATCCTCGGCCACCCGGCCGAGAACCAGCATCCGCGCCGTCAACTCGACGGAGACGTCGATCAGATCCTGCGGCCCGCCGCCCTTGAGCACCTCGATGCACTCGATGACTTCGATCGCATTGCCCACCGCGCGGCCGAGCGGCGACTCCATCGCAGTGATGATCGCCTCCGTCCGGACGCCGGACGCGTTGCCGATCGCCACCAGCGACTCGGCCAGCCGCCTCGAGTCGGCTTCCGTCTTCATGAACGCGCCGCTGCCGGTCTTCACGTCGAGCACGAGCGCGTCGATGCCCTCGGCGATCTTCTTGCTCATGATCGACGCGCTGATCAGGGGGATGCTTTCGACCGTCCCGGTGACGTCGCGGAGCGCGTACAGCTTCTTGTCGGCGGGCGCGATCTGCGCGGTCTGGCCGATCATGGCGCAGCCGATCTTCGCCAGCGCCGCCTTCATCTCCTCGAGCGAGAGGTTCACGCGAAAGCCGGGGATCGCCTCGAGCTTGTCGAGCGTGCCGCCGGTATGGCCGAGGCCGCGCCCCGACATCATCGGCACCGGTACGCCGCAGGCCGCGGCGAGCGGCGCCAGGATCAGCGACGTCTTGTCGCCCACGCCTCCGGTGCTGTGTTTGTCGACCTTGACGCCAGGAATGTCACGCAGGTCGACGCGCACGCCCGAATGCACCATTGCATCGGTGAGCAATGCTGTCTCGTCAGCGGTCATTCCGCGCAGCAGGATCGCCATTAGCAACGCCGACGCCTGGTAATCGGGCAGCGTCCCGGCGGTCACGCCGTCGACGAAGAAGCGGATCTCGTCGCGGCTAAGCGTGCGCCCGTCTCGCTTCGATAAGATGATGTCGACCGCTCGCATTTGGCGGGCAGTATATCGGAGATAATCACCCCGTGTCCCAGGTGTCCCAGCTGTCCCCCGAGCTGTCACGGGACTTGCTGCACATGGCCCGCGCGCTGTTGGCCGCCGTGCGCAACTGGACGATCTATCCTCCGGAGCATCCCACCGTCCGCGCCTCGGTCGATCGCTTCGCGGCCGCGATCCGCGACTCGACGCTGGGCGCGGCGTTCGCGATCGGCGTCACCCCTGAAACGCTGATGATCGAAGGCGCCGCGGCCGACGGCAGCCAGCCCGGGATCGCCGAGGCCGCCGCGATGCTGCACGATCGCGACATCATCACGATTACGTTTTCGGGCCACGTCCCGTCGGACACCATCCAGGCGTTCCTCCGCGTCCTGGCGCTCGATCCGGCGGAGCGGCGCCGGCGCGGCGGACCGGCGCGCATCTGGGCGGAAGAAGGAGACTCGTCCCTCGCGATTGAGCAGATCGACTACCAGAAGGTGCTCGCGCGCGAGGAGGGCCAGGTCGCCGAGCCGGCCAGGCGCGACGATCTCTGGCGCTCGATCGTGCTGTCGATCGTCGGCGGACAGAAAGCGATCTTCGACCAGCGCGCGCAGGAGCGTCTGCTCGCGATCTCCACCAGCCCCAGCGACATCGGCGATCTCGCCACCGCCGTCGCGGCGCCGAAGTGCACGCTCGACGGCTCGCCGATGATCACGTCGCAGGCCGCCGCGGTCCTCGCCGCCTTCCGGCACATGACCAGCATCGTCTCGGTGATGTCGCCCGATCGCCTGCCGGAGGTCATGAGCCACATGGCCACCGCCGCGACCCAGCTCGACCCGCACGTGATCATGCAGGTGATGCGGAGCCCGGACGATCCCACCACCGTACCGGTGGTCGCCGGGATGGCGGCGGCGTTCGACGACGTCAAGGTCGCGCAGCTGCTGGCGACCGCGCTCGCGCTCGACGGCCACGCCTCGGATCGGCTTGCCACGATCTTCAACACCATCGCGCCGGACGAGGATCGGAAGCGGCGCGTCCTCACGCTGACCCGGAGCCTGCTCAGCGAGACCGACTACGGAAAGTCAGGGCAGTTTCAGGTGCTGTGGGCGTCCACCGAGGAGCTGCTCGTCTCCTACAACGACACGCCGTTCGTGTCCGAGACTTATCGCAACTCGCTCGACGGCGTCGGCGGCCGGGCGGAGCGGCTTGCCTCAGGCGAACTGCCGCCGGAATTGCCCGAGTGGCTCGAGAGCCTGGGCCAGTCCAGCGTCCGCGTCCTGTCGGTGCGGCTGTTGATCGATCTCTTCACCCTGGAAGAGGATCCGGATCGCGCCGCCGGCATGGCGCCCGATCTCTCCGCGCTGGCCGAAGACCTGCTGATGTCCGGCGCCTACGACGATGCGGTGATGGTGACGCGGACGCTGCGGACCCGCGCCTCGACTCCGCAGAGCATCGGCCGCGAAGCGTCCAGATATGCGCTCGATCAGCTGGGCGAGTCGCTCGCGATGCGCGAGTCGGTGGCGCTCATCGGCGACGTGGACGAGGAGAACTGGAACGCGATGAAGGCGGTCATCGACACCGTCGGCGTGTCCAGCGTGGAAGCGCTGAAGTCGGTCGTCGCCGTCGAGGACGACAACCTCACCACCGAACGCGCCGAAGGCGTGATCGCCGGATTTGGCCAGAGCGCAGTGCTTCGCCTGGCCTCGCTCGTCGGCGACAAGCGCTGGTTCGTGCAGCGGCGCGGCGCGCGCCTGCTCGGGCGGATCGGCAAGGCCGAGGCGGTGCCGCTGCTGCAGCCGCTCCTCCGGCAGAACGATCCGCGCGTGGCGCGCGAGGCGGTCGCGGCGCTCGGGGTGATTCAGGATCCGGCGGCGGCGCGCGCGATCCACACCGTCCTGCGCGCGGCGACCGGCGAGGTGCGGCGCGCGGTCATCGAGGCGCTGGTCGCCGAACGCGATCCGCGCGTGGTCCCGATGCTGGTGCGGATCCTCGAGGAAAGCCAGCCGCTCGGCAAGGACCACGACGTCGTGCTCGAGACGATTGACGCGCTCGGCACGGTCGGCACGGATGGGTCGGTGCCCATTCTCACGACCCTGGCGCAGCGCAAACGGTTTCTCGGAGGCCGGAAACTCCGCGCGCTCAAGGAGCGCAGCGTGGATGCGCTGGCTCGGGTGAAGACCGAGAAGGCGACCGCTGCCCTCAAGGACGCCGCCGAGCATGGCGACCGGTACCTCAAGAAGATCGCCAGGGCGAAGCTCTGATGGAATCGACCAAGGCCGAAGAGCTGATCCGGCGGCTCGCCGCGGCGCTGCGAGGCACCGAGCTGTACTCGCCGGCGCACCCGCTCGTCCAGCGCGGCATCGACGCGCTCACGGCAGCCGCGGTCGAACGGCTCCAGACCACGCCGTCGATGGTGATCGGCTTCATCGGCGACGAGGTCGTGGTCGATGGGACGCGCCTGCCGCGCGGCACCGCCTCGTTGATCGGCTTCGCCCGGGATCTGCGCGAGCGCGGGATCGAGAAGATCACCCTGACCCGCGGCCTGTCGCGGGCGGAGGTCGGCCACCTGGTCGCCGCCTTCACCGACCGGACCTCGCCGATCCCGCTGCCCGACCGACTGGTCGCCCGGGGCGTGCGCAACGTCACGCTCGGCCGCATCGTGCTGGACGAGGTGAGCGACGACGAGGCGGGGATCGCGGCGGCGCGGCGGGTCTACGGCACGGCGGTCGAGACCGCCGAAACGCTCTGGAACGCCGCCAAGTCCGGCGACCAGCCGGATCCGGGCGCGGCGCGGAAGATCATCGACGGCCTGGCGCGCCTCGTGACCCAGGACCGGACGTCGCTGATGGCGCTGACCGCGCTGAAGAAGTACGACAACTACACCTTCACGCACATGGTGAACGTGTCGGCGCTCGCGATGGCTCAGGCGCGCGCGCTCAACATCGACGGCCCGTTGCTGCGCGAGTTCGGCTTCGCGGCGCTGATGCACGACATCGGCAAGGTCAACACGCCGCTCGAGGTCCTGAACAAGCCGGGCAAGCTGACCAGCGAAGAATTCGACGTCATGAAGCGCCACGTCGTCGACGGCGCCCACATCCTGCGCCGCACGCCCGAGATGCCGGCGCTGGCGCCGATCGTCGCCTTCGAGCACCACCTCAAGCAGGACCTCAGCGGGTATCCGGAGAAAATTGGCAGCAGGAAGCTGAATCTCTGCACGATGATTGTGTCGATTGCCGACGTGTTCGACGCGCTGCGGAGCAACCGGCCGTACCGCGAAGGCATGGCGACCGTTCGGATCCGCAGCATCATGGGTGAGCAGGGCAACCCCGCGTTCAACCAGGCGCTGCTGAAGCGCTTCGTGAACCTGATGGGTTTGTTTCCGGTGGGTAATCTGGTCCGCCTCGGCAAGGGCGAAATCGCGGTGGTGACCGCCGAGCACCCGACCGATCCGTTCCGGCCGCAGGTGAAGATCATCGTCAACCGCTCGGGCGAGACCCTCGAGGAGCCGCTGCTCGCGAACACCTGGGAGCGCGACTCGCACGGCGAGCATCCCTATGCGGTGGTCGAGGCGGTCGATCCGGACACGACCGACATCGATCCCCTGAAGTATCTCTGATGGCCGAGCTGACCGACGCCCCCGCTCCGCTCGACGCCAGAGAGACGGCGCAGCTCACCGACTTCGCACGGGCGTGCAAGGCCGCGGCTCGCGCCGTCCTGCTGTACCCGACCGGGCATCCAGCCATCGCGGCGACCCTCGGCCGGATTGCCAGCATCACCGGGCCGCCGGGGCTCACCACCTCGCTGAACATCCGTGTCCTGCCCGACGGCCTCCTGCTCGACGATCGGCCGCCGGCTCGCCCCGATACGTCGCTCACCGAGCTCGCCACGCTGCTCCACAGTCATCTCATCGGCGAGATGACCATTCATCCGGGCGGGGATGTCGAAGCCTGGCGCACCTTCCTGCTGCTGCTCGGGCGGTCGCCGGAGTCGGTACGCAGCGAAGGCGGCATCGCCCGGGTCTGGACGACGATGGCCGGCCGCCACGTCGAGATGCGCGAGATCGACTACGCCGAAGTGCTGCGCGAGCGCTCCGGCGGCGATCCGGCGGTGTGGAAGAGCGTCATTGCCAACTGTCTGCAGGGCAGCTCGTTCGATCTCGACGAGGCGGGGATCCGCGAGCTGCTCAGCATCGCCGCGGACGGCGAGCAGCTCGCCAACCTGATGGCCTCGCTCGAGAGCCGGGCGGAGGGCGGCATCGGCCTCAAGACGGCGGCGATGCTCCGCATGCTGCGCGGCATCGTCGAGACGGTTGCCAAGAAGGAACCGGACCAGATGGAACCGGTGCTGAAGAACATGGCGGCGGCGGTCGGCCGCTGCTCGCCGGAGATGCTGCTCGGCCTGATCGGCCATCAGGGCGACGAGGAAGGGCCGCCGCTGATGCAGGCGGTCGTCAGCCGGATGTCGGACGTGACGATTTCGCGGTTCGTCTCCCGGCACGTGATCTCGGGCGACACGTCGACCGATCGGCTGGCCCAGGCGTTCCAGACGCTGGTCCGGGACGAGAGCGAACAGTCGCGTGTCCTGGCCATGGCGAAAGACGACGTCGCGGCCTCGCCGCTGGGCAGCACCGAAGGGTTCGAGGAGGTCTGGAACAACGTCGCGGAAAAACTGCTGACGTCGTACTCCGATGAACCGTTCGTGTCGGAAGCGTACGGCAAAGAGCTGTCGGGCGCCCGCACCAAGGCGATCGAGGTGGAAGGCGTCAGCGACGATCCTCCAGAGCGCATCGGCGCCTGGCTCAGCACGATTGCCACCACCGCGCTGCGCGCCCTCGATCTCGCGCTGATGATCGACCTGCTGCGGATCGAGCAGGACGATGAGCGCTGGCGCGAGCTGATGAAGCCGCTGATCGGCCTGATCGAGGATCTGCTGCTGGTCGGCGACTTCGACGCCGCCGCGGAGCTGATCGCGGTCCTGGTCGGCGAAGGCGGCGGGACCGGCTCGACCTCGCGCCGGCAGATTGCGCTGACCGCGATCGACGTGCTGATCGCCGGCTCGATGATGCGGCACGTGACCACGCACCTGGCGACGGTGGACGAGGCGCAGTTCGAGCGGGTGAAGGCGATGTGCGTGTCGCTCGGCGAAGTGCTGGTGCGGCCGCTGGCCGAAGCGCTGTCGGTGGAAGAGCGGCCGCGGACGCGCGAGCGCCTCACGTCGATCCTGCTGGCGTTCGGATCGGTCGGCCGCCGGACGATCGAACGCCTGAAGAACTCGCAGAACCCGGCGGTGCGCCGGACGGCGATTCACCTGATGCGGCAGTTCGGCGGCAGCGAGTCGCTGCCGGACCTGACCGAGCTGCTCGACGACAACGAACCGCAGGTGCAGCGCGAGGCGGTGCGGGCGATTCTCAACATCGGCACCGACGCGGCGTTCCGAATCCTCGAGCAGGCGCTCGGGGGCGGCACCGCGCGGTCGCGAGAGGCGATCATGCAGTCGATCGGCACGGTGCGCGACGAGCGGGCGACGCCGTTGTTCGCCTACATCCTCGGCCACATCGATCACCGCGGCGCCCTCGCGCCGGTCTACCTCCGGGCGATCGAGTCGCTCGGCGCGCTGCGCGATCCGGGCGGCATCGCGCCGCTGCGCGACGCGCTCTACAGGGGCGAGTGGTGGGCGCCGCGGCGCACCCGCGGGCTGCGCACCGCCGCCGCGGCGGCGCTGGCGCGGATCGGCACGCCCGACGCGCTCGCGGCGCTCGACGAAGCGGTGTCGCGCGGATCGCGCGGCGTCCGCTCAGCCGCCCGGGCGCAGCTCACCAACGTCCGCTCGCGGCGTCCGCCGCGCGCTGCAGGAGATGGCGAGGCATGAGCGCGCCACGATTCCAGCTCGCGGACGAACTGCTGCGGCGCTTCGCCGCCTCGCTGCGATCGGCGCAGCTCTACTCGCCGGGGCACCCGATCATCGGCCGCAACCTCGAGTCGCTGTCGGCCGCGCTGCAGATGATGCACGGCCTGCAGCCGACGGTGACCATCGGCCTGGTCGGCGAGGAAGTGATCGTCGACGACATGCCGATGGCCCGGGCGGACATGCTCGGGCCGTTCGTCCGCCGGCTGCAGCAGGCCGGCGTCGAACGGATCACGATCGATCGCGGCGTCACCCTCGAGGAAATCACGGAGTTCCTCGCCGCGATCACCACGATCGACGCGCGCATCGGCGCCGCGACCGAAACGTTCCCGGCGATCGCGCACATCCGCGTCGGGCGCGTCACGGTGGATCAGCGCGTCGAGGGCAGCCTGACCGACATGGCGACGATCAAGCGGCTCTACAGCGACGCCGTGTCGGTCGCCGGCGACGTCTGGGACAGCGCCCAGACCGAAGGGCATCCCGACGCCACCGCCGCGCGCTCGATGATCGACGGCCTCGCCCAGGCGGTCGCCCAGAACCGCACCGCGCTCCTCGCGCTGACGACGCTGAAGAACTACGACAACTACACGTTCACGCACATGGTGAACGTCTCGATCCTGACGATGGGCCAGGCGCGCGGACTGGGCATCGACGGCTCGCTGCTGCGCGAATTCGGCCTCGCCGCGCTGATGCACGACATCGGCAAGGTGCGCACGCCGCTCGACATCCTCAACAAGCCCGACAAGCTGACCGACGAGGAATTCGTCATCATGAAGCGGCACGTGGTGGACGGCGCGGAGATCCTGCGGATGACGCCGGACGTGCCGGCGCTGGCGCCGGTCGTCGCCTTCGAGCACCACCTTCGCGTCGACGCATCCGGCTACCCCGCGGGGGTCAAGCGCTCGTCGCTCAACATCGGCACCATGCTGTGCAGCATCGCGGACGTCTACGACGCCATGCGATCGCAGCGCCATTACCAGAAGGCGTTCCCGACCGATCGCATCCTCGCAGTCCTGAAGCGCAACGACGGCACCCAGTTCGATCAGCACCTCGTGCGCCGCTTCGTGCAGTTGATCGGCATCTATCCGGCCGGCAACCTCGTACGCCTGAACACCGGCGAGGTCGCAGTCGTGATGAACGTCTATGCCCCCGATCCCTATCGCCCGCACGTCCGCGTGCTGATCGATCGCGACGGCAAGCGGATCGATCTGCCGTACGAAATCAATCTGTGGGAAGCGAGCGAGGATCCGCTGCGGCCGGGATCGGTGACCGCGCCGCTCGACCCGGCCGACTATCAGTTCGACCCGCTTCTCCTGATGTAACATTCGCAGAGTGAAGAAGAGCTGCTGTGCCGTCGCCGCCGTCGCATTCCTTCTCTCCGCACGATTTCAGGCCGCGCCGCAGCCGCCGCCCAAGCTCGCCGTCGTCATCGTCGTGGATCAGATGCGGGCCGACTACGTCGACCGCTTCAACGGCGAGTGGACCGGCGGCCTCAAACGGATGGTGACGCAGGGCGCCTGGTTCCAGCAGGCGGCGTACCCGTACCTGACGACGGTCACCTGCGCGGGGCACGCGACGATTTCGACCGGGTCGTTTCCGCATACGCACGGGGTGTTTCAGAACGCCTGGTGGGACCGCACCGCGCGCCAGCAGATGACGTGCACCGAGGATCCCAATCAGAAAGACGTCGGCTACGGCGTGCCGGTCACCGGCGGCGACAGTCCGTACCGCCTTCAGGTTCCCAGCTTCACCGATCAGATGCGATCGCAACGCCAGGCCCACGTCGTCTCGCTGTCGCTCAAAGCGCGCAGCGCGATCATGCTGGGCGGACACGGCGGCGACGCCGTCACCTGGCTGACCGAAACGCTCGACGGATGGGAAACGTCGGCCGGGTACTCCCAGACCGGCGTGCCGGCGGTGAAGGCGTTCATCGAGGCGAACCCGTTGGCCGCCGACTTCGGCAAGACCTGGGATCGCAGCTTGCCCGCCGGCTCGTACTCCGGTCCCGACGACGGCGTGGGTGAAGCACCGCCGCAGGGCTGGACGCGCAGCTTCCCGCATCCGCTCAAAGGCACGGCCGACAAGGTGGACGGCACCTACTTCGCGCAGTGGGAACGAAGCCCGTTTGCCGACGCCTATCTCGGACGATTTGCCGCGGCGCTCGTGCAGTCGCTGCAGCTGGGGAAACACGACGGCACCGATGTGCTCGCGGTCAGCTTCTCGAGCCCCGATCTCGTCGGACACGCGTTCGGCCCGCGCAGCCACGAGGTCCAGGACATGTACGCGCACCTGGACAAGACCATCGGCCTGCTCTTCGATCAGCTCGATGCGATCGTCGGCAAGGATCAGTGGGTCGCCGGGCTCAGCGCCGATCACGGCGTGACGCCGATTCCCGAACAGCTGGTCGCAGAGGGCAAGGACGCCGGCCGCATCAACGGCGGCGCGATCGTCGACGCGATCGAACAGGTGTTGAAGCCGGCGCTCGGCGAGGGGCGCCACGTCACCGTGCTCAACACCAACGACATCTACTTCGAGCCGGGCATCTACGACAAGATCCTCAAGTCGCGCCAGCTGACCACCGCCGTCGTCTCCGCGATCGCGGCGCGGCCGGGGATCCAGCGCGTGTTCCGCAGCGAAGAGATCCGCGGCGCCGCCAACTCGAAGGATCCGCTGCTGCGCGCCGCGGCGCTGAGCTACTTCCCGGGACGCAGCGGCGATCTGGTCTTTGCGACCAAGCCCGGGTGGATGATTTCGGCGGCCGGCACCACGCACGGGTCGGCCAGCGCCGACGATCAGCGCGTGCCGGTGCTGCTCTACGGGCGGGGCGTCAAGCCGGGGCGCTACCAGGATCCTGCGACGCCGGCCGATCTCACGCCGACGCTCGCGGCGCTGTCAGGGCTCGCGATGAAAGCGGAAGGCCATCCGCTGGCCTGCGTGCAGTAGCCCGGTAGCCATGCGGTCTCGACGCACGCGAACACTTCCTACGAGCACGAAGGGCGCCGCCGACCCTTTCTCTCACCGGGTGCTGTCGGTGGTGCGGCGCATTCCGCCGGGCCGCGTCGCCTCGTACGGCGAGGTCGCCGCACTGGCCGGACGCCCTCGCGCGGCGCGAGCCGTCGGCAACATCATGCGGGGCTGCGGACGGCCGGACGTACCGTGCCACCGCGTCATCGCCGCCGGCGGGCGGCTGGGCGGCTACGGCGGCAGCGAAGTGCTGAAGCGTTCACTGCTCGTCGCGGAGGGCATCGTCGTCTCCGGATCACGGATCCGCGATCTCGACCGGGTCCGCTGGCAGCCGCCGTCGGGCCGCCGCCGCTGAGCCCGAACCCTGAACCCTGAACCAGCTTTTGCTCGTATCTGCTTACGTGGCCGCCCCAAAGCAACGCCCGCCAATCCCCTTCCCGTCTAAGGACATGACGGTGGAGCTTGTTGCAAGAATCCAGGCGGGAGACGTCGAGGCCTTCGAGACCCTCTACCGGCAGCACAGCGCGAAAATCTATACGCTGGCCAGCCGGATGGCCGGGTCGGCGGAAGACGGCGAAGACCTGCTCCAGGAGATTTTTCTCCAGGCCTACCGGAAGCTGGGCAGCTTCAAAGGGGACTCCGCGCTGGGCACGTGGCTGTATCGTCTGGCGCTCAACCATTGTCTCGATTTCGTGCGCAGCCGGCAGGCGAAGATGAACAAGCTGACCGAAACGCTCGACGCCGAGACCTCGTTCGAACCGACCGCGCGCCGCGAGACGCCGATCGCGCGGCTCGATCTCGAGCGCGCCGTCGAGCGGCTGCCGGAAGGCTGCCGCGAAGCATTCGTGCTGCACGATGTCGAGGGGTTCGATCACAAGGAAGTCGCGAACCTGCTCGGCATCGCCGAAGGCACATCGAAGTCACAGGTGTTCAAGGCGCGGCTGAAGCTGCGCGGGCTTCTTGGTAAACGGTAATGTCCGACGGTAGCCGGACCTGAGTTATGCATCCCAACGAGACGACCCTCAACGACTACGTCGACCAATCGCTCGGCTCAGCCGAACGATCGAGCGTCGAGCAGCACCTGGCCGCGTGCGCGGAGTGCCGTCAGCTGGTCGAGGATCTGCGCGACGTGATCCGCGCGACTCGTGAGCTCGAGCCGCGCGAGGCGCCGGTCCGGGCGTGGCCGCGCCTCGAACGCGCGATCAGGTTGGAGCAGGAGCGCGCGGATCGAGAGCCCGGGCCGCGCGGCGTCGTCAGCGGTCCGGCTCGCGCCGGACACTACCGGGCGTACGCGACGTGGCTTGCCGCGGCCGCCGGGCTCGTGCTCGCAACGATGGTCGGCCTGCGCTACATGCCGGCGCGGCACGTCGACGCGCCGCCGGCCGCAACGTCGACCGCCGCCGCGCCGATCACCGCGAACGACGCGGCGCAATCGATCGAGTCCGAGCTCCGGCAGGCGGAATCGCACTACGAGAAGGCCATCAAGGGGCTCGAGGTGATTGCCAACAGCGAGCAGAACGAGCTCGACCCGCGGACCGCGGCGACGCTGCAGAAGAACCTCGCGGTCATCGACCAGGCGATCAGCGAAAGCCGCGCCGCGGTGCGCGCCCAGCCGGCGAGCGAGCCGGCGCAACAGAGCCTGATCGAGGGCTTCAAGACCAAGATCGGGCTGCTGCAGGACACCGTAGCGCTGATCAACGAAATGCGCAAAGGCAACGAGGCGGGCGCGGCGCGCATCGCGTCCGGCCTCAAACAGAAGGGCACCTGACATGCGACTCTCAACGCCGTTCGTGATTGCCGCGCTCGCCTTCGTGGCGGCGCCGGCTGGGGCCCAGGACGATGGGCGCCGGATCGTGGTGCGCGACGTGACCCGCGAGGTCGTTCGCGAGGTGATGGCCGCAGCCAAGCCCGGCGCGTACCAGGGGCGCAACAACGGCCCGGAGCAGACCGAGCGCTTCTCGCGCAAGGTGAAGATCGGCCGCGACGGACGCTTCAGCCTGAACAACATCTCCGGCGAAATCGTCGTCAACGGCGGATCGGGCGACGAGGTCTCGATCGAAGCCGTCAAGCGGACGCGGGGCGACAAGAGCGAGCTGGCCAACGTGCAGATTACGGTCGACGATCGCGCCGGCCGGGTCGAGGTGCGCACCGAGCACGAACAGAACCGGCGGGACCGGAACGGGCGGTCCGACCACGTATCAGTTGACTACACGGTGACGGTGCCGGCGTCGGTTTCCGTCGACCTGCACTCGGTGTCCGGGTCGGTCAAGGTGACGGGCGTCCATGGTTCCTTGCGTGCGGAAACCGTCAGTGGCGACGTCACCGTCGTCGACGCGCCCCGGCTCGAGGCGGCCAAAACGGTCTCGGGCGACGTCTCGCTGACCGGCGTCACCGCGGACGGCGACCTGTCCGCGAGCAGCGTGAGCGGCAACGTGCGAGCGAAGGGGCTGAAAGCCCGCGGCCTCGACCTCGGATCGGTGAGCGGCGATGTCAGCGTCACCGACGTCACCTGCGAGCGGCTGGGCGTCAAGTCGGTGAGCGGTAACATCGAATACGCCGGCGCCATCGTCAAGAGCGGCCGCTACGAGATCAACACGCACTCGGGGACCGTGCGGCTGCTGCTCGCGAACCCGGGCGGCTTCGAGCTGAATGCCAACAGCTTCAGCGGATCCATTCGTTCCGAGCTGCCGCTGACGATCGGCGGTGACTCAGGGCGCCGGGACGACAGCCCGCGGAGCCGGCGCGACGCGGTCAACAACCATTCGATGCGCGCCACCTTCGGTGATGGCAGCGCCACTCTCGTCGTGCGGACCTTCAGCGGGGACATCATCATCGCCAAGCGTTAGGGCCGGTCTCGAGCCAGCCCAGCCGTGGATGAATGGCACCCTGTTTGCTCAACCTCGGTATAATCAACGCCGAGGTTTGCGCGTATTACTTGGAGGCCAGCATGAAGCGAATGGTTCTCATTGGAGCGCTTGTCGGTGCCGTCACCGTCACGGGCTTCGCCCAAACGAAAGACAAGACGACGGGGCAGGGCCATACGGCGCCTAAGATGCAGCCGCCGACCGGTCCGGCGGTCACCGCGCCCAGTGGCGAGATCGCACTCGGTTCCGTGCGCATCCCGAAGAATGTGAAGGCGGATGGCAAGGCGCTCGCGGCGGGCACGTATCAGGTGCGCCTGACGCCGCAGAACGCGTCACCGGACGCCAAGGGTCAGACGGCCGCGCTCGAGCGATGGGTCGAGTTCGTGAAGGGCGGCAAGGTCGCCGGCCGCGAAGTCGTGACCATCATCCCGCAGGCGGAGATCAGCCAGGTCCAGAAGGACACGCCGCCGCACGCGAACTCGTCGAAGGTCGAGACGCTCAAGGGTGGTGACTACGTCCGGCTCTGGATCAACAAGGGCGGCAATCACTATCTCGTGCACTTCCCTGCGTAGCTAACACTAGGGACTGGGGACTAGGGACTGGGGACTAGAAAGTCCCCAGCACCTAGCTCCCAGCACCTAGCTCCTAGCCCCTTTCCCTTCCCTTATAATTCGCGCCATGACGATGCTGGCGCGCCTCGGCTCGCTCACCCTCCTGCTCCTGGTTCCGCTCGTGCCGATCGTGTCGGCGCAACGGCCCGCGTCTGCGCCGGCGACGGCCGCCGCCGGCCGGCCGCCGGACACCGTGCTGCTCGAGGAGTTGACGTGGGCCGAAGTGCGCGATCTGATCAAGGCAGGCACCACGACGATCATCGTCGGCACCGCCGGGACCGAGCAGAAGGGCCCGCACATGGTGGACGGCGAGCACAAGTTCGTCATGGAATACACGGGCGACAAGATCGCCCGCGCGCTCGGCAAGGCGCTGGTCGCGCCGGTGGTGACCTACGTTCCCGAGGGCAGCTGGGAGAACCCGGGCGGCCACATGGCGAAGCCGGGCACGATCACGCTGCCCGACGATCGCTTCACCGAGCTATTGGTGCAGGCCGGGCGCAGCCTGAAGGCCGGCGGCTTCAAGACCATCCTCTTCATCGGCGAGTCGGGCGGCAACCGCAACGGGATGCGCGACGCGGCGGCGAAGTTGACCGACATGTGGAAGGCCGACGGGACGGCGCGCGCGTTCTGGATCGACGACTACTACACCAAGTCGCACGCGGAGCAGAACGTCTACGTCACGCAGCACGTCGGCATCCCGGCCGACCAGATCGGCGGCCACGCCAACATCCTCGACACCTCGGAGCTGCTGTTCGTCAACCCGAAGCACATTCGCCGGAACCGGCTGGTCGGCAACGACTACGAGAACAACGGGGTCAGCGGCAACAACCAGGGCAAGTCGACGCCGGAGATCGGCAAGGCGCTGCTGCAGATCAAGATCGACAATGCGCTCGCGCAGATCAAGGCGCTGATGGCCGGCACCAGCACGCGGCAGCAGTCGGAAGCGCCGGGCGAGACCGCGGGCGGTCGTGGCGGCCGGGGCGGCCGGGGCGGCGCGCAGAGCGCGCCGAACGCAGAACGTCGAACGGTGGCTGCCACGATGCTGACCGCGCCGCCGAGCAAGACGCCGACCGCCGCACCCGATACCGTCTTCATCGACGAGCTGACGTGGGAAGAAACGCGCGACGCGATGAAGGCGGGCAAGACGACGGTGATCGTGCCCACCGGCGGTACCGAGAAGAACGGGTACCACATGGTGATCGGCAAGCACAATTACATCGTCGCCTACGCCGCCAACCTGATGGCGCGGCGCCTCAAGAACGCGCTGGTCGCGCCGGTGCTGCAGTACGTCCCGGAAGGCGATCCCGATCGGCAGAACGCCGGTGCGATCTCGGTGCCGTCCCCGGCGTACGACCAGATCCTCGACGCCGCGGCGCGCAGCCTCAAGACGCACGGGTTTACCGACATTCTCTTCATCGGTGACAGCGGGCCCAACCAGGCGGGCATGACGAACGTCGCGAACAAACTGAACGAGGAATGGAAGGACGCCGGCACGAAGGTGTTCGCGCTCACCAGCTACTACGAGGAAGGCCGCGAACACTACCGCGCGTGGCTCGAAGCGGCTTTCGGGTACGACGAGACCACCGTCGGCAGCCACGCCGGGATCTCGGACACGTCGCAGCTGCTGTTCGTGAGGCCGTCGGGCGTGCGGAAGGATCAGATCAAGCCGTGGGGCGGGCCGCAGGATTCCGGCGTCTCAGGCGATCCGACCAAGAGCACGGTGGAGATCGGCAAGATGGGGATCGAGTTCAAGGTCAACACCGCGATCGGCCAGTACAAGCTGCTCAAGAACCCGCCGGCTCGCGGACGGGGACGGGGACTCTAGAATTCTGAATTCGGAATCCTGAATTCAGAATTCAAACGGCCATCACGTCGAACTGTTCGTGATGCAGCTGGACGTCGGCCTTGACGGTGACGTCCTTGCCGATCGACTGCCGTAGGTCCTTGAGCACGCCGCTCTCCTCTTCCTTCAGCGCGCGTGCGATGTCGGGGTTCACCCGCAGCAGCAGCCGGTGGCCGTTGATGTCCGGGCCGACTTTCTTCACCTCGTTGAGGATCTCGTAGCAGATCGTCGCGCTCGACTTGATGACGCCGGTCCCGGCGCAGTACGGGCACGGCTCGGTCAGCACGCGCTCGAGGCTCTGCTTGACGCGCTTGCGCGTGATGATCACCAGCCCGAAGTCCGACACCTGCAGCGCCTTGGACGGCGACCGATCCTTGCGCAGCTCCTGCTCGACCGCCTGGTAGACCTTCTGGCGGTTCTTCTTGTCCTCCATGTCGATCAGGTCGAGGACGATGATGCCGCCCAGATCGCGCAGCCGGACCTGGCGCACGATCTCCTTGACCGCTTCGAGGTTGGTCTTGACGATCGTGTCCTCGAGCCGGCCGCTGGTCTTCTTGCCGACGAAGCGCCCGGTGTTGACGTCGATCGCGACGAGCGCCTCGGTCTGGTTGATGACGATCGAGCCGCCCGACTTGAGGTAGACCTTGCTCTTCAGCGCCTTGTCGATCTCGGCCTGCACGCCGTACTCGTCGAAGATCGGGTACGGCTTCGAGTAGAGCTTTACCTTCGGCGCCAGGCTCGGCATGATGCGCTCGATCAGCTCGAGCACGCGCTGGTACTCCTGGGCGTTGTCGATCCGGATCGCCTGGAAGTCCTCGGTCAGCAGGTCGCGCAGCAGCCGCGCGACGATGCTCTGCTCCTGGAACAGGACCGCGGGGGCGCGAGACGACTCGTTGCGCTGCCGCATCTCGGTCCAGATCTTGTGAAACGCGTCGAGGTCGCCGAGGATGTCCTCCTTGGGCCGTCCCGCCGCCGCGGTGCGGATGATGACGCCGCCGGTGAACCCGTGCGCCTCGCGGAACTCGCGGACGATGCCGCGGAGCCGGCCGCGCTCCTCGCGCGATTCGATCTTGCGGGAGACGCCGATGTGATCGACCGTCGGCATGAACACCAGGAACCGGCCCGGCATCGTGACGTGGGAGGTGAGGCGGGCGCCCTTGGTGCCGAGCGGCTCCTTGACGACCTGGACGACAATCTCCTGGCCTTCCTTGAGGAGCTCCTCGATCTTCTGCTGCGGCCGATCCTGGCGATCGCGCTCGGGGCGGCCCTTCGGTCCACCGCCACCGTTGGAGTTGCCGCCGGCCTCATCGTCGTCGTCGCCGGCGAGCTTGTCGAACTCGACGAGCGTGTCGATGACGTCGGCGACGTAGAGGAAGCCGTCGCGCTCGAGGCCGAGGTCGATGAAGGAGGACTGCATGCCGGGCAGGACCTTCGAGACCCGGCCCTTGTAGACGTTGCCGACGACGCCGCGGTGCCGCTCGCGCTCGACGAAAATCTCAGCGACCAGGTCGTCTTCGAGGATGGCCACCATGGTCTCGTGGCCATTGGAGGAGACGATCATTTCCTTCTGCATTCACGAATCTCCCAGGGCGGGACGGGCAGGAGGGGCAGGAGGAGCAGGAGCTTCGGTCCCGCCTTTCCCGCCCTTCCAGCCTCTCCTGCCCTCTAGTTCGTGAATCTGCGCATACGGACGTTGAGCACCAACCCGAAGCCAGCGAGGGTCGCGATCATCGACGACCCTCCATAGCTCATGAGCGGAAGCGTCAGCCCTTTGACGGGCGCCAGCCCTGCCGACATGGTGATGTTGTAGACCACCTGGAAGGTGAAGCTGGCGAGCACGCCAAGCACGAGGTACGATCCGAGCCGGTCCTTGGCCAGCCGTGCCGCCTCGAGCGCGCGCAGAATCACGAACAGATATAGACCGAGCGCCACCAGGACGCCCGCAAACCCCTGCTCCTCGGCCAACACCGAGAAGATGAAATCGTTGTGGGCAACCGGCAGGAAGCGCAGCTGCCCCTGTGTCCCCTTCTTGAACCCTTTGCCGGTGAGGCCCCCCGAGCCGACGGTGATGCGCGCCTGAATCTGCTGATAGCCGGCGCCTTTCGCATCCTGTGACGGGTCGAGGAACGTCGAGATCCGGGATTTCTGATAGTCCTTGAGCGCGAATTTCCACGCGACCGGCGCCGCGAGGAACAAACAGAGGAACATCACGCCGAAGATGCGCATCCGCATCCCGGCGAGATAGGCGATGGCGAAGAAGACCGGCAGCAGCGTCACCGCCGTGCCGAGGTCCGGCTCCTTCGCGATGAGGCCGAGCGGAATCGCGGTCAGCGTGGCGCCGATCGCGAGGTCGGTGAAGGTCGGCGCACCGCGGTTCTCGCCGAAGAACTTGGCGAGCACCAGCGCGACGCCGACCTTGGCGAATTCCGACGGCTGCAGGTTGAAGACCCTGAGCGGGATCCAGCGGCGCGCCCCCATCTGCACCATGCCGAAGAACATGACGTAGATCAGCAGCGCGCACAATCCGATGTAGATCAAGTGCGACTTGTCGGTGAAGGTGCGGTAGTCGAGCGTCAGCATGAACACCATCGCGCCCAGGCCGAGCAGGATGGCGTAGAGCTGGGTGATGTACATACGCGACATCGAGCGCGTCGGGTCGGCAGTGGTGCTGTTGATCATCACCACGCCGAGCGCGCACAGCGCGAGGATGGCGATGACCAGCGCCCAGTCGATGTGATGGTAGAGGCGTCGTTCGAACACGGTCTCAGTTCTGTCCGCCCGCAACCGGGCTGCCGCCGTGGGCGTAGGGATCGCTGTAATTCAGCTTGAAGTCCGCCGGCACCGGCGGGAGCGGCTTCCCTTCCCGCTTCGCGAAAAACGTCTCGAGGATGTGATGGGTCACCGCGGCGGCATTGCCGCCATGAATCCCGTGCTCGAGGAACACGACGCCGGCGATCTTCGGGTTGTCGCGCGGCGCGAAGAACACGAACCAGCCGTTGTCGCGCAGGTCCTTGGTGGTCTTGCCTGCGGCGACCCGCCCGGCATTCGAGATCACCTGCGAGGATCCGGTCTTGCCAGACACGTCGTAGCCGACGAGGCGCGCCCGCCCACCGGTGCCGGCAGCGTTGACCACCAACCACAGCCCGTCGCGGATCGCCTGCAGCTTGTCGGGGTCGACGTCGATCTTGGATTGTGGTGGCGGTGGCGGCACCGGCTTCCAGCCGCTGCCATCGTCGATCGCCTTGAGCAGATGCGGCGTGACACGGGTGCCGCCGTTGGCGAGCGTCGCCATGTAGACCGCCATCGAGACCGGCGTGACCGCGACCGCGCCCTGGCCGATCCCGACCGAGATGGTTTCGCCCGCGTACCACTTCTCGTGGAACCGCTGCTGCTTCCACTCGGTGGACGGCACCAGGCCGGCCAGCTCGTTCGGCAGGTCGATGCCGCTCTTCACGCCGAGCCCGAGCAGCGTCGCCCACTTGTTGATCTTGTCGACGCCCAGCATGTTGGCCACGGTGTAGAAGTAGACGTCGCACGACTGCTCGATCGCGTGACGCATGTCGATCGAGCCGTGGCCGCCCTTCTTCCAGCACTTGAAATCGTGGCCGTAGAAATTCGCGTGGCCGGCGCAGTGGGCATGAAAATCCGGCGTGATGATCCCTTCCTCGAGCCCCGCCAGCGCCACCGCCATCTTGAAGGTCGAACCCGGCGAATAGCGCCCCTGGATCGCGCGGTCCTGCAGCGGTTTCAGGTCGTCCGAGTTCAGCGACGCCCACGTCGACCGATCGATC
>Ga0068865_100000664_pt1 | contig 19413 bp, 18 predicted proteins | sample KBSMisM12_FD_75293 | JGI IMG/M metagenome (GOLD analysis project Ga0068865, IMG submission 75293) | Miscanthus rhizosphere microbial communities from Kellogg Biological Station, Michigan, USA - KBS Miscanthus M1-2 | ecosystem: Host-associated > Plants > Roots > Rhizosphere > Soil ...
ACGCCGAAGAACCTCAACTACTGGTGGACCTTCGGCGGGGTGCTCTCGCTGATGCTGGGCATCCAGATCGTCACCGGCATCATCCTGGCCATGCACTATGTCCCGCACGTGGACATGGCGTTCAACTCGGTGGAGCGCATCCGCCGCGACGTGAACTACGGCTGGCTGATCCAGTTCATGCACGCCAACGGGGCCTCGATGTTCTTCATCGCGGTCTACATCCACATGTTCCGCAACCTCTACTACGGCTCCTACAAGGCGCCGCGCGAGGTGCTGTGGATCCTGGGCTGCGTCATCTACCTGCTGATGATCGGCACGGCCTTCTTCGGCTACGTCCTGCCCTGGGGCCAGATGAGCTTCCACGGGGCCGTCGTGATCACCAACCTGATCGGGGCCATCCCGGTCGTCGGCCCGTCGGTCACCACCTGGCTGTGGGGCGGCTTCGCGGTCGACGACCCGACGCTGAACCGCTTCTTCTCGCTGCACTACCTGCTGCCGTTCATGATCGCCGGCGTGGTGGGGCTGCACATCTGGGCCCTGCACGTGCCGGGCAACAACAACCCGACCGGCATCGACGTGAAGTCGAAGGCGGACACCGTCCCCTTCCATCCGTACTACACGGTGAAGGACGGCTTCGCGATTTCGGTCTTCCTGCTGCTCTACGCCAGCTTCGTCTTCTACATGCCCGACGCCCTGGGCGACGCGGTGAACTACGTGAAGGCGAACCCGCTGGTGACCCCTCAGCACATCGTGCCCGAGTGGTACCTGCTGCCGTTCTACGCGATCCTGCGGGCCGTCCCGAACAAGCTGATGGGCGTTATCCTGATGTTCGGCGCCATCGCCACCCTGTTCGTGCTGCCGTGGCTGGACACGTCGAAGGTGCGCTCCATGCGCTACCGCCCGACGGCGCGGCTCTACTACTTCATCTTCTTCCTGGCCTGCGTGGTCCTGGGCATCTGCGGCGCCAACCCGCCGGACCAGCCCGTGATCGGCCATTCGCCCTCGGGCTTCCAGATGCTGGACGCCGACATCAACAGCTACGTCTGGCTGTCGCGCATCGGGGCGCTCTACTACTTCGCCTACTTCTGGGTGATCACGCCGATCCTGGGGCTCACCGAGACCCCGCTGCCGGTTCCGGAGAGCATCTCCTCGCCCGTCCTGTCGCATCCCGCCGCCGCGCCCGCTGGCGCCGCGTCGTCGCCCGAAAAGAGGGGTTGAGCCGAATGCTGCGTAACCGTCTGACGCTCGCGGCGCTCGGCCTCGCCCTCATCGCGGGGCCCGCGCTCGCGGCCACCACCGAGAAGGAGCCCCAGGACGTCCATTGGTCGTTCGAAGGCCCCTTCGGCAAGTTCGACAAGGCCCAGCTGCAACGGGGCTACAAGGTCTATCGGGAGGTCTGCTCGGCCTGCCACTCGATGGAGCAGATGTACTTCCGCAACCTCGGCCAGAAGGGCGGGCCGTTCTACGACCCGAAGTACAAGAATCCGAACGACAACCCGGTCGTGAAGTCGCTGGCCCACGACATCCAGATCAAGGACGTCGACACCGACACGGGCGACGCGATCCAGCGTCCGGGCCAGCCGTCGGACCGGTTCCCGAACCCGTTCGCCAACGAATACGCCGCGCGCGGCTCCAATGGCGGCGCCCTGCCGCCGGACCTGTCGGTGATCGTCAAGGCGCGCGAGGGGCATGCGGCCTACATCTATTCGCTGCTGACCGGCTTCCGGAACCCGCCGGCGGGCCTGACCCTGCCCGCGGGCAAGTACTACGACCCCTACTACGCCGGCGACCTCAGCTCGTCCTGGCACGGCAAGGGCGAGGCCCCGGAGGGCGGCGCGATCAGCATGCCGCCGCCGCTGGCCGACGGGAAGGTGACCTTCGACGACGGCAAGCCGTCCACGGTGAAGCAGGAAGCGATGGACGTGACCGCCTTCCTCGCCTGGGCCGCGGAGCCGAAGATGGAGGAGCGCAAGGCCTTCGGGCTGGGCGCGATGATCTACCTGCTGATCTTCTCGGTGCTGCTCTACTTCAGCTACAAGAAGGTCTGGAAGAACGTCGGCCACTAGGCTGAGCGGCGCGATCGGAAATCGGGGCCCAGGTGCGAACCGGGGCCCTTTCCTTTTGCGCTCGCGGGCGTTCAGGCGGCGGCGGGACCGCGCCGGCGCAGCGCCGCGCCCGCGCCTGCGAAGCCCAGGATCATCAGCGCCCAGCTGGCCGGTTCGGGCGCGCTCCCGGCCGCCCCGTCGCGGCCCGTCAGGACGTTGAAGCCCGAGGCGGAATGCACCGTCACGCCGGGCCCCGCGCGGACCCCCGTGTCGACCCCATCGGCATCGTTGAGGGTCAGGAAGCCGCCGTGGCCCCAGGTGATGTCATAGCCTGCCAGGATGTCGCCGCCGCCGCTGCCCGTGATCAGCTCGGTGTTCAGGTCTACATTGAGGAAGAAGCCGCCGCCCTGGCCCGCCGTCAGGCTGAAGATGAGATCGATCGCGTCAGGTGGGCCGAGATCGCGGTCGGTGATGTGGCTGCTCGGCCGCGAATGCCTCGAGGTCGCGTAGGTCGGACCCCCGAAGGCGCCGAAGAAGGGCCCCTCGGGAACGCCGGTCCCATCGATCGTCAGATCGGTCCTGGCCGTGGCGCGCGTGCCGGGCGGGCCCGGTTCGCTGATGGCGCTCGACCCGGAAATACGAAGGATCTGATGCACGGTCACCGACCGGCCGGCGGCCAGGCCGCTCACGTCGAAGGCGTCCGTGTACTGGGTGACCACATGGACGTTGGCGAAGTCGAGGTCGGCCGGCTGGTCGGCGAGGTGGACGCCGACGGCCATGTGGCCCGGGCCGGCGGTTCCGGTGTAGGTCCCCGTCACGCTCTGGTTCGTCAGGTGAAGGTCGTTGGTCAGGCTCCCGGCCAGCGTCACGGAGCCGTGGTCTGCCTGGCGTTGGGCGGTCGTCGAGTGCGGTGCGGTGCTGGCGAGTTCGTCCACGAAAACCACGCCGGAGGCCGACGCCGCGCCGGCGGACGCCAACGCGGCGATGGCGGTCATTGAGGCGAGGGTCAGTGGGCGCGCGCGAAGGCGCCGCGCCGCAGGTGAGCTGCGCATGGGGACTCCTGGTCAGCGGCAAGGAGAAGGTTTGCGGAACGATGCCTTCTAGACCGGGGTCGCGGCCCCGAAAATTGCGCGAAACTTGCGCGGCATGACTTCCTTGCGCTTGCGCCTGCGCATCGTGGCTCCCGTTCCCCGGGGGCGGCTCGTGACGTCCTCAGCGCCCGGCGCGGAGCCGCAGCTTCATCGCCGGGAAGTCGAAGCGAAGACGCCAATGGGCCAGCAGCGGGGCGCCGATCTCGCCGGCCAGCGCGGGGTCTTCGGCGGCGATCAGGCCGCTCCGGGGCCGTTCGGCCAGGGTTCCTGCGAAGGATAGCGCCCGCAGGCGGGGCCTGAGGTTGCCGCCCGGATAGAGCTCCTTGGGCTTGGCCGCGCCGGGCGCGGCGGCGAAGGCGTCGCTGAGGCGGATGGGCGTGTCGCCGCCGGTGGCGAGCGCGAAGGCGCCGGCGAAGGCGCGGGGGCCGTCGGCGACAGCGGCGCGGGCCGTTGGCCGCCCGGCGCGCCAGGCGAGCGGCAGGGTCTCGGTCGGGGCCGGGAACGGGCCTGCGTGGCCAGGCCGGCTCAGCCGCACGCGACAGGGCGCGAAGCTGACGTCCAGCACGAAGGCCTTCAGCACGTCGGCGCCGATGACGCCCGCCACCGGCGTGGGCAGGGCGCCGGTGCGCATATCCAGCGCCTCGACGGCGACCGGACGCCCCTTGAGCGAAACGCCGGCCAGGCGGATCGGGCCGCGCAGCGCCGTCTCGGCATAGCCCGCCGTCTGGGCCTGGCTGTCGGCCAGCTGGGTGTGTGGGCTGGCCGTGTCCAGGATGTAGTCGCCTGAGACTCCCATCACCTCGGCGGGAACCACCACGACGCCGTTCTCGAACCAGCAGGCCGTCTCCCCGGCCTCAGCGGAGGTCGCGGCGAGGGCCAGCAGGAGGGCAAAGGGCAGGGCGCGAGTCACGGCAATGTGGAGCCTAGCTGCGCCGTCCGCCTTACGCCTGCCCAAACCGGCGCCTAAGTTGGCGTCATGTCCTTCATTCCCGAATGGCGGAACTTCAAGCGCATGCAGGATCTGACGGTGGCCGCCGCCAGCCTGATCTATGCGGCCGCCGTGCTGAACGCGCTGGGCCGGCTGCCGGGTGGCGAGGCGATGGTGTTGCGCTGGACGCTGCTGGTGCCGGCCGCCTACCTCGGCTTCTCCCTGGCCATCCCGCTGCTGGTCCCACCGATCAAGCGCTGGCTGGCGAAATATGTCTGGATGAGCTTCCAGGCCGGCTTCGGCCAGACCGCCGGCTCTGTGTTGGTGGGCATGGGCCTCTTGCTGGGCGCCGGGCTCTTCATCTGGCGCCAGGTGAGCCACGCGGCCGAGAGCGGGCGCGTCGGCGCCAACGTCTTCGCCGCCTATGCCGCCGGCATCGGCATCCTGGCCGCTCAGGCGATCCTGGTCCGCGCCCTGGAACGCACCCCCGACGTGCGCGAGCGGATCGTCGAGCGCCGCTCCTCCCCTTTAGGGGGAGGTGTCCCGTAGGGACGGAGGGGGTTTCAGCCGCCGCGTTCAGGGCGGGAGCCCCCTCAGTCAGCTGCGCTTACAGCTCCCCCTGAGGGGAGCATCAGTTCTCGCCGCGGCCCGCGCTGCGGGTGAAGAGCGCCAGGGTCCGCAGCGTCGACACCCGCGCGGCCTCCTCGACGTAGCCGTTGGGCGCCACGAAGGCGTGGCCGGCGTCGTATTCGAAGACCGGCAGGTCGGGGTGGGTGTCGCGGATCGCGGCCACGTCCGCGGGCGGGATCAGCTCGTCCGTGCGGCCGAGGTGCAGGATCGTCGGGACCCTCGGCGTCTCGGCCAGGTGGCCGCCCGCGATATTGCCGCCGTAGTAGCTGGCGACGGCCGAGAGGCCCGAGCAGCGTGCCGCCGCCAGCCAGGCCGTGGTGCCGCCGAAGCAGAAGCCAAGGGCGAAGACCGGCGGGCTGAGCGCGTCGATCGCCGCCTGCACGGCGTCCAGCACCCCTTCGCCCCAGTTGGTCGCCGCGCCGAAGGCCATCTGATCGTTCATCCGCGCGGGGTCGATGTCGCGCTCGGGAAACCCACGCTGGAAGCGGTCGAACAGGCTGGGGACCAGGACCTCGTAGCCGCGCTCGGCGTACTCTTCGGCGAGCGACCGCAGATGCGGGGTCACGCCCCAGATGGCGTGCAGGATGACCAGGCCGCCGCGCCGGGCGTCGCCGGGCGCCACACGCCAGGCGTCGAACGCGAAGCCGTCCTTCGCGCTCACCAGGCGGACGGTCTCGCCCACGCGCCCTACGCCTTGTCGAACAGCTCGCGGGTGCGGTGGCGGGCGAGGTCGGCGGCCTCGGCGTTGTAGCGCTCCGGGCTCTCGTTGTTGAAGCCGTGGCCGGCGCCTTCGTAGATGTAGACCGGCACCTTCGGATGGTGCTTGCCGACGTCGGCCGCCACCTCGTCGGCGGGGATGCCGTGATCCGTGCGGCCCAGGTGGACGATGGTCGGGCACTTGAGCGGCAGGGCGGCGTTGGCCTGCACCATGCTGCCGTAGTAGCTCGACGCCGCCGACAGGCCGTCCACGTTGCCGGCCGCGAGCCAGGCCAGCGAACCGCCGTAGCAGTAGCCGACCACGCAGACCTTGGCGCCGCGGCTCAAGAGGAAGTCGCGGCAGGCGGCGATGTCGCCCATGGCCTGCTCTCGCGGCGTGCCTATGGCGTGGGCGATCCCCGCCTTGATGCCGTCGTCATCGTGCTCGGCGTGAAAGTCGGGCTCGCGGCGGTCGAACATCGCCGGCGCGATCGCCTCGTAGCCCATCTTGGCCCAGCGCTCGACGTCGGCGCGGACGTGGCGGTCGATGCCGAAGATCTCCTGGATGACGATCACCCCGCCCTTGCGCGGCGTGAACGCGGGCTCGTGGTAGGCCGAGAATTCGAAGCCGTCCGCGCCGGCGAGCTTGATCGTTTCGGCCATCGCGCTTCCTCCTGGACTGTCGCCAGGCTTCTCGTGCCGCCTTCCAGGGCTCGTTACAAGCGCTCTCCGAGGTCGTCGATCGCAGCCTCGACCTCGTCGAGGTTCTCGACGGTCGCCGTCAGGTCCGGGATCATCACGACATATCGGCTGGGTGACGGAAGCGCGACCGGCAGGCCGAGGTCGGCATAGATCCTGGCGAAGAACGCCTCGCGATTCTCCAGGTAGTCCTCGTAGCGCACTTCCAGGGAGCGGAACCGGTACTTGTAGCGCAGTCCCTCGTCGCGACTGACGCCATAGCGCTCCCGGGTCAGCACATCGCGCAAGCTCACGATGTCGATGCGATATCGGCGGGTGTCGCGCGGGTCGTTGTAGGTGTTGTAGACGCCCCTCTGCACGGCCACCATGCCGGACACGACCTGGCGTCCGAGGGCTCGCGTCAGGTAGATGACGCGGTAGTCGCGGCGGCGAAGGATCTCGCCGAGGTAGGGCTTTTGATCGAGGTGGGAGCTGAGCAGCTTCCAGAACAGCGCCCGGCATCCCTTCCCGCGGGCGTAGCCCTCGAGCGCGTCGAGGTAGGCCTCCGCCTGGGCCGCCTCGTCCGCGGCGGGACGTTCCGCCCGCCACGCCTCGAAGGGCGGAAAATCATAGAATTCCAGGCCGGGCTCGAGGCTGAACACCTCCTGCTCGGAGTAGCAGCCAGGCGCCTGGCCCAGCTCCTGGGTGATCGCCGACGAGCCGGTGCGCCCGCGCGTCATCACCACGACCTTAAGCAATTCGTGCATACTTCAATCCTGACGCCGCTGCGCAGGACTGAAGACGCCGTCAGACGTTGAAGCGGAAGTTCATCACATCGCCATCCTGGACGATGTAATCCTTGCCCTCCGATCGCAACTTGCCGGCATCGCGAGCCCGCGCCTCGCCACCCAATGTTATATAATCATCATAAGAAATGGTTTCGGCGCGGATGAAGCCCTTCTCGAAGTCGGTGTGGATCACGCCGGCCGCCTGCGGGGCGGTGTCGCCCTTGTGGATGGTCCAGGCGCGCGCCTCCTTGGGCCCGGCCGTGAAATAGGTCTGCAGGCCGAGCAGGTGGTAGGCCTCGCGGATCAGCTTGTTGAGGCCGGGTTCGGTCAGGCCCAGGGTCTCCAGGAACTCCTGCCGCTCGCCCGCATCCAGCATGGCGATCTCGCTCTCGATCTGGGCGGAGATGACGACGTGGTCGGCGCCGTCGCGGGCGGCGCGCTCGGCCACCAGCCGCGACATGGCGTTGCCCTCGGCGGCGGCGGCCTCGTCGACGTTGGCGACGTAGAGGGCGGGCTTGGTGGTCAAGAGCTGCAGCATCCGCCAGGCCTTCTCGTCCTCGGCGGCGACGGCGACCGTGCGGGCCACCCGGCCCTCCTTCAGCTCGGCCAGGGCGGCGTTGACCAGGCGCAGCGTCTGGGCGGCCTCCTTGTCGCCGGTCTTGGCGCGCTTCTCCAGGTTGACGACCCGCTTCTCCAGGCTCTCGAGGTCGGCCAGCATCAGCTCGATCTCGATGGTCTCCAGGTCGGCGATCGGGTCGACCTTGCCCTCGACGTGGGTGATGTCGTCGTCCTCGAAGCAGCGGGCGACGAAGGCGATGGCGTCGCAGTCGCGGATGTTGGCCAGGAACTGGTTGCCGAGGCCCTCGCCCTTGGACGCGCCGCGCACCAGGCCGGCGACGTCGACGAAGTTGATCCGCGCGGGGATGATCTCCTTGGAGCCCGCGATGGCGGCCAGCTTGTCCAGCCGCGGCTCGGGCACCGCCACGTCGCCGACGTTGGGCTCGATGGTGCAGAACGGATAGTTCGCGGCCTGGGCGGCGGCGGTCTGGGTGAGCGCATTGAACAGCGTCGACTTGCCCACGTTCGGCAGGCCGACGATGGCGACTTTGAGGGCCATGAGGTCTTTCGGGTCTCGTATCGGAGGAAGGCGCGCGACCTAGCACGGCCCGCGGGTCGGGCCTAGATCAGCGCGGCGCCGGGGGCGCTGGCGGGGGCGGAAGGCTCCCGCCCTCGGCGAGGATCTTCATGTTGGCCAGACCGCGCTCGAAGGCGGTCCTGCGGCGCTGCATCTCGGCCGCCTTGGCCGTGTCGTCGCCGGGGATGCCGGAGTTGTCGTACATCAGCGTGTAGACGATCCGCGAGGTCTTCGCCGTGATCGGCCGGGCCTCGAGGGTGCCGTGGTAGAGGTTGTAGGGTCGGCCCTCATAGACCGGCTGGGTGTAGGTGTAGGACAGCTCCGTCCGGCCCACGAGGATCTCGCGTCCGATCGTGCGCACGGCGCCGATCTCGCCGTCCTTGCCGGAGGTGATGCGGCACCCCGCCGGGATCTGCAGCCACTCGGCGATGTCGCAATACTTGCCGATACGCTTCCAGACCTCGGCGGCCGGCCGGTTCACGTCGATCTGCATCGGGATCGAGACATAGTTCGGCGCCTCGATAGCGAGCTTGGGCGGCGAGGCGGGCTGCCCAAAGGCGGTGAAGGGGGCGGCGACGGGCATGGCGGCGACCGCGGCGGCGGCCAAGGCGACTTTGAGGGCCATGAGGTCTCGCTCCAATGTTGGGCGGGCTTAGCGGGGGCGGCGCAGGCCGTCCATCAGGATGTCGATCAGGCGCAGGGTGCGCGCCGCCCAGTCGGGCCCCGAGGCGCTGAGCGCGAACCCGGTCAGCGCCTGCATCACGTCGGCCGCCTCCACGCCGTCGCGAAGGTCGCCGGCGGCGATCGCGGCGCCGACCAGCCGGTCCACCGACGCGCGCATTGTCGCGCCGGAGGAGGCGTAGAGTTCGGAGGGGCCGCCCGCGATGGCGCCCAGCGCCGGGGCGATCACCTTCTTGGCGGCCATGTAGTCGACCAGGAGCCGCAGCCATTGGCGCAGCGCCTCCAGGGGCGGGTCCGACTTCAACAGGCGCTCGGAGGCGTCGGCCAGCTGCTGCACCTCGCGGCGGTAGACCGCCTCGACGATGGCGTCGCGGGTCGGGAAGTGGCGGTAGAGCGTGCCGATGCCGACCTCGGCGCGCCGGGCGATCTCCTCCAGGCTCACGTCCGGACCGGCCTCGCCGAAGGCGGCCTTGGCGGCGTCGATCAGCCGTTCGCGATTGCGGATCGCGTCGGCGCGGGGCTTGCGCTGGGTGTCGTCGACGCTCATCGCGATCCCCCTCTTGCGAACCGGAGGCACCCTCCGTATATAATCGGAGCCATCCTCCGTTTATAGGCGCTTCCGCGGCCGAGACAACCGCCGGGACTGCCCGAACGCCGGATCGCCGATTCGAATTCAGTCCTTCAGGAGACTCCCATGGCCGGACCCTTTGGCGCCACCTCCACCACCGACGACGTGCTCCAGGGCGTCGACCTCAGCGGCAAGCGCATCCTCGTCACCGGCGTCTCCGCCGGCCTGGGCGTCGAGACCGCCCGCGCACTCGCCGCCCACGGCGCCCAGGTGGTCGGCGCCGCGCGCGACCTGGACAAGGCGCGGGCGGCAACCGCCGGCATCCCCAACCTGGCGCTGATCGAGCTCGACCTGGCGTCCCTGAAGAGCGTGCGGGCCGCGGCCGACGCCCTGGTGGCGAAGGGCGAGACCTTCGACGTGGTGATCGCCAACGCCGGCGTCATGGCCACGCCCTTCGGCAAGACCGCCGATGGCTTCGAGACCCAGTTCGGCACGAACCACCTGGGGCACTTCGTGTTCGTGAACCGCATCGCCTCGCTGATCAAACCGGGCGGGCGGCTCGTGAACCTCTCCTCGTCCGGCCACCGCTTCTCCGACGTCGACCTGGACGACCCCAACTTCGACCGCACGCCCTATGCGGAGTTCGTCGCCTACGGCCGCTCCAAGACCGCCAACATCCTGTTCGCCGTGGAGTTCGACCGCCGGCACAAGGCCCGAGGCGTCCGCGCCGCCGCCGTCCATCCGGGCGGCATCCAGACCGAGCTCGGCCGCTACATGAGCCAGGAAGTCCGCGACGCCCTGCTGGCCAGCGTGGCCGCCCAGAGCGCAGCCACGGGCGCGCCGGCGTTCACCTGGAAGACCATCCCGCAGGGCGCGGCGACCAGCGTCTGGGCCGGCGTCGTGGCGCCGGCCGACCAGGTGGGCGGCCTCTACTGCGAGGACTGCCACGTGGCCGAACCCGCGGAGAACCCGGAGCTGCGCGCCGGCGTTCGCGCCTACGCCCTCGATCCGGACCGCGCCAAGGCGCTCTGGGCCAAGAGCGAGGAGATGGTCGGCGAGACGTTCTGACGTCGCGCCGGCTGACGTCGGGGCGGCCATTGAGGTGAGCGCGCGGGTGTGATCGGGTAGCGGCCGGCTCTTCAGGAGGCTCCCATGCGCCGCTCACTCACCCTCGCCGCCGCGTTCGTGTTCGCATCCGCCGCCCCGGCGCTCGCCGCATCCGTCAAGGTTCCGATGGCCATGGCCATGGCCAGCGGCAAGGGCGCCGACGTCGGGACCGTCACCGTCAGCGACGGCAAGGACGGCGTGTCGCTCAAGCTGGACCTGCACGGCCTGCCGCCGGGCGAGCACGGCTTCCACGTGCATGAGAAGCCCTCCTGCGATCCGGCCACGGCCGCCGACGGCAAGGTGACCCCGGCCGGCGGGGCGGGCGCGCACCTGGATCCGGCCAAGACGGGCGCGCACATGGGTCCCGAAGGCGCGGGCCACCTGGGCGACCTGCCCAAAGTCGCCGTCGCCGCCGACGGGACCGCCAAGGCGACGCTAAGCGCGCCGCACATCAAGGCCGCCACCGATCTCAAGGGCCATGCGCTGATGCTGCACGCGGGCGGCGACAACTACTCCGACCAGCCCGCGCCGCTGGGCGGCGGCGGCGCGCGGATGGCCTGCGGGGTGGCGCAGTAGCGATGGCCAAGGATGCGGGACTGAAGGCGCGCGTCGACGCGGTCGTGGACGCCGCGCTGGCGGAAAAGCGGCTGGTGGGCGGCGTCGTGCTGGTCGCCCAGGACGGCGAGACGGTCTATGCGCGCGCCGCCGGGATGGCCGACCGCGAGGCGGGCAGGCCCGTCGGGCTGGACACCATCTTCCGCTACGCCTCGCTGACCAAGCCGATCGTCTCGGCGGCGGCCATGGCGCTCCTGGAAGAGGGCGCGATCGGGCTGGACGACCCGGTGACCAAGTACCTGCCGGACTTCCGCCCGAAGCTGGCGGACGGGTCCGAGCCGGTGATCACGCTTAAGCACCTGCTGACCCACACCTCGGGCCTGATCTACGACTTCATGGAGCCGCCGGAGAGCGCCTACCACCAGAGCGGCATCTCCAACGGGTTCAACAGGCCCGGCGTGACCATGGAGCAGCAGCTGGAGCGCGTGGCGGCCTGGCCGCTCAGCTTCCCGCCGGGGGCGGCCTGGATGTACGGGGTCTCCACCGACGTGCTGGGCGCGGTGCTGCAGAAGGCCGCCGGCGCATCCCTGCCCGAGATCGTGCTCAGCAAGGTCACCGGTCCGCTGGGCATGGCCGACACCGGCTTCGTCCCCGCCGACCCGGCGCGCCTGGCCACGGCCTACAAGGACGGCCAGCCGGAGCCGCCCAGGATGGCTGAGACCGACAGCGTGCCGTTCGCCGTCAGTCCGCTGAACTATGCGCCCGACCGCTACAAGGACCCGAAGTCCTTCCCCTCGGCGGGGGCCGGCATGCTGGGCAGCGCGCCCGACTTCCTGAAATTCCTCGAGGCGGTGCGCACCGGCGGCGCCCCGATCCTGGGCGAACGCGGCGTGCGCGGCCTGACCGAAAACGCCATCGGCGACATCCCCGTGGTCCTGGCGGGGCCGGGCCTCGGCTTCAGCCTGGGCTGGGCGATCCTCACCGACCCGGCGGCGGCCGCGGCGGCCACCGGGCTGCCCAATCCGCGCAGCGTCGGGACCTGGTCCTGGGGCGGGGTCTACGGCGGCAGCTGGTTCGTCGACCCGGACCGGAAGATGAGCGTGGTGATCCTGACCAACACTGCCATCGAGGGCATGATCGGCGCGATCACCGCCGGCGTCGGCGCGGCGGTCTACGGCTAGAGACAGAACAAGACGGGGAGCGCTATGGGATGGGGTCGGAAGTCGCTGGCGGGCGTGGTCGCCGCCGCGGGGTTGAGCCTGGGCATGGCCGGGCCCGTCGAGGCCGCGGCCCAGCCGCAGGTCGCGAAGGTGACGGCGGCGGGGACGCCGTTCCTCAGCCTGGCGGCCTATGACCTGAACGCGCTCGGCTACGTGGTCGAGGAGTTCTACGTCTCGGGCTCGGCCACGGCCTACAAGCTGAAGGGCGAGGCCACGGCGGACGGCGTCTGGGCTGCGGAACCCACGACCAGCGCCCCCTACGCGACCCGCGTCGTGGTGGTGCGGCCCAAAGATCCCAAGGCCTTCAACGGCTCGGTGGCCGTGGAGTGGCTGAACGTCACCGGCGGCCTCGATGCCGGCCCGGACTGGACCTACACCCACCGCCAGATCCTGCGCTCGGGCATGGCCTACGTCGGCGTCTCGGCCCAGAAGGTCGGCGTCGAAGGCGGCCAGAGCCTGGGCGGCGCCGGCATGCCGCTGAAGAAGCAGAACCCGGCGCGCTACGGCAATCTGGTCCATCCCGGCGACCAGTTCTCCTTCGACATCTTCTCCCAGGCCGGCGAGGCGGTGAAATCCGGCGCCGTGCTGGGCGGCCTGAAGCCGAAGCACGTCATCGCCACGGGCGAGTCCCAGTCGGCGGTCTTCATGACCACCTACATCAACGCCATCGATCCGCTGGCCAAGGTCTACGACGGCTTCTTCGTCCACTCCCGCTTCGGCGGCGCGCCCGCGCCGGAGTTCGCCTCCATGCGGGGCGGGCCGAACGCGCGGCCGGGGCCCACCGGGGTGAAGCTGCGCGCCGACCTGCGCGTCCCGGTCATGACGCTGATCAGCGAGACGGACCTGATCGGGTCGAACCTCTCGGGGTTCTGGACCGCCGAGCAGCCCGACACGGCGAAACTGCGCATCTGGGAGATGCCGGGCACGGCGCACGTGGACAACTACATGTTCATGATCGGCGGCCTGGACGACGGCCATGCGCCGATCGACAAGATCGCCGGCCTCTGGAAGCCCACCGACTCCCTGTTCGGCGCGAAGATGGCCCACCCGATCAACTCGGCGCCCCAGCATCACTACGTCGCCATGGCCGCGATGGCGGGCCTGGAGTCCTGGGTGCGCACCGGCAAAGCCCCGCCCAAGGCCGCCCGAATGACGACCGAACCCGCCGCCAAGCCCGGCGACTCGCCGAAGCTCGCCCTCGACGCCAACGGCAACGCCAAGGGCGGCATCCGCACGCCCTGGGTCGACGCCCCGACCGCCCGGCTCTCCGGCTTCGGCAACACCGGCGGCCCGTTCGGCTTCCTGGTCGGCACGACTGCGCCCTACGACGCGGCGACGCTGGCGAAGCTCTATCCGGGTGGCAAGGCGGACTACCTGAAGAAGTTCGACGCCGCGCTGGCCTCGTCGGTGAAGGCCGGCTTCATCCAAGGGGCGGATCAGGCGGAGATCCGCGCACTCGCGGCGGCGGGCTGGCCGGGGAATTAGTTCAGAGCGCCTCGGCCGCGAGGTCGCGCCAGGCCTTGGCTTCCTTGCGGAACTGGGCCTTCAGCTTGGACATCCGCTTGTCGAGCTCGGCGACCACCTCGCGGGCCTCGTCCTTGCGGCCGTGGCGGGCCATGAAGGCGGCGTAGCGGGCCAGCGCCTCGAAGCCCGGCAGGCGCTGGCTGGCCCACTGGTAGGCGGTGTCGGCCTCGTCCACGCGCCCGACGCCCTCGTAGGCGCGGCCGAGCGCCAGCGCGGCCTGCGGCGTGCGCCCGCGGGTGGAGTCCTCGCCCAGCTTGTCCAGCACCTCCAGCGCCTCGGCGGGCCGGCCGAGTTCCAGCAGCGCATTGGCCCGGCCCAGCAGCAGCACCGGATCGTCGGCGTGGATGCCCTGGGCGGCGGCGCGGTAGAGCGCCTCGGCCTCGTCGAACCGGCCCATGTGCATCGCCGCCGTCGCCAGGCGGGACTGGTTGCGCACGGTCGGCACGTCGTCGCAGGCGGCCTTGGCCTCGCGGTACTCGCGGTGCGGGTCCAGCGTCTCGCGCGCCGCGCGGCTGATGTTGCGCGCGGTCGTGCCGCCGAACATGTCGGGGACCACGTTCAGCGCGATGTAGACCAGCCCGCCGATGGGCTGGAACATCAGGATGATCCAGAGCCAGAAGGTGTCGCGGCCGGTCCGCATCACGTGCCAGCAGAGCAGGATCGCGATCCCGAGCGAGAGCAGGAAGCCGAGGATCATGCGGCCGCGTCCACCGTCACGGGCAGGCGCGCGCGGCGCGGGTCGGTGTCGTCTGCGAAATCCACGGGTCGGCGGGGTCCAGCTCGGGCGATCGGAAGCCAGGCCGTTCTAGTCGGTCTGGGCGGCGAGGATAAGGCCCCGGAAGGGCGCCGCGGCTATTCGACTTCCCACTCGATGGTCCCGCGCGCTTCCTCGGGCACGCCGCATAGCGCGGCGTGGATGCCGTCGCGGGTCATGCGCCGCGGCAGGCGGAAGACGAAATCCAGGCGGTCCTTCTCGATCGATTTGTGCTCGCCGATGATCCGGCAGCCCTGGCCCTGCAGGACCGTGCGATAGATGTCGGCCCCTTCGGCCAGCCGATCGACCGGGATCTGGCCGATCTTCACGCGGCAGAGCGGCCGGGAGTCGAAGACATAGAGCAGGGCGAAGGTGAAGGCGGCGGTGATGACCGCAAAGTGCGGCAGGCCGAGCCCCGCGATGAGCCCGGTCAGGGTGACCACGATCAACCGGCCGGTGTCGCGCACGGAATCGGTGTCGGTGCGGAAGCGGATCAGGCCGCCGATGCCGAACACCACCACGCCGATGACCATGCCGAACTCGCGCACGGTGACGCCGATCACCGCCCCGATGAAGGCGTACATGATGAAGATCTTCGGCATCTCGGCTTCGTGCAGCTTGCCGATGGTGCGCGGCGCCGCCGGGTGGAAGGCGATCGCCGCGCCGAGCAGCACCGCCAGCAGGAGGTCGCCCAGCGACTCGATCATGAACGGCACATCGCGGAAGCCGGCCCAGCCCACGGCGTTCAGCTTGCCGCTTGCGGCGTCGAACAGTCCGACGCTGGCCGCGGCGTGCGCCACGGAGGGCGCCAACAGGACCAAGAACAGCAGCACCAGACGCATCACGCGAACATCCCCCGATATCGCTATGGCGCGCACGGTGGACAGGCCGGCGCGCTTTGGCAAGCTGGCGTCAGGCGTCACGGCCGAGGTAGGGTCGAAATCGATGATGAAACTGATGGCGGTCCTGCTCGCGGCGGCGCTGACGTTCGGTCCTGCCGCCACCGTGCGGGCCCAGGCCGGCGCCATGCAGACTTCCTGGGATCACGTCGCCCGAGTGGTCGCGATCGGCGACGTGCACGGCGACTACGCCAAGTTCCACGACCAGCTCGTCCAGGCCGGCCTGATCGACGCCAAGGACGGTTGGATCGGCGGGGCGACCCATCTGGTGCAGCTGGGCGACGTGCCGGACCGGGCCCCGGACACCCGCAAGATCCTCGACCTGCTGATCAAGCTGGAGCCGCAGGCGCGAAAGGCTGGCGGCTACGTGCACGCCCTGATTGGCAACCACGAGGCGATGAACATGGAGGGCGACCTGCGCTACACGACGCCCGGGGAGTTCGCCGCCTTCGCCGACCGCGACTCGGCCAAGCGCCGCGACGCCTACTACGCCCGCGTCGTGGCCGCGCTGAAGGCCGAGCCTCCGCCTGGGCCGCCGTTCACCATCGACGACGCCTTCCACACCCAATTCAACGCCGAGCATCCGCTGGGCTGGGTGGAGCATCGCTTCGCCTGGTCGCCGCAGGGCCAGTACGGCCGCTGGATCCTGACCCACCCCGCGGTGATCCGGATCGACGACACCCTCTACCTGCACGGCGGCATCGGCCCGCAGTTCGCCGGCTTCGACGTCGATACGCTGGACAAGGCGGTGGTCGCCGCACTTCGCCACGAGCCCGACGCCCCGGACGGGCCCCAGATGATCCTGACCAACGAGCAGGGGCCGCTCTGGTATCGCGGCATGGCCCAGGGCGACGAGACCGCCGAGGCGCCCAATGTCGCCGCCGTCCTGGCGCGCTATGGCGTGCGCCACATCGTGCTGGGTCACACCAAGGCCTATCGAATGGTCAACTCCCGCTTCGACGGCGCGGTGATCCTGACCGACATCGCCGCGCCCAAGGCCTGCGCCGACCCGCACGGGGTCCTGATCAAGGAAGGCGACAAGCTGACCGTGGTCCATCGCGGCCAGAAGCTGGCCCTCGGAACCTCAGGCGCCGCGCACGACGCCTATCTGGCGAAGATCGCCGAGATCGACACAGCCCAGCCGGCCTGTTAGCCGCCCATCCGCATCCAACAGCGTCCTCCTCCCCTTAGGGGAGGAGGTGTCAGGCGGACGCCTGACGGAGGTGGGGTCGAAAATCAGGCCGTGGCGGCCGCGGCCAGGGCGCGACGCCGGCGCACCATCGCGCCGATGCCGCCGAAGCCGACGAGAATCATCGCCCAGGTGGCCGGCTCCGGAGCGCCGCCCGTCAGGGAGACGCCGTCCAGCAGCGCGAAGGGCGGCACGGCGGCCCGCGGACCACCGGTGGCCAGGAACGACAGGGTTTCCGTCGGGCCGGTGGCCTTGAAGGTCATGTTCGCGAGGCGCCAGCCGGTGAAGCCGTGGCTGGCATTCGGGATGTTGCCGGTCAGCTGGTGGATGGCGCCGAGGCTCACGTCCCAGCCTTCGAACGTGGCGCCGGTGAAGCCGAACTGCTGCGCGCCCGCCCACCAGAAGCTGAGGTCATAGGTGCGACCGGCGACCAGGCCGTTGATGACCTGGCTGATGGCGCCCGGATGGAACTGCGGCTCGGCGGCCACGAAGTTACCGCCCGCCGGGCTTAGGGTCAGACCGTTGGCCGAGCCGTCGCCCGGGCCCCAGAGCTTCAGGATGGGCGCCGTCTTCGGGAGCACCTCGTTGACCGCGCCGGTGGTGTCGGCAGTGGTGCCGGACACGCCGGGGCCGGGGCGGAAGACGAAGTTGTAGCCGTTGGTGAACCAGTTGGTGACTTGCTCGGTCGGGAACCGGCTGCCGAACTCGGACGAGATCGGCAGAAGTTCGGACTCGAAGCCGCCGTTCTGCACAAATTCAGCGGCTTGGGCCGAGGCGCTAAAGGCCAGGCCGGCGAGCGCCGAAACGGCAAGGAGGGCTGTCTTGGACTGCATAGCTTTCCTATCGCGCCGAGGCGCATACTCCAGATTCGTAAGGGCGGCCGACCCCGGTTTTCCCGGCTGGGCCAGTTGATGACTTGACTTAAAGTCTACTGATCAGCGATTGCCAGCGGATTCTCCCCTGACGTGCACGCCGACATAATATCCGCATCGGATCAAAACTTCATAATACTGGCGATGTTAACCGTGATAGCCCATTAAGCTTGTTTCTATCAGACATAACAAATCCATATATTTATATAAGTAGCTTATGCGTCAGTCGCTTGCCTTCAAGATCTCAGCGAGGAGGCGCCCGACCAAGGCCTCCGTCCGTCCGCCCGTTTCGCTGACGTTCTAAGGGTCCGCTTTCCACCCATCTTGGACCTTCTGAAGGTCCGCTTGCGGGCCGGTAGCCCGAACGTCCGTTTCCAGGCGCGGTCGTGATGACTGCTTTCGACCCATTGCGGACCTGCGGCGCGCCGGTTCACACCCCGGCCTTGGCCGCGGCGGCGCGGCAATCCAGCTCCGGCTGTGAGCCGGTGCAGACGTCCGGCCAATGGCCGCTCCTGCGCCAGTAGTCCAGCAATCCCAGGCGCGCGGCCAGCGGCATGAACCCCGCATCCCGCCGCAGCGCAGCCGCCTCCCGAGAGAACAGCACGCTAGGCGCAGCCCCGGAGGGACTGTCTGCCAGCCGGTAGAGGGCGCGAATGGCCGCCTCGCGTTCGCCAAGCCTTAGCAACGCGCCAATGTAGTCGTTTGATGTCTCTGGAACCCCAAAGCGCCTGGCCTCCAGGGCCGCCGTCAGAGCGCGGGCGGTTTCGGCGCGCCGGTCGTCAGCGCCGCCCAGGACACGCGCGTAGCCCCGCCAGGCGTCGATATCATCGTCGCTCATGCGGGGGCGCCGATCCCCGTCGTCGAGTATCCGGATGGCTTCGGCCGGGTCGTCCGCCAGGGCGGCGCGCAGGATAGCCGCCTTGATGCGAGGGTTGTCCGGCCAAAGCTGCTTCGCCCGCGCCTCACTGATCCGGGCCTCGGCGACACGGCCGCTCGCGCGCTCGAGCAACGTATCCCACATTCTTGGTGAGGAGGGCGCCAGCCGCATGGCGCGTTGGCTGTGGCGATTGGCGTCTTCCGTCCGGCCGACGTTCGACAGCATGAGAGCCAAGCGAGCGTGCAGCCCCGGGAAGTCGGGCGCTACGGCCAGCCCTTTGCGGAGCCAGTCCTCCTGCTCGGCCCACCCCGACCATGGCGCGGTCATCGACATGACCACGTACCCGACGGGCAGCTTGGGATCGAGCTGAAGGGCGCGCCCGGCATATGAGCGCGCATCTGCGAGGACGGCCCGACCTTCGTCAGGCGGCAGCAATTGAGCCCAGCGCGCATCGACCAATCCGGTTATCGCAAACGCCTCCGGGAACCGGGGCGCCAGCGCCATCAAGCGTTTGCCGGCGGCATGCTGCTTTTCGAACCCGCTGGGGTCGATGTGCGTCTCGCAAACCTCCATCCAGAGGGACAGGGCCTCCGGATCCAGGCGCAATCGGCGCCGGGAGGGCGTCAGAGCGCAGCTCAACCTGGCTGCAGCCTCGGCGGCGGATTGATCGGCGAGGGTCCTCGCCGGCCCCGTGACCTCGCCTGACCACAGCTCCGCCTTCGAGCGTACGTCCTGGATGTGGATCGTCACCGTGTACGTATCGCCCGAGCCGCTGGCGACGCCGGTGATCGACAGAGCCGCTCCGCGGAGGTCAGGAGCCGGTATCATTGGGGGCGCCTCGCCCGCCATCGCTGTGAGCGTCTGATCTGTGGCGCGCTGGGCCAACGCCTTCAAGGCGGGCTCCTCTCCGGCGGGCTTGAAGGGCAACACGGCGACGCTGGGGTCGGTAGGCCGCGTCTGAGTTTCGCGCCAGAGCCAGCCCGCCGCCGCGACGACCAGCAGGCCCGCGAGCGCCAGGCCGAGGCGCCACCGTCCTGATCGCGCAACCGGCCCGACCGGCCCGGCGACATGCGATGGCGGGGCTGCGGGCGCGGCGCCGCGCGCCTCGGCGAGCTGGGTGAGGCTTTGCAGCACCTTGCGCCACTGCGCGTTTCGCCGGTCGCCGGTCCAACCCTT
>Ga0068865_100000678_pt1 | contig 19202 bp, 14 predicted proteins | sample KBSMisM12_FD_75293 | JGI IMG/M metagenome (GOLD analysis project Ga0068865, IMG submission 75293) | Miscanthus rhizosphere microbial communities from Kellogg Biological Station, Michigan, USA - KBS Miscanthus M1-2 | ecosystem: Host-associated > Plants > Roots > Rhizosphere > Soil ...
AACTTCGGGCGGGTGGTGACGCCGACGTCCACTTACGATCCGGCGCTGCTGCAAGGGGCCGGCGTGCGCCCGGGCAACTGGCAGTTTGGCATCGCGGTGCAGCAGGAGGTCTTCCCGCGTGTGTCGGTGGAAGCCGGGTACCATCGCCGCAGCTTCGACTCGTTCATCAACCCCGACCCGGTGACCTCGACCTCCACGCTGACGACCACGTTCACGGCGCTCGACAACCGTGCGGTGACGCCAGCCGACTACAGCCGCTACAGCGTTCCGGTACCGGCCGACCCGCGGCTGCCGCGGCCGGGCGGATATGTCATTCAGGACCTCTTCGACATCTCGCCGGCCGCGTTCGGCAAGACCGACAACTTCATCTCTCGTGCCAGCAACTACGGCTCGCCGATCAACTATTGGCATGGGGTGGACGTGCAGGTGAACGCGCGGTTGCACGACGTGACGGTTCAGGGAGGCACGAGCACCGGGCGCATCGTGAACGACACGTGCGACCTCGCCATCGACAACCCGAGCCTGTACGACTGCCATAAGGTGTACCCGTTCCAGACAGAAATTCGCGGCATGGCGATCTACACGGTGCCCAAAGTCGGGGTGCTGCTGAGCGGAACGATGCAGAGCCGTCCCGGGCCCGAGATCACCGCGCTCTGGAATGTGCCGGCCAGCGTGATTGCGCAGTCGCTCGGCCGCGCGCCGGCCGGCGGCGTCGCGAACATCCAGACCAACATCCTGACCGCCGGCGAACTCTATGGCGACCGGATCACGCAGATCGACATGCGCGTCGCCAAGCTCCTGCGATTTGGCCGCATGCGCGCCAACGTCGGGCTCGACATCTACAACCTGTTTAACTCGAACGTGCCGCTCACCTACGTCACGACGTACGGCACGACGTGGGGGAGGCCGCAGTCGGTGCTCGACGCGCGCTTCGCGAAGATCAGCGCGCAGATCGATTTCTAGAGCACGAAGGGCACGAAGGACGGCGACGAAGAACACGAAGAAGGAGACGACGATGCGGCGATATCTGATGGTCGGGAGCGGGCTGGTGATCTTCGCGGCGTACCTCGCGGCGCAGGGCGGCACCGATCAGAAAGGCACGCCGGCCGAGGCTCGCCTGCGGGAAACCGTCGCGAATCTGCGAGCCGGCCGCATCGCGACACCCACCAGTTACGATCGCCTGAACGCCGAGCAGAAGGCGTATGTCGCCAGTATCCTCTCCGGCCCGCGCGCCGATATCAGCGGTCCGCTGGGTGTGATGATGGTGAGCCCGGCACTTGGCGATCTGACACAGCGGGCGATGGCCTATTCCCGCTTCGCCGGCCGCGAGGGATTTTCATCGGTGCCGCCGAAGCTCAATGAGCTGGCCATCCTGATGGTCGGCAAGCTGTGGTCGGCCGAATATGTCTGGAACGCGCACCACGCGTATGCTGTGCGTATGGGGCTGGCGCCCGGGACGGTCGAGGCGATTCGCCGCGGCGTGCGCCCAACCAGCCTTCCGAAAGACGAGCAGGCGATCTACGACTTCGCCGACGAGTTCCTGCGAACGCACGCCGCGAGCGACGCGACGCTGAACGCCGCCCGCAACGTGCTCGGCGGCGATCGTGGCATCGTCGATCTGGTAGGTACGATGGGGCTGTATCAGATTTCGTCCATGATGGTGGCGCTGGACAAGACGCCGTTGCCGCAGGGCGTCAGGCCGTATTTCGAGTAACGTGCCTTGGGCGCCGGTTCACTGGCGTGGCTCAAACGCTCCGCTTTGCCGCTGCGGTTCTGGCTCATCTTCGAGTACGGAGGGTTGATTCCGTGAGTACGCACCATCGCTCGTTCCTTCTCGCTTCGCTCCTGCCGGCATTCCTGCTCGTCAGCGCATTCGCTGTCGTTCAGGCTCAGAATGCTGGATCGCCGGCGGCCAGCCGCTGGTCTGATCCTGCCACCTGGCCTGACAAGAAGGTGCCCGCCAGAGACGACGTGGTCACCATTGAGAAGGATAGGAACGTCATCCTCGACGTCAGTCCGCCGCCGCTGCATGGCATCAAGCTCGATGGCACGCTCAGCTTCGCGGACAACAAGGATCTGGAGCTGACCACCGAGTGGATCATGGTGCACGGGGCGTTGGAGATTGGCACGGAAGCCAAACCCCACACGCGCAAGGCGACGATTACCCTCACCGACAACGTCAAAGACGAAGACATCAGTGTTCCCGCCGCGAGTGTCACGAGTGACCGCAGTGACCGCGGGATCATGCTGATGGGGGGAACCCTCAGCCTGCACGGCAACCGGACGAACTCCTGGACGAAGCTGTCCAGGACCGCCGAAGCCGGCAGCAACTCGATTGACGTCCTGAACGCCGCGGGCTGGCGGGTCGGCGACGTGATCGTCCTCGCGTCAACGGATTTCGATCCGCATCAGGCAGAGCGGCGAACCATTGCGGCCATCCGCGGCAATACGATCACGCTCGACAAGAAACTGGACTCCATGCACTTCGGCACGATCACGTTCGACGTGGATGAACGCGGCGAAGTCGGCATGCTGTCGCGCAATATCGTGATCCAGGCGTCGCCTGACGCAGACACGAACCTCTTTGGCGGCCACATCATGGCGATGGGCGCGAGCAAGATGCTGATCGACGGCGTCGAGCTCAATCGCATGGGTCAGAACATGCACCTGGCGCGATATCCCATCCACTGGCATCTGGTCGGCGATGCGCAGGGGCAGTACATCAGGAACTCCGCCATTCACGACACCTACAGCCGCTGCGTGACCGTGCATGGCACAAATTACCTCGACATTGAAAACAACGTGACCTACAACAACATCGGTCACTGCTTCTTCCTCGAAGACGCCGTGGAGCACGGCAACCAGTTCGTCCACAACCTGGGGATCCTGACCAAGTGCCATCCGGACGCGCCGTGCGTCCCGACCAACCTCGCTCCGTTCAAAACGGCGGGCGGCAAGAACTTCCTGACGGACGGCCAGAACGCCAAGGACATCCTGATCCCTTCCGACAACACGGCGTCGACGTTCTGGATCACCAACCCGGACAATATTTACCGGGACAACGTGGCTGCGGGGTCCGATTCGACAGGTTTCTGGTTCGCCTTGCCGGAGCATCCGACGGGTAAGTTCGAAGGCACGGAGATCAGTGCGAAGACCTGGCCACGCCGAATGCGGGTGCGGGAGTTCAAGGGCAACACCGCCCATTCGAACTTTGACAGTTTCATGTTGGACCGCGGCCCCAGGGCCGATGGCCATTTCGCCGTCGGCGGGCATATTTCCCTTGCCGATCCCGCTGACGCGAACGGCCCTCAAGTGGCATCGGTTTTCGAGGATTTCACCAGCTACAAGAACCGCAATAGCGGCATCTGGGCCCGCGGTGAGATGCACCTGTTCAAGAACCTGAAGATGGCGGACAACGCCATTGGCTACACGCACGCGTCCGGCAACTTCGGTCAATCCGCCTATACGTCACGGATGGTTGACTCGCTGTTCGTGGGCGAAACCGCGAACGTCGGCAACCCCAGGACGCCGGCGGAAATGGCGTACGGCCGCAGCTTGCCGGAGCCCGAACTCGCGGATTTCCCGATCCGCGGCTACGAGTTCTACGATTTCCGTCATGAACTGGACAATGTCACCTTCGTGAATTTCCAGGACAACGCCACCCGCAAGACGGGAGCGATCTCGTACCTGCTGTATACCAGCTTCGGAATGAGCTCCAACAACACTGTACAGCGCGCGAAATTCATCAACGCCAAGCCGGTGTATTTCCCGCCGATGGAGTTTAAGTGGAGCAACGATGATTACGGCAATGGGAGCTACCAGACTTCGGTATTCAACGACAAGGACGGCTCGGTCAGCGGTGTCCCCAATTCCTACATTCTCATCAACGACGCAAACGACGGAATCGCCATCGACGACGCCTGCGAGATCAAGCCCACGTGGAACGCTGCGGTGTGCAGGGGCGATGTCGGGCGCATGACTGTCGGCGCCCCCGCCGGCGGTGGTGGTCGTGGCGGTCGTGGCGCGGGCGCCGCTCCCGGCGGTAGAGGGGGCGCCGCGGCAGCTGGCGGTCCTGGCGCGGGCAGGGGCGGCGCCGGCCCTCTCGTTGGCCCCAGAAACGGGGTCCTGGGCGCCGCTGCACCCGCGGGGCCGCCAATCGTTCTCAGCCGCAAGGGCAAGGATTTCACCGCCACCGGAGAAACCAACGTACGAGCGGGTACCGAGATCAAGGTGACCACGGAAAGGCCGTCCGTGAACCTCAGCGTGAAGGAACTGGATAGCGGCTCGTGGGTGATCTTCGAGCTGCCGGGATTCACCACTGCAGCGTCGGGTACGGAGCAGAGCAGCCTGGATGCCCTTCGCACGGCCAGTGCCACCTCGTACTACAAAGGCAACGGGTCGCTTTGGGTCAAGCTTGTCTCCACCGGTGACGTCCTTGGCAGCGGCCCTGGCAGCGGCCCTGGTGGCGGAGCCAGCGTCCAGGCCAGCCGGTAGGCAGCAATCCTGGACGAGCAAGGGCCCCCGCCTGTGCGCGGGGGCTCTGTTACTTCGTACAGCACTCAGGACGCACTCAACGACATCGCAACTACTGCGGCAGCCATCGCGAGGGATTCTTCAGCGATCGCCTGCGCTACCGGATGCGGTGATTTCGTTCGAGCTTTGGCAGCGTCGTGACAAGGTACCGGCTGCGAGCACGCACGGCTCATCTTCGCAACTGCTGTCTACTCCGTTCCCCGTTCATCTTCGTTGTCATTTCCCTCATCGTCGTTCCCACCGCGGAGACGCGTCATTGAGTTTCGATCGACGTACGTGGCGATCGCCTCACCGAGAGCGTCGCTGATGAGCACCGTGCTCGGGTAGTGCATGCCGCCCCAGACTCGGGCGTTATCCCCGTCCGAGCGCGCCTGCGCGATGCTGGTATAGGTGCGGCTCGGCTGCCCGGTCGTCGTCAGCGTAAACGTCTGCCCTTGTCCGAATTGCCTGAGGAGGACGGTCGCGCCCGCGCCATTCTGGCTGGGATGTCCAGCGGGGTATTCCGGGTGCGACGGTGTGGTGATGAGCGGCACCCATGCCGGATCGGCAGCGGTGTCCGGATTGTCGTCCGTGTCCGCCAGCGGGATCGAGGTCACCGGCCGCCAAGTTACTGCGCTCGGAACGCTGCCGTAGAATCGCTTGCCGCTCCAAGTTGTGAACGCGGTGTCTGCCATCGCAATGTTCAGGACCGCCAGCAGGCGGTTGGCGTCGGACGACGACAGGTGGTTGGCACGGGCCATCTGGTTCGCTGCCTGATTCCAGTGGACGCTGGCATTGCCGTCCCAGAACAGCGCGAGCGCCGTTTGATCGTCGGTGCGCGTCGAGCCGGTCTTGCGACCGAGCGTCTTGACGGCGTTGAAATCGTCAGTGTACGTGGCGCTCGTCAGACCTCGCGGTGATCCGGGCTCGAACTGGGTGTTGTTGACGAGGACGAACATCGTCGTGAATGCCAACCCCTGAGCGCTCATCGGTCCGGACGCTGGCGGTGTCGGCCGCCACTGGCCGACCGCGGTCCCTCCGGTGAACGGAGGATAGCTCGCGCCGAACCCATCGGTCGCGCGCCAGGCGAGCACGGCCTGCGCCACCTCGGTACCCCAGGCAATGCCGCGCTCGATATGTGTGGTGCACCGGGCCACACGTGTGAGCGATTGGCCGCGGTCGTTGCACTCGTCGCTCAGAGCCGTGAGGGAAATCGCATAGTTGGCATCGAGCGTCGATTGTTGAGATGGGAACAGGCTGACGAGCGCTGTGTGCGCGGCAGCGATAACCGCCGCGCGCCGCGACGCGCCCTCGGGGGCGCTGGTGTGAACGAAAATCGGGGTGTAGCGCTGTTCGATGCCGTTGAACGAATCGAAGATCGCCGTGTGCACGATCGCTCCGAGCCGTTGACTCGCAGAGTTCGCCGTATTCGTCGCGATGAGCGTGTCGATGAAGATTTGATTCCAGTCCACCACCTCCGAAGCTGCGTGTTGTCCTCGACCGCGATCTCCGTTGTCAGGCGAAGCTTGGGCAGCGTCCGCCTCCCGCAGAACGGCTGTCAAGGATTGGACCTGATCCGCCGAAACGGTCCATCCAATACCTGCCAGCCCGAGTGTCACAACCAAGCCGACCGTCACGTTTCGAGATGTCCTCGTCATGGCGTCCTCTCCCTCGGGCGGCCATGGGGCCGCCCTCACACTGGAATGCGGGAACGCCGGTCTGCAGGGTGAACATCGACAAAAACATTCCAGAAACGCCTGACTCAGTGCAGAGAGCAGGCTTCAGGAGACCTGGTCGGCGATGTTCGTCGCACACGATCACCGGCCGAGGTTCAGCCTCACGCCGATCATCGCACGCCGGGGATCCATGAAGATTGTGGCCGCACCGAAATTCGGGCTGAACAGGTTGTCGCTAGCCAGGCCTTCCTCCGCTGTGTCGTTGAGCGCATTGAGCACGTCGACCAGCACCTCTATGTGTCCCACGCCGCCAAAGGCGATCGTCTTCGACACGCGCACATCGAGCAGCGATTGCGACGACAGCCGACGTGTACCGGGGGGTTCGAGAAGAACGCGCTGGCTGCCCTGTGGCAACGCCAGCTGCGCCGACGCAGCGTACGGCTTGCCGCTGAAATACTGCAGATTGGCCGCAACCACCACGCCGGTCCGTGGCACGTCGACGGATCCCGTGACGCGGAGCATGTGCGGACGATCGTTCGGCAGCCGGCCGCGCGCGTTGGTGAGACTGTTCGGATCCTGCCCGAACGTCAGCTGAGTCGCACCGGCGACCGAACTGACCTGCGCGCTCGCCGCGGCGCTCCCGTTGGAGGCCTGCAAGCCTGAGACCCTTGAAAACGTATAGCTGCCAAACGCCTGCCACCCGGCCGATCGGCGTTTTTCGACGACCATCACGAGCCCGTTGTACGTCAACGAATACCCCTCTGGATTCGTCAACAGGAACCGGCGAGCGGCCGGGGAATTGGTGAGCACGAACACCGGCACGCTGCGGCCGTCGGGCAAGGTCCTGGATTCCTCGCGATACTGACCGCCGACATCTGTCCATCCGATGAAATTGCTCCCCTTCTTGCCGACGTACGCGATCGCCACCGCGAGCTTGCGCCCGACCTCGCGATCCAGGCCAACGGAATACTCCTCGGAGCGGGGCGAGCGCGTCTCCGGATCAATCTGCAGGTTGATTCCGGGATCATCCACTTTGACGATGGTCGTGTAGCCGCCGGTCGCCGCATTGAACGCGGCCGTCGTGATCGGCGTCGCGGCGGGGTGAATCGCAGCGAATTCACCGGTCAGCAGGCCCTGGCGGAACATGCCGTAGCTCGCGCGCAGCACCGTGCGACCATCGACGGTCAGTTTCCTCGTGACGCCCAAGCGCGGCGAGAACACGTTCCACGTGTACAGCGTTCCCAAGCCGTTGACGATCTGGTCGGTTTCACGTCCTTCGGGATCGAGCGCGTGGAGGTCCTGGATGATGGCGCGGCTGTGGTCGAACCGCAGTCCGGCGCTGATCGTCAGTCCGCCCCTCGTGATGGTGTCGGCCACGAATCCGGAGGCCGTGAGGGAGACTCCGCCTTCGTGTGAGGGCGCCCGCGAGATGGCCTGAAACGGCTGTCCACCGTTGTCGAGGTACCTCACACCCGTCGGAATGACCGAGGGTACGTGGTGGTCGCCCCGGTCGAACTGCCCACCCATCTTCCATTCGTGATCGGCGGCCCACAGCCCGGGCCGGAAGCGGCTGACGGTCGCCTTGGCGGTCGTTCGAATGATGTTCGATCCGCCGAAGGTTTGCGGAGCGCCGCTCGAGACACCCGTCAACTGGTCGAACCGGCCCACCGTCGTCCGATTCCCCGTGCTCGGGTCGTCTTCCCGGTCGTAGACGAACCGTCCGGCGCGCACATCCCAGAACGTATTCGCGGATGCGTGCGTCAGGTCGCCGAAGGTGATGGCCGGCACGGATGCGTGCGAGCGCGTGGTCGCTTCGAAAGGCTTTACGAACGTGGGGAGCTCCGGGTTGACCCAGGACTCGTTATGGATGCTTTGAAGCAACTGCCAGCCCGGAGCCAGTTTCCACGTGAGCTTCGCGAAGATCTTGTTCTGCTCGTAGGTCCTCGGGAACTGCGGGCTGGCGCCCGGCTGACTGTCGTAATCGCGCAGATACTGGTATCCCGTGAAGAACCACAGGCGATCGCGAATCGCAGGGCCACCGATGTTCGTCGTGAGGTCGCGATACCTGTCGCGCTCGTAGCCACTTTGCAGTCCGCCGGAGTTGGGAACAGGACGCCGTACCGGCTGGCTGGTCAGACCCGCCGGCTGTCCATAGTACGACCCGTCATACAAAAGTTTCTCGCTTCCCTGCCTGGTGATGACGTTAATCACCGCGCCCTGCACGCTGCCGAACTCGGCGGACGCCCCCACGGATTGGACTTGCACTTCCTGGATGAAATCGACCCCCGGCTCGGCCCGCGCGATGCCGCTGCACGGGCACGTGAAGTTCGTGCCGTCGATCAGAAACTGGTTCTCGTTGGTGCCGGAGCCGAACGCCGACACGGTCGTGGCGGTGGGGCTTCCGGGCGAGGTGGGCGAGACGCCGGGGGCGGCCCTGATGGAATCGAACATACTCACCCGTCGCGTCGGGATGGCTTTGAGGTCCTCGGGACCGAAGAGAGTCATGAATCCGGAGTCTCGTGCTTCGATGCGTGAGCCCGCTCCCTCGACCGCGACCGATTCCGCGAGCCCTGCCAGCGTCAGGACAGCCGTTCTCTCGATGGTGGCGCCTGCCCCGATGAGGACGTCCACTTCGTGATAAGTGCTGAATCCCTGGAACTCGATGTCGAGTACGTACAAACCCGGAGGCAGCGCCAGGAAGCGCAGCTGCCCCTTCTCGTTCGTAGTCAGTGTCGCCGGCCCGCCAATCAGCGCCGGCGAGCTGACGCGCACAACCGCACCCGTCAGGACGCCGCCCTGTGCGTCCTTGACGGTTCCAATCAGGGCTCCGGTCAACCCCTGAGCGTGAATCAGGTGAGACTGCAGCACACAGGCAGCGGCGAGAAGGAATAAAACAGATCTGCGCATGGTAAAACTCCTCGCCATGTGGCCGTATGCTACCCGCGAATCAGGCCGTCGAACCAGCAGAAGCCGGCGAGCGATCTGTCTCTCGGCAGACTGCAGAGGTCCTCTCATTGGGACGGCGAAGCGGGCCCTCATGCTGGAATGCGCGAATGCCGGTCTGCAGGGTGAACATCGGCAAAAACGCTCCAGAAACCGCCAGCTCTAGCGTCGGCCCGCCTCGCGGACAATGTGCGATACTGCCCCATCGACAAGGTCTTGGAGACACCGTTACCCGGAGCGGTCACTGAGCTGCTGCGGGCGTGGGGCGACGGCGACGATCGGGCGCTCGAGCAGCTGACGCCGCTCGTGGAGGCGGAGTTGCGCCGCCTGGCTCGTGGGTACATGAGGCGCGAGCGGCGTGGCCACACGTTACAGACGACCGCGTTGATGAATGAGGCGTTTCTGCGGCTCACTGACGCACGGCGCGTCCGGTGGCAGGACCGTGCGCACTTTCTTGGGATTTCGGCCCGCCTGATGCGACGCGTGCTGGTCGATCACGCGCGGTCGCGCGGGTATCAGAAACGCGGGGGTGGCGCCGAGCGGGTGACGCTGGACGACGGGCTCGTCACTTCGCCTGAACCACCAGTGGACGTGCTGGCCCTGGATCGCGCCTTGGAGGCATTGGCGGCTGTTGACGATCGGAAGAGTCGCGTGATCGAATTGCGCTTCTTCGGAGGCTTGAGCGTCGAGGAGACGGCGGAAGTCCTCCACGTTTCGCCCGACACCGTCAAACGCGACTGGCGATTGGCGAAACTCTGGTTGCTTCGTGAGCTCGAATGAGCAAGGCGGTCATGGACCCCGAGCGACGGCGGCGTGTCGAGGACGTTTGCGACGCTGCGCTGGTCCGCGATGTCCGCGAGCGCGCCACGTTCGTGGCGGCCGCATGCGGACACGACGACGCGCTGCGGCGGGAAGTGGATGCGCTGCTGGCGCACGCGCCGACAGCGGAGCGGTTCCTCGAAGCGCCGATTGATGAGGTGGTAGCGCACGTCCTCGCTGATCACCACCATGTGTCGCTCGCGGGCCGGCAGATCGGTTCGCATCAGATTCTTTCCCTGCTCGGCGCGGGCGGAATGGGCGACGTGTATCGAGCCCGCGATACGACGCTCGGCCGCGATGTTGCCATCAAAGTCGTGGCAAACGTCTTCCTTTCAGACCCGGACCGGCTGGCGCGTTTCGAACGCGAGGCGCGGGTGCTGGCGACGCTAAACCACCCGAACATTGGGGCGATCTATGGGTTGGAGGAGGCCGAAGGCGTCCGCGGCCTGGTGCTCGAACTCGTGGAAGGCGAGACCCTCGCCGCCCGTCTGGCGTCGGGTCCGCTGCCGATTCGGGAGGCGCTCACGATCGCGGGGCAGATCGCGGAGGCCCTCGAAGCCGCGCATGCGAAAGGCATCATCCACCGCGATCTGAAACCGGCCAACATCACAATCACGCCTCACGGCACCGTGAAGGTGCTCGACTTCGGGCTGGCGAAGGTGTTTGCGCGGGAGGGAACGGGAAACGACTTGTCGCAGATGCGGCCGCTCGCAATCGAGGACACGCAAGAAGGCGTGATTGCGGGTACGGCCGCCTACATGAGTCCGGAGCAAGCGCGTGGGAAGGCCGTCGACAAGCGGACCGACATCTGGTCGTTCGGCTGCGTGCTGTATGAGATGTTGACGGCCCGGCCGGCGTTTCGCGGCGAGACCGCCTCCGACACCATCGCGGCGATCCTGACAGTCGAGCCTGATTGGAACGCCGGGCCCGCGCAAACGCCGCCGAGCATCCGCCGATTGGTCCAACGCTGTCTCGAAAAAGATCCGACGCGCCGGTTACGCGACATTGGCGACGCGCGCCTCGAAATCGATGAAGCGCTGGGCGCCAGTGCCTCCGCAGGCGGAGCGCCAGCTCTCGCCGGGGCGAGTCCTGATCGCCTGAAACCGGCTGCGCCTGCGACCCGAGTCGCGAGGTGGGCCGCGGCCGCCGCGGGTGTGCTGATCGCCGGAAGCGTGACGACGTGGCAGCTGCAGCGTTCGGAGTACTTCTGGCGGAACCCGTTGGAAGGCGCGAAGTTCACGAGGTTGACCGATCTCGAGGGAGCGGAGCAGCACGCCGCCATTTCGCGCGACGGCAAGTTCGTCGCCTTTCTCTCCGACCGCGATGGAACCTGGGACGCCTGGGTCAGCCAGGTCGGGACCGGCGACGTCCACAACCTTACGAACGGCAGCGTACTGGAGCTGCGGAATCCCGCCACCCGCACCGTTGGCTTTTCTCCAGACGGCTCGCTGGTTACCCTCTGGAGTCGCGTACCGAATTCCGCCAGCGGCGGCGGCTTGGTCGATGCCGGGTGGGTGGTTCCCACGATGGGCGGGCCGCTTCGGCCCTACCTGAAGGGCGTTTCCGAGCTCGACTGGTCGCCCGATGGTAGACGCATCGTGTTCCACCCGCCGGCGCCAGGCGATCCGATGTCCGTTACCGAGATCGACCAGAAGGTCGGCCGGCAAATCTACGCCGCGCGGCCAGGCTTCCACAACCACTTTCCTGTCTGGTCGCCTGACGGGGCGTTCATCTACTTCGTCCAGGGTTTGCCGCTCGAGGAAAGCGACGTCTGGCGCATTCGCCCGACTGGCGGCGAACCCGAGCGGCTGACCTTCCACAACTCACGCGTGACTTTTCCGACGTTGTTGGGCAATCGAACGCTGCTGTACCTGGCCACCGACGATGACGGATCCGGGCCCTGGATCTACGCGATGGACGTCGAGCGTCGTGTTCCCCACCGCATCAGCACGGGCGTCGAGGAGTACACATCGCTTGCAGCCAGCGCTGATGGCCGCCGCTTGGTCGCGACCGTTTCACGGTCGAAGGCAGGTCTGTGGCGAGTGCCGATTGCTGACCGCGTCATCGACGAATCTGGCGCCAGTGCAATCTCGCTCCCAACCGCACGCGGTCTGTCGCCGCGCGCAGGACCCGGGTACATCATCTATCGCGCCCCAAAGGCCGGAACGGATGGCCTGTTGAAGCTCGCCGGCAGCTCGTCCACTGAGCTGTGGAGCGGCCTCGAAGGGCGCCCTCTCGGCGGAGCAGCCATTGCACCCGACGGTCAACGCCTCGCATTCTCGGCGCAAAGACGCGGGCTGACGCAACTGTACGTGATGAACGCCGACGGAACCGGCACGCGCCGGATCGCCGAAGAGCTCGACGTGCGCGGAGCGCCCGCATGGTCGCCGGATGGCCGATGGTTAGCGGTCGCGGCCAATCGGGATGGCGAGCCCCACCTGTTCAAGATCCCTGTCGCCGGCGGGACGCCGGTTTTGCTCGTAAAAGAGTACTCGATCGATCCGATCTGGTCTCCGAGCGGACAGTTTCTCGTCTATTCGGGTGCGGACGTAGGCACGACGTTTTCGGTGAAGGCGGTGAGGGCGGACGGCGTGCCACGGCCCGTGCCGAATCTGATTCTCACCCGGGGCGCCAGGCGCCTAGCCTTTTTAGGCGGGGAGGACGCGCTGCTCATCATGAAAGGAGACATCTCGCATAAGGAGTTCTGGGGCGTCGATCTCAAAACCGGTCGCGAGCGGCAACTCACCAATCTCGGTCGCAAGCTGCTCATCGGCGACTTCGACGTATCGGTGGACGGTCGCGAAATCATCTTCGATCGGGCACGGGAAGAGTCGGACATTGTGGTCTTCGACCTGCCCCCTCGATGAACGCGAGGCCGCCTCACGCAAATTCTGCAGTCGGCGGGATGTTTCCTTCGAACCGTGACATGACGTCCGCAGCACCATGCCGTGGCGCAAGCCCGCCTACCATCGCGTCCGGAATCCCGCGCGGGACAGGACACGCGCCGTCTCGGGATCGTCCTGCTGTTTCGCCTTGAGCGAAAAGAACCGGTCGAGGTGTTCCATCGCTTTAGTGAGGGGCACGACAGCCGTGAACGTGGCATTGGCCAGCGTCCGCGCCATCGTGGGATCGATGGCCCGCACCTGCCGCGCGACGAGACGGTACTCCGCAAGATACCGCCGGCCGGCGGCGAGCGGATCGGCGGCATCGACCGCCGCGTTCAGGATGGTGCGCGCGATCCGCCGGTCGGCTCTCGTCAGTTCCTCGAGAAATTCCAGGATCTGCGCTGCCGAGAGCTTCGGCAGCACGCTGACAATCTTGTGGTCGGTCAGGCCGAGGCGTTCCCTCAGGCAGCTGATATCCCGGCGCACGACCCGGCCGATCGCGTCCCAGACGTCACGGCCCTGCAGCTCGCGGCCGGGAAGCTTGAACACGAGCTGAAACGCGATCCGGCGCGAGAGCGGTTCAGGCACGTCCTGCGACGCGATCGCCCTCGCAATCGCGGTGCGCAGCGTGCGCGCCCGGCGCGGCAGCGCGCCGCGCCGCATCGGCGTCTCGCGCATTCGCTCGAGCAGCACCTCCGCCGCCTTCTCCGCGGCAACAACCTCAACATGGTCCGGGCGAACAAGACTCGCCGTGAGTGTCATGAGCTCCACCCCCAACGTCCGTACGTGTCTACGACGCGCGCCGCGAGAGACGCAGCGCACCGATTGCGGAGAGCGCGAAGAGTCGGAGGCTAGATCCGCAGGACGGTCGGCGAGGGGCGGTCGAACAGGCGGGGTGCCGGCGGTTCTGAGCGGGGGGCGCGTGGTCCTGACGCGGCGATGTGAAAGGCCCTGACGCTCGTCTCGACGTGCGAGATGAACCGCGTCCGCATCCGGACGGATGCCGCGAGCGTCGGCAGCGCGTGCGAGCCGTCATCCACCGACGTCGCGCCAGAATGCGGGCCGTGAGTGAGATCGAACGTCGGGAACGGTGCCGTAAACGGCACCACCGTCAGGATCACGAGGAAGAGCGCGGACAACTTTCGCAGCATCGGCGTGGCTGGTTCTATTATCTCCAGCAAGAGGGACGCCAGGGCTCTTCGTGGCGAAAAAACTCCGGGGCGCCGGTCGACCGAACCACAACGATGTGCGACCGGTAGTCAGATGCGACACTCCTGGCGAAACGCCACAGTAACTTCACAGCCAGGCCTGAGAGGCGTGGGGCCATGCCGGCGCTTTCTGAAATGGTCGAGGTGTTATTCATGACATTTATGTCTCTTGGCGCCTATCCTATCTACATTTCCGTCCATGATGGCTCATGACCTTACATCGACGGCTCTCACAGAATCCTCAGGGCAAAGCCAGCAGAACCACTCCCACGCTGCGCGCCGCGAGAGTGGCGCGCGCCTTGCTTTATGACGCGACAGGCAAATCACTGAACATGTTTTTTTCCCGAGTTGCTGCCTGCTGGCTTGTCGTCCTCGTGCTGGCGCCGTTCACGGCGCCGTTTCCGACGTGCGATTTCGCCACGCTGTTCGGCGGCTCGCAGACCGAGCAATCGCCGGTGCACCTGCCGGTGTCCGTGATCGCGAACGACTCAGTCGTTGCGAGCGTGCCAGCGATCTCCGGAGTCGGCCGCATCCGTCTGACCGTGCTCGCCGGCGCGTTCCCGTCCGCTCACGACTGCTTCCGGGCCACGACGTTGACGCATGCGGCAGGGCCGGCCGGCCGCCTCCGCGATCACGCCGGCCTCGCCGCGATCCTGCGCGTCTAGTCGTCCGTCCCGCCCGATTCCATCACAACTGAAAGACCGGCGGGCCTGAAACGCCCGGCGTGTCGTCGCACGTTCTCAAAGGAGGCAATGTGGGAGCGAATAGTCAACAGGGCATCGCGCTGCTCGTGTTCTTCGTGTCGTTCACGCTGGCGAGCATCGCAATGCTCAATGGGGGAAGTCTTATCTTGCTGCTGCTCGCCGTGGCGGCCTTTGCCGGGTCGATCGCGCTGTTCCGCGCGGCCAAGCCCCTCGAGCGATAGGAGTGACCGGCGCGCTCGCCGGCCGTGGTCTTTGAGGAGGATGCAGACATGACGTTCGTCGGACTCGCCGTCACGTTCCTGGGTTTCGTAATCGCGTTCAGCAGTCTTGGCATCACAGACAGCACGGGAGGGCGGCTGGGCATGGTGCTCGCCGGCATCGTGGTCAGCCTGATTGGCATCATGGGCGTGCTCACTCCCGCCTATCAGAAAACCTGGATCTTCAAGAAGTAGCGAGAAGCGACCACATGAGGGAGACCATGACAAAGAAGATAGTGCTGGTTCTTGCGGTGATGTCGTGCCTGGCGCGCGGAGGGACGGCTCTGGCGCAGGCGCCCGCGCCGGAGCCCGCGGCGGCCGCCCCGGCTGCTGCGGCGCAGGCCGCTCCGGCCGCCCTGCCGATCACCGATGCCGATCTGAAGGCCGCCGTGAAGCCAACGGATCGGGCGAACGGCGATCCGGATGGGGCGCTGACGGGAACGGCGAACGATATTGCGATCGCCGATGCCAAAGCGGGTTTGACGGTCGCCGACGTGCTCAATCAGATCGGGGCCAATCGTATTGGCGTCAACTTTACGTGGACGTTGTTGTGCGGCTTCCTCATCATGTTCATGCAGGCGGGGTTTGCGGTCGTCGAAGCGGGCCTCTGCCGCGCGAAGAACGCCAACCACACCATGATGATGAACTTCATGGTGTATGGCGTCGGCATGCTGGCGTACTTCCTCATCGGCTTTCCGCTGCAGATGGGCGGCGCCGGAGCCATCGCGAACCTCGGCGGGACGCCGGTCCTCAATTCCGAGTTCGTCGTGCATCTGTTCGGGAAGGACATCGGCCTCTTCGGCAACACGGGCTATCTCCTCATGCACCGTGGCACCTACGACGTGGCCGTCATGGTGATCTTCTTGTTTCAGATGGTCTTCATGGACACGACGACGACGATCGTCACCGGCACCTTGTGCGAGCGCTGGAAGTATGCGGCGTTCATGGTGTCCACGATGTTCCTTGGCGCCTTCACGTATCCGATTTTCGCCAACTGGGCGTGGGGCGGCGGCTGGCTCGCGATGCTCGGGTCGAATTTCGGCCTCGGGCACGGCTACGCCGACTTCGCAGGCTCGGGCGTCGTGCACTCGGTGGGCGGGATCACCGCGCTCGCGTGCGCGCTGATCGTCGGACCGCGCATCGGGAAATTTACGCGCGACGGCAAGCCCAACCCGATTCCGGGTCACGACATCATGTGGGTGCTGTGCGGCTGCTTCATCCTGGCATTCGGATGGTTCGGGTTCAATCCCGGATCGACGCTCGCGATGTCCGGCAACGGCGGCCTGCGCGCGGCGTCGGTCGCCGTCAACACGATGCTGGCCGGCATGACGGGTTCCTTTGGCGGCATCCTCTATATGTGGATCCGTTACGGGAAGCCCGATGCCTCCATGAGCGGCAACGCATTCCTCGCCGGCCTGGTGGCCATCACGGCGCCCAGCGGATTCGTGAATCCGGTGGCCTCCGCCGTCATCGGCCTCGTCGCCGGGGTGCTCGTGTGCGTCTCGTGCGAGTTCGTCGAGCGCGTGCTGAAGGTGGACGATCCGGTCGGCGCGATCTCCGTCCACGGCACCAACGGCATTTGGGGCGTCCTCGCGACCGGCCTCTTCGCCGACGGCAAGAGCAACTACGGCGGCTCGTGGAACGGCGTGGCCGGCAATGTCACCGGGCTGTTTTACGGAGACGTCGGCCAGTTCGTGGCGCAGCTCATGGGCGTCGCGACGCTCGTCGGCTTCGTGTTCGTGCTGAGCTTTGTGTTCAACCTGTTCGTCGACTGGTTCGTGGGTCAGCGCGTCTCGGCGAAGTCGGAACTACAAGGCCTGGACCTCCCGGAAATGGGCGCGCTCGCCTATCCGGACTTCGTTCTCAAGCCGGAATCCGAACTGACGACCGCGTGAGGCACCAGATGTCAACAGCACTTGTCCCGAATACGACGACGCGCCCTGGGGGATTGGCCCCCCGGGCGCCGTCGTCTCTCCCGCCGGTCCCCTGGCGAGATCCGCACAACGTCCCGCCAGCGGATCTGACCGCCTACATCCAGCATCTCGAGGCCGCGTGCCTCGAGAATCCACAGTCGGCGGATCTGCGCACATGCCTCGGCATGGCGCACGCCGTCAACTACGACGTCGACAGGTCGATGGCTGCGCTCGAGGATGCCCGGGCGGTCGATCCGGACAACTTCTGGGCGCAGTTGAAATACGCCGAGTTGCACTATCGACTCCGAGTTCTCGACACGGCGGAGGAGGAGACGCGTCGCGCGGCGGACCTGGCAACTAGCTCGATTCAGCTGGCGGTGGCGCGCAAGCAGCTCCAGGACATTCGGGCGCTGAAGCAGGGATGCGTTCGAAACGTGCACTGGACCAAACCCCTGGGAGTCCCGGCCCTCCTGCTCTCGCTCGGGATCGCCGCCATCTTCGTCGTGATGCTGTGGAAGTAGGCTCGTGACGAACTTGCGGCGGTCGGCCGTTTGATTTCTCCCGCAGGCGCCAGCCCTGCGGACGGCGTCGAACTCCCGGCGCCGCCTCCGGCGGTCGTGATGCTCTCCGGCCGCGTCTTCGTCGGCGCGTGCGCGGTCGCGGCGCTGGCGATCGTCGCGGCCGGCCGTATCAGCCCGATGCCGGTCGGGCTGCTCGCCGCGGAGGTGCTCGCGACGATTCTCGGGATGTTCGTTCTCGGATCGTTCAAGTATCAAATCCACAAGAACGCGCTGACGTACGGGATGCTGCTCGTCATCGCCGCGACGTTCTGCGGCCTGCCGACGTCAGCTTGGCATGTGGAGATCGCGCAGTACGGCGGCGCGGAGTGGGTTCGCAGGCATCTGCTGTCGTTTGCCGGGCTCGACGAGCTCGTGCATGCCGACACCATGCTCTTCATCCTCGGCCTGACGTTCTTTGTTTCGGTCATTGCGCAGAGCCGGCTGCTCGAGGGCGTGACGTTCTTTCTGCTGCGGTGGAATCAGGGCCACATTCTCCCGACGGTCATCGTCATCATGGCGGTCGTGGCCGTGGTCTCCGGCGTCCTCGACGGCGTGTCGATGATCGGCCTCACGATTCGCACGCTCGTGATCATCCTGATGCTGGCGGCCGCGCCCGTCGCGGCGGTGCGGTACGCCGTCATGGTGTGCACGGCGGTCACGACCATCTGCGGGATCTGGCTGGCGTACGGCGAGCCCCCGAACCTGATCATGAAAGCGAATCTTGCCCCACATCTCGACAGCGTGTTCTTTCTGAAATACTGCCTGCCGGCGGCTCTTGTCAGCTACGCGGTGATTGCCTGGCAGCTGAAGGGAAAACTCGCCGGGCAGCGGATCGACCTCGTGAACATGGACGTCCTCGACGCCAACATCGAAGATGTCCGATTCCTCCAAGCCTGGAGACATGGCGAGGTGATGACGCCGATCGAGCTGGTCGAGGGCCACTCGGCAGCGCTCGGTGACCGCGCTCCCGCCGTGGCGGAGCGGCTGCGCGGTGGCGAGCCGCTCGGGCTGGCGCTGATCCGTTCGGACGTGTCAGAGCCGACGCGCCGTCTGCTGCTCGGGCACTTTGTCACCGACGAGCTGGCGGACGGCCTCGACACCCACTACATCCTCGACAACGCCGGGCAGTACGAGGAGGCGATGCGGGCGGAACTGGCAGTGGACGAGGTCCTCGCGGCGACCGCCTCCGTCCGCCGCCGCGCTCAGCGGATTGGCGCGGCGGCCCTTGTACCGTTTGTCGCGCTGCTGGCTGCGCACAGCTGGGATCACCGGATCCCGCTGTTCGCGGCGTCGTGCGCGGCGTTTCTCGTGGCGCTGGCCGGCATCGCGCGCATTCCGAGGATGCGCAACCTCGCGCTGCGAGAGGCCATGCAGGAGTATGCGGAGTACTACTTTCTGTTTCCGCTGTTTCTCTCCATTACGCTGCTGACGAGCGCCGGCTTTTTCGAGGCCATGCAGCGCGTGATCGCCTCGGGGATCGCAACGATTGGACAGGCCAATGTCGCTGTTGCACAGTTTTTCGGATCGACGGTCTTATCCGCCATTCTCGACAACAATATCGTCGCTGACTTTGCTTCGCGCGGCCTGCACGGGCTCGACATCGGCGTCCTCAAGCTGTTCGCGATGGCGCAGATCGCGGGCTATGCGCTCGGCGGCTGTTGGACGCACATCGGCTGCGCGCAATCGGTGGTCGCGTTTGCCTTCATTCAGCGCGACGTCGACCAG
>Ga0068865_100000679_pt1 | contig 19202 bp, 15 predicted proteins | sample KBSMisM12_FD_75293 | JGI IMG/M metagenome (GOLD analysis project Ga0068865, IMG submission 75293) | Miscanthus rhizosphere microbial communities from Kellogg Biological Station, Michigan, USA - KBS Miscanthus M1-2 | ecosystem: Host-associated > Plants > Roots > Rhizosphere > Soil ...
TCCGACAGCGACGTCACCGTCCTGATCCGCGGCGAGAGCGGCGTCGGCAAGGAGCTCGTGGCGCGCGCGATCCACCAGCGCTCTTCGCGCAAGGATCGGCCGTTCGTGAAGGTCAACTGCGCGGCGCTGCCCGCCGAACTGCTCGAGAGCGAACTGTTCGGTCACGAGAAGGGCGCGTTCACCGGCGCCGCCACCACGCGGATCGGCAAGTTCGAGCAGGCCGACACCGGCACGATCTTCCTGGACGAGATCGGCGAGATGAAGGCGGCGCTCCAGGCCAAGCTGCTGCACGTCCTCCAGGACGCGCAGTTCACGAAGCTCGGCAGCAACAAATCGATCAACGTCGATGTGCGCGTCGTCGCCGCCACCAACCGCGACCTCGAGCTGATGATGATCAACGGCGAGTTCCGCGAGGACCTCTACTATCGCCTCAAGGTGATCGAAGTGACGGTGCCGCCGCTGCGCGAGCGCCGCAGCGAAATCTCGCACCTCACCGGCTTCTTCATCGATCGGTACGCCCGCCGCTACAACCGCCCTGTGCGGCAGCTCTCGGAGACGCTGGCGCAGCTCTTCCAGACCTACGACTGGCCGGGCAATATCCGCGAGCTCGAAAACATGATCAAGCGGATCGTGATCCTGCAGGACGAATCGCTCGTGGTGCGGGAGATGACGCGCGTCGGCCGGCCGCAGGCCGCTTACGCGGTCGCCGGCGTCGGCGCCGGCGTTCCCGCGAGCAGCCCGTCGCGCGCGACGCCGCTTCCGGACGCTCCGGACGAGCCGGAGGTCGACGACGATCTGATCCTCGACGATGCGCCGGCCGCGCCGGCGGTGGGATCCAAGCTGGCGGACGTCGCCAAGTCGGCGTCGATCAAGGCGGAGCGCGCGCTGATCGAAGAGACCCTCAACAGCGTTCACTGGAATCGCCGCCGCGCGGCTGAGCAGTTGGGCGTGAGCTATAAGACCTTGCTCAATAAAATTAAAGAATGTGGCATCGCACGGAAGTAGATAGGTAAGCCGCTTCCTCGCGTCTTCGGTGTTTACCCATTCACCGAAGACGCGTTCCCCTCCGAATCCGTTTTTTCCTTAATCAACGACAGTTTTTCTGCTCTGGCATTTGCATTGCTCAACAGCACTGTGTGTCGAGCATGTATCTCAACGGCAAGCCCAACGTCATGGTCGTCGACGACGATCCGGCGATGTGCGCGTTCCTCGAATCGTTTCTCGCCGTCCGCGGCTATCGCGCCCTCACGCTGAGCAACGCGCAGGACGCGGTCCAGCAATATCAAGCAGACCGCCCCGCCGCGGTGATCCTGGACATGGTGATGCCGGGCGAAATGGACGGGCTCGCCGCCCTCGCCGCATTCAAGAAAATCGATCACGAAGTGCCAATCATCGTGCTCTCCGGCCAGGGACGCACCGCGACCGTGGTCCAGGCGATGAAGCTCGGCGCGTCGGACTTCGTCAGCAAGCCGTTCGATGAGGCGGACCTCGAAGTGCCGCTCACCAACGCGCTCCGCCAGCATCAGCTGAGCCGCGAGGTGGCGACGCTGCGCGATCAGCTGCAGTCACAGTCGAAATACAAGATGCTCTTCGGCCACAGCGAGCGGATGGCCGAAGTGCAGGACCTCATCGAGCGGGTCGCCGACACCGACGTCACCGTGCTGATTCGCGGAGAGAGCGGCACCGGCAAGGAGCTGGTGGCGCGCGCGCTCTGCTCATCGTCGCTGCGCCGCGACAAACCGTTCGTCAAGGTGAACTGCGCCGCCCTGCCGACCGAGCTGCTCGAGTCGGAGCTCTTCGGCTTCGAGCGCGGCGCCTTCACCGGCGCGATCCAGCACAAGCCCGGCAAGTTCGAGTTCGCCAACCACGGCACGATGTTCCTCGACGAGATCGGCGACATGAGCTTCCCGCTGCAGTCCAAGCTGCTCCAGGTGTTGCAGGACGGCGAGTTCTCGCGCCTGGGCGGCAAGCATGACGTGCATGTCGACGTCCGGGTCGTCGCCGCCACCAACAAGGATCTCGAGCAGGCGGTCGCCGACGGCCAATTCCGCGAAGACCTGTTCTTCCGCTTGAACGTGGTCTGCGTCAACCTGCCGCCGCTGCGCGAGCGGCGCGAAGAAGTGCCGATCCTCGCCGACTACTTCCTGAAGAAATATTCGGTCCAGTACAACAAACCCTGTGTCGACCTGTCCGCCGACACGCTGCGGCTGCTGCTGGACTACGACTGGCCGGGCAACGTCCGCGAGCTCGAGAACCTGATCAAGCGGGCCGTGGTCCTCGGCGCCGAAGAGCCGATCCGCAAGGAGATCGCCCACGGCATCGCGATGGCGGCGCAAAGGCTGCAGTCGTCAGTCATCAGTCGTCAGCCATCGGTCGACGGCCGTCAGTCGACGGTCAACCATCGCCAGGCGCCAGCCGGCAACTGTCAGCCTTCGGCCATTCGCGCCCCGCAATCCGCCTTTGCGGCGGTCGGCGCCGGCGGCGGATCGACCGTGCCGATGACACCGACCGAGATCGCCTGCGCTGCCGCGGAGGCCGGCAACTACTCGCTGAAAGACATCTCCCGCACCGCCGCACGTGAAGCGGAGCGCGAGCTGATCTTCAAGATGCTCCAGCAGACGCGATGGAACCGGAAGGAAACCGCGGAGATCCTGGGCATCAGCTACAAGGCCCTCCTTTACAAGATCAAAGAAAACGGTCTCGACAAGGCTTCATAGATGACGACGTTTTACGAAGAGAACTCGAGACTACTCACGCCGGGCGCCTTTGAGTTCGTCCTGGACTCGGAGCTCAAGCGCGCCGTGCGCTCCCAGAACTACCTGACGCTGGTCACCGTCGAGGCCAGCCGCGAGTGGGAGGGCATGACGGTGACGGCCGACGATGGCACGCTGCAGGAAGTCGCGCAGCTGATCGTCCGCGAAGTGCGCGACACCGACCTGATCGGTCACACCGATCGCGGCACGATCGCGCTCGTCCTGCTCGACGCCGACTACGAGCACTCCGAGCGCGTGATCACCCGCCTGGTCTCCCGGATCGAGAACTACGAATTCCCCACGCAAATGCGCATCGCGGTCGGTGCCGCCTGCTATCCGACCCACGCCGTCGACGCCGACTCGCTGAAGCGTCAAGCGTTGTCCCGACCTGTCGTCAACTGGCGCGGCAGTCACCCGTCCGCCGATCAGAACTGAGGTTGTAGCCATGAACAAGCACACATTCGTCTCGACCCTCGCAGCGGCGCTCGCGCTGACCGTCTGCACCCTCGCCCCCCTGTCGGCCAAGGACAAGGACGACAAGAAGCCGGCGCCGCAACCGCCGGCGCTGGGCGACGAATACCGGCTCGGCCCGGGCGACAAGCTGCGCATCGAGGTCTACAAGGACGTGCAGCTCTCGCAGTCGGTCCAGGTCCGCCCCGACGGCAAGATCACGCTGCCGCTGATCGGCGACCTCGACGCGACCAACCGCACGCCGATCGAGCTCCGCGACACCATCACCACGTCGCTCAAGGAGTACGTCACCAATCCCACGGTCACCGTCATCGTCGTCGAGGCGCTGGCCTCGAAGATCTACGTGATGGGCGAAGTCACGCATCCCGGGACGATGGAGCTGCACGGGCCGACGACCATCCTGCAGGCGCTGGCGATGGCCGGCGGCTTCAAGGAGTTCGCGAACACCAAGGACGTGAAGGTGCTGCGTCCGAAAGGCGATCGCGGCAACGTCGAGACGATCCGGTTCAACTACAAGGACGTCATCAACGGCGACGCCCGTCCGTTCTACCTGCGCTCCGGCGACACGGTCGTGGTTCCGTAGGGGGCTGGGTGCTGGGGACTCGGGCTAGAGGATTGAGGCTGCACATGAAGCGCATCTCACTACTTGTCGTCGCCGCGCTGGCGCTGATCTCGCAACCGATGGGGGCGCAGGAGCGGCTCGGATCGGGCGCGCCCGATCAGCAGTACCGCGCCGGCTGGACGTTCACTCCGATCATCGGCGTGAGCGAGACCTACGACACGAACGTCGCGCTCTTCAGCGAAGGCCACCCCGGCACCGACGACTACATCCGGAGCGTGTTCCCGGGCGCCGACCTGCACTACGTCGGCAAGCACACCATGGTGGACACCAGCTACTCGGGCAGCTACCTCGATTACAACCAGTTCTCGGCGCTCAACCGCTGGGATCAGCGCGCCAAGTTCGAGGTCCGGCGGCAGGAGACCGCCCGCCTGACCTGGTTCGGCCACGTCACCGGCGCCGCCTTGCCCAGCACGGATCTGATCGATCTGGGCGGCATCCCCTACCGCAAGACCGGTGCGACCACCGCCGACGGGCGGGCCGGTTTCGAGTACGCCCTCGGCGCGCACGACACGCTCATGAGCTCGATGAACTACCAGGCCGTGAAATTCGAGCGGCCGGATACCCTCGAGAACGACATTCTTCGCGGCGGCCGCATCTTGGAATCGATGACCCAGTGGCGCCACAAGATCAGCGAGCGGGCGGCGATCGGCGCCGACTACTCGTTCCGCCGGGCGCTCGTCACCGGTGACGTCGAGCCGTTCAATTTCCACACGACCGAGGCGGCGCTCGACTACGAGATCTCGCAGTTGTGGTCGTTGCAGGGCGGCGCCGGCGTCGTCTACCTGGAGCCGACACTCCTGACCCAGGCGCACACCGGCCCGGCCTGGCGCGTGAACCTCCAGCGCTCGCGCGCCGGCACGACCTTTCACGTCGGGTATCTGCGGACGTTCATTCCCTCGTTCGGCTACGGCGGCACCGTCGAGAGCCAGGACTTCGGCGTCGGTTTCCGCACGCCGCTCTTTCACTTCCGCCGTCTCTACCTCGATTCGTCGGCGGTGTTCCGCGACAACCAGCCGCTCACCGGCGTGGCTGCGGTCACGGCTCCGCCGATCGGCGCGCTCCAGCAGCTGCCGCTCCGGTCGCTGCGCTCGACGACGATTCTCGGCTGGGAACCGCAGCCGTGGGTGCGCCTCGAAGTGTTCTATTCCCTGGTTCAGCAGACCAGTCTCCAGGTCGGCGGTTACATCGACCGCAACCGCGTCGGGTTCCAGATCGTGACTTCCAAGCCTATGAGGATGCAGTAATGGACGAACCTCGCTTCGACCCGCTCGATTACGTCTCCGTCTTCAACCGCCGCAAGTGGTGGTTCATCGTCCCGCTCGCGGTCTCGTTGATCGTGGGCGGCCTCCTCGTCTGGAAGCTCCCGCGGACGTATCAGGCGACGACGACGATCGCCGTGAGCGCCGCGCGCCTGGCGCCAAACCTGGTCGGCTCGGTGGCGATGGACCGGGCCGAACGGATGAACGCGGTCTCGCAGCAGCTGCTGAGCCGCACCGTTCTCGAGCGCACCGCGCGCCTGGAGCACCTCGATCAGAACGGGTCGATCGAGTCGGCGATCAGCTCGATTCGCGCCAACGTGAGCGTCACGCCTTCGGATTCGATCACGCCGAGCGGCGACTCCGGCAGCACGCCGAAGTCACTGTCGCCTGAACAGAAGGCGCAGCTCGACACCTATCAGGTGTCGTTCGTGGACGACTCGCCCGAGGATGCCCAGCGGATCGTGAATCGCCTCGCGCAGGTGTTCGTCGAAGAAAACAGCCGCTCGCGCGAAGTGCGGGCGCAGGACACCTCGCAATTCATCGAGACCCAGCTGCAGGCGAGCGCCACGCGCTTGAACGCGCTGGAGGCGCGGCTGCGGACGATGAAGGAATCGTTCATGGGACGGCTGCCGGAACAGACCAACGCGAACCTCGCGATGGTCTCGGCGATGCAGCGCCAGCTCGAGTCCAATGCGACGACCGCCCGCGCCGAGCAGGACCGCCTGTCGATGATCGAGCGGCAGCTCGACTCGGTGCAGCAGGGGGCCGACAACGCGTTGGTGGCCACCAAGGGCACGCCAGGCGAGGCCGCGGCCGTTCGCGTCCAGACGCTGCGCCGCGAGCTGGCCGACGCGCAGCTCTCCTACACCGACAAGCACCCCGAGGTCGTTCGCCTGAAGGACGAGCTCGCGACCGCCGAAAAGGCCGCCGCCGCAGAGCGCACCCGTCCCGCGGCTGACCGCGTGGCGAGTCTCAACGCGACGCCCGAGTACCGCCAGCTGCAGAAGGATCGCGAGATGACCAAGATGCGGATCTCCGAGCTGCAGCACCAGCAGTCGGCGATCACCGCGCAGGTCGCGCAGTACCAGACGCGCGTCGAAAGCGCGCCCCGCGTCGAGCAGCAGATGGTCTCGCTGCAGCGCGAATACGACCTCGAGCGCGGCACCTACTCCGACCTGTCCGGCAAGAAGCAGACGGCGCTGCTCGACGAAGAGCTGCAGCGCAAGCAGGGCGGCGAGCAGTTCGCGGTCCTGATTCCGGCCGGCCTGCCGGCCGACCCGTTCAAGCCGAAGCCGATGCGGGTGATGCTGATGGCCATCGCGGCCGGCCTCGTGCTCGGCGGCGGCCTGGCGTTCGGCCGTGAATACCTCGACCGCTCGGTGCACGACGCCCGCGGTCTGCGCGATGAATTCGAGCTGCCGGTGCTTGCAGAAATCCCGCGCATCGAAGCGGTTCTTGGATAGCTATCAGCCATCAGCCAGGAGAAACGAGCAATGAGCCGGATTCAGAACATCCTCGACAAGGCCGAGCGCGAAGGCGCCGCCCTTCGCACCAGCAGCATCGGCGTCTCGAGCGCAGCGGGTTCGCTCGCGTCGGCGGCGCCGGTCACGGCCACGGTGCCGATCACGATCGACATCCCGACGCCGATGGCGCCCGAGCCCGCCGTGGCGCGCAGCATCGTGCCTGGCGCCGCTCCGGCGTCGCACGCCGGACACAGCCTCGCGAGCATGGCCGCCGGGGCGCCCACTGCCGGTGATGGCGTCCAGAGCTACAACGTCCGCCTGAGCCCGCTCCTGGTCGCCGGCCTCGCGCCCAAATCGCATGCCGCCGAGCAGTACCGTCAGCTGCGCACCCGGCTGGCACACGCCGAAGGCGCGAACAACCTGCGCACGGTCCTCGTCACCAGCCCGCAGAAAGGCGAGGGCAAGTCGGTCACGTCGGCGAACCTGGCCTTGACCATGGCGCAGGAGCTCCAGCGGCGCGTGGTGATCGTCGAAGCCGACCTCCGCAAGCCCTCGATGCAGCAGCTGTTCGGGCTGCCGGCCGGTCCCGGCCTCACCGACTACCTGTCGGGCGCCGCGGAGCTGAAGGACGTCATGCGCTTCCTGCCCGATCACAACCTGACCGTGATCCACGCCGGATCGACGGCGACGAACCCGGCCGAGCTGCTCGGGTCCACCTCGATGCGCCGGCTGCTCGACACGCTGCGGACGCGGTTCGATCGCGTGATTCTCGACACGCCGCCGGTGCTGCCGCTCGCCGACGTCGCGGTGCTCGCGCCGCTGGTCGACGGCGCCCTGATGGTGGTCCGCGCCGGCGTCACGCCGAAGCCGGCGATCGAGAACGCCCTGCGGGCGTTCGACTCCTCACGCCTGCTCGGCATCGTCCTGAACGACTCGGGACTGGAGCAGGACTACCGCTACGAAGCCACGAAGCACTGACGATGACGGAGCTGGGTACTGGGCGCTAGGAGCTAGCTGCCGAGCACCCGGCTCCCACCCCTACAGGAACCCACGCGAATGCAGGTTTTCAATCGCAACGTCTCGGTGAGAGGGCTGACGGTCTTCGGCTTCGAGATCGTGTTGATCTCGGGGTCGATGGCACTGGCCGCCAGCCTTCACGGGGGCTTCACCGGCTCCGCGCCAGGCGAGATGCTGACGAAGATCGCCGTCGTCACCGCGTTGTGCGAGCTCTGTTTCTATTACAACGATCTCTACGACCTGACCATCGTCCACTCGAACCGCGAGCTGGTCGTCCGGCTGCTGCAGGCCGCGGGCGCCGCGACCATTGTCCTCGCCGCCGCCTGTTTCGCCTTCCCGACGCTGCTGCTCGATCCCAGCACCTTCGTCACCGCGCTCGGTGTGTTCGTCGTCGCGGTGCTGACCTGGCGCATCGCGTTCAACCGCCTCGCCCACGATCCGCATCTCGAGGAACGGCTGCTGATCGTCGGGACCGGGGTGACGGCGCGGAAGCTCGCGCAGCAGATCGGGCTGCAGCAGGACTTCGCCTACCGGCTGGTCGGCTTCATCGACGAGACGGACGACGCCTCGATGATCCGCCAGCACGACGTGCTCGGCTCGGCGGCGGACATCGATCGGATCGTCGCGGTCCGCCACGTCGATCGCATCGTCGTCGGGCTGTCGGACCGCCGCGGACGTCTGCCGATCGAGCAGCTGCTCCGCGCCAAGATGTCGGGGGTCCGCGTCGAAGACGCGACGACGACTTATGAGCGGCTGACCGGCAAGATCCTGCTCGACGATCTCAAACCGAGCTGGCTGATCTTCTGCGACGGCTTCCGCGCCTCGCGGATGACGCGGTTCGTCAAGCGGATGCTGGACCTGTCGCTGTCGATCATCCTCGCGATCGTCTCCGCGCCCTTCATGCTGCTGACCGCGCTGGCAATCCGGCTCGATTCGGTCGGGCCGCTGCTTTACAGCCAGGAGCGCGTCGGCGAGAACGGCCGGGTCTTCAAGATCTACAAGTTTCGCTCGATGCGGATCGACGCCGAGCAGGCCGGCGCGCCGGTGTGGGCCCGCACCAACGACGACCGCATCACGCGGGTCGGGCGGGTCATCCGCACGGCGCGGCTCGACGAGCTGCCGCAGCTCTGGAACGTGATGCGGGGCGACATGAGCTTCGTCGGCCCGCGGCCCGAACGGCCGTTCTTCGTCGACCAGCTCGCCAAGGAGATTCCCTTCTACCTGCAGCGCCACGCGGTGAAGCCGGGGCTGACCGGCTGGGCGCAGGTCAAGTACCAGTACGGCTCCACCGTCGAGGACGCGATGGAGAAGCTGCGCTACGACCTGTACTACATCAAGCACCTGTCGATCGTCTTCGACCTCACCATCGTGCTCGACACGGTGAAAGTGATTCTCTTCGGAAAGGGCGCCAAGTGACCGTCGGAGCGGACGAACCGGATACGACCTGGGGCGACGACGATCGCCAGCTCGCCACCATCGCGCGCAACGTCGGCACGCGTTACATCGCGATCATCCTCGACGCGCTGATCGGACTGGTGGTGCTGCCCTTCAACGTGCACCACCTGGGACAGTCGGCCTACGGCCTGTGGATGCTGACCGCGTCGATGACGACCTACTTCTCGGTCCTCGACCTCGGCTTCGGCGGCTCGATCGTGAAGTTCATCGCGCAGTACCGGGCGCGGCGCGATGCCAACGGCCTCAACGACATCGCCAGCACGCTGTTCGTGATCTTCAGCGTGATGGGCGTGGTCGCCTACGCCATCTTCGTGCTGCTGGCCGTCAACATCCAGCACGTGTTCAGCCTCTCGCCCGAGCAGCTCTCCACCGGCCGCACGCTGATGCTGATCATCGGCGTCTACGTGTCGCTCGGCCTGCCGTTCAGCATCTTCGGTGGGATCATCAACGGCTTCCAGCGCTACGACCTGAACAACGTGGTCGGCGTCGGCAGCAGCGTGGTGGTCGCGGTGGTCAACGTCGTCATGCTGCTGGCCGGCGCGTCGCTGGTGCAGCTGGTGTTCGCCACCACCGCGATCCGGATCGCGACCTATTTCATCTACCGCCTCAACGCCTACCACGTCTTCCCCGCCCTGCGCATCCAGCCGTCGCGCTTCCAGTGGTCGCGGGTCCGCGAGCTCACCAGCTTCAGCGTCTACGTCTCGATCATCGACTGGTCGAACAAGCTGAATTACTCGATCGACGCGATCGTGATCGGGGCCTATATCTCGAGCGCCGCGGTCGCGCTCTGGACCGTGCCGCAGCGGCTCGCCGAGATGCTGCAGCGGCTGACCAACCAGTTGAACGGCGTGCTCTTTCCCGTCGTCGTCGACAGCGACGCCGGCGGGAAGCCGGAGCGGCTGCGCGCCATCTTCGTTCAGGGCACGCTCCTGTCCCTGTTCAGCGTCGTGCCGATGGCGGCGGCGCTCGGACTGCTGGCCGATCCGTTGATCCACGCCTGGGTCGGTCCGAAGTTCGCCGACAGCGTCGTCGTCACGCAAATCCTGATCGCGGTGGTCGCGATTCGGGTCGGCAACGCGACCGCCACCACGGTGCTGAAAGGCGCCGGAGAGCACCGGCTGCTCGCCTACACCAACGCCGGCACCGCGCTCGGCAACATCGCGCTCAGCCTGCTGTGGATTCGCCACTACGGCCTGATCGGCCAGGCGATGGGCACATTCGTGCCGGTGGCGCTGTCATCCGTTTTCATCCTGTGGCCGGCGGCGTGCCGCCGCGTCGGCGTGGGCGTCGGCGCTGCGTTCGCCGACGCGGTCTGGCCGACGCTGTGGCCGGTCGTGGTGATGGCGGTCGTCGTGATTCCGATCAGGCAGGCGCTGCCGCCGCGGCTGTGGGCGGTTGCGGTCGCGGGGGGCATCGGCACGATCGTCTACGTCGGAACGTTCCTGGCATTCGCCGTGAAGAGTAATGAGCGGCGTCTGTATATGGAAAAAATCAACGAGCTGATCTCGGCGCGGCGACGCCGTCGCGTCGCCGCTGCGGCGGCATGACCAGCAGAGGGAGACAGATGAAGGGGATCATTCTCGCGGCGGGCAAGGGATCGCGCCTGAACGGCACGATCGGCGACAAGCCGAAATGCCTGCTGCGTGTCGGCGGCAAGACGCTGGTCGAGCGCCAGATCGACGCGCTCAAGTCAGTCGGCATCAACGACATCGTCGTCGTGGTCGGCTGTCAGGCGGACAGCGTGCGGCGGGCATGCGGCGCCCGCATCAGCTATGTGGAGAACTCGCGCTTCGCGCAGACCAACAGCCTGTACTCGCTCTGGCTGGCACGACCTCTGCTATATGACGGCTTCGTAGTCATGAATTGTGACGTGCTCTTCCATCCGCAGATGCTGTCGGACCTGGTCACTTCCCGCCACGAGGATGCCCTGCTCATCGCCTACCAGGACGACGACGCGGAGCCGTTCGGCGACGAGGAGATGAAGGTCAAGGTACGGCGAGGGCGGGTGACCGACATCGCCAAGACGCTGTCACCGGATGAGGCGGATGGTGAAAACGTCGGCGTCGTCAAATTCGGGCGCGAGGGCGCCCGCTTACTGGTGAGCTTGCTGGATCGGCGGGTCATCGCGGGCGGCCTGCGCGACTGGGCGCCGAAGGCGTTCGGCGACTTCGCGCGGCTCCGGCCGCTGCACGTCATCGGCACGCGCGCCTTCCCGTGGACCGAGATTGACTTCCCGGAGGACTACGAGCGAGCGGTGCGGGAGATCCTTCCCGCCATCGAGGGCGAGGAGGTCATCGCCGGCGGCGGGCCACGACGGACGTCGAACACGACCGTCATCGAGCAACCGGATGCGACCATCGTCGTCCGGCGCGTCAGGATGCGACCGGACCTCGGCACTATGCCGCTGTCGCCCGCGTCCGGAGAGTAACGGAGAGCCACATGTACGAACGATTCTACCGACTCCGCGAGCGCCCTTTCGCGCTGACGCCTGACCCGGACTACCTCTACCCCAGCCGTGTGCACAAGGAAGCGCTGAGCTACCTCCGGTATGGCATCGAGAGCCACGCCGGCTTCGTCGTCATCACGGGCGCCATCGGCTCCGGCAAGACGACGCTGCTGCAGACGATGCTGCGGACGCTGGACAGCCAGACGACCGTCGCGCGGGTGATGAACACGCTGCTGGACCCGCGCGAGCTGCTCGAGTCGGCGATGATCGACCTCGGCCTGGATCCCGAAGGGAAATCCAAGCCGGCGTTGCTGAGGACCTTCGGCGAGTTTCTGGTCGGCGAGCGTTCGGCCGGCCGGCTCGTGCTGCTGGTGATCGACGAGGCTCAGAACCTCACGCTGCCCGCGCTCGAAGAGATCCGGATGCTCTCCAATCTGGAGACCGAGAAGTCGAAGCTGCTGCAGATCATCCTGATCGGCCAGCCCGATCTGCGCGACAAGCTGGATCGCCCCGAGCTGGAACAGCTGCGGCAGCGCATCACCGTCAGCTATCACCTCGAGGCGCTCGACGCCGACGAGACGGCGCACTACATCAATCACCGCCTGGCGCGCGCGTCGATCGGCGCGCCGCTGGAATTCCCCGCCGATGTCACCGCGCGGATCCACGCGAGGAGCAACGGCGTCCCGCGTCTGATCAACGTCATCTCCGACGCGACGCTCGTGTTCGGTTACGGCGAGGAGCGCAGCGAGATTGACGCGTCGCTGATCGACGAGGTCATCGCCGACCTCGACGCCACCGGCGTGCTCGGCCCCCGCTCGAACGCGAACCGTCACGAGTCGGTGGTCCCGGTGGATGCGAATCAGCTGCAGTCGGGCGCGGCCGGGGTCGTGGGCGGCGCCGGCTCGCCGATGGCGAACGCCGGATCCGCGGGCCGAACCGGGCCGACCGTCGAAGATCTGAAGCTCGCCCGAGAGCTCGCGGAGTTCGAAAAGGAACTGAAACGCCGTGAGCACGACGTCGCCGTCAGGGAGCGCGAGCTCGCCGAACAGCGCCGTGTCCTCGCCGATCAATATCGCCTGCTGAAGGCACAACCGCAGCAGGCGCCGCATGCGGCCAACGCGGCGACAGGCGCAACCGCCGTCGCCTGGCCGCCGACGGCCGCCGCACCGAAGCCCCCGCTGGTGCGCAGCGGCACTCGCCTGGTGCAGGCGCCAGGGTTCGCCGTCTATCAACCCAAACGTCGCTCCCGGCTGTGGCGGCGCGTCAAGAACACGCTGCTCGGCATTCCTGAGCCGGTGCTGGAGGACTCGCTGTGAATCGTTCGTCGTCTTTACACGATCGCCTGGCCGACCGGACCGCCCGCGTCGGGGTGGTCGGTCTCGGCTACGTCGGCCTGCCGCTCGCGGTCGAGTTCGCGCGAGCCGGTTTCATCACGACTGGCATCGACCTCGACCAGCGCAAGATCGACGCGGTCAACCAGGGCACGTCGTACATTCCCGACGTCGAGACCGCCGATGTCGCGCGCCTCGTCTCCGGCAGGATGCTGAACGCGACCAGCGATTTCAGCGTCGTCGCCGATCTCGACACCATCAACATCTGCGTGCCGACCCCGCTGCGCAAGACCAAGGACCCCGACATGTCCTTCATCGTGTCGGCGGTCGAACGGATCGCGCAGCACCTGCACCCGGGCATGCTCGTCATCCTCGAGTCGACGACGTATCCGGGGACGACCGAGGAGCTGGTGCAGCCGATGCTCGAGGCCGGCGGCCTGAAAGCAGGCGTCGACTTCTTCCTCGCCTTCTCGCCCGAACGTGTCGATCCAGGCAACCCGACGTTCAACACCCGCAACGTGCCGAAAGTCGTCGGCGGCGTCGGGCCGGAATCGACGCGGCTGGCCTCGCTGCTCTACGCCGCGGCGATCGACACGATCGTTCCGGTCAGCTCGCCACAGGCGGCCGAGATGGTCAAGCTGCTCGAGAACACGTTCCGCATGGTCAACATCGGCCTGGTGAACGAAATCGCGCTGATGTGCGATCGCCTCGGCCTCGACGTCTGGGAAGTCGTGAAGGCGGCCGCGACCAAGCCGTTCGGGTTCATGCCGTTCTACCCGGGGCCCGGCCTCGGCGGCCACTGCATTCCGATCGATCCGTTCTATCTCTCGTGGAAGGCGAAGCAGACCGGCTTCGATCCGCGGTTCATCGAGCTCGCCGGCCAGATCAACGGCGGCATGCCGCAGTTCGTCGTCGACAAGGTCGCGGATGCGCTGAACCGTCATCGGAAGGCGATCAACGGCTCGACGGTGCTGATCCTGGGCATCGCCTACAAGCGCGACATCGACGACATGCGCGAGTCGCCGGCGCTCGACGTCATGGCGCTGCTGCACCAGAAGGGGGCGACCGTCCGGTACGCCGATCCGTACGTGCCGACGCTCGCCGCGCGGGCGTGGCATGGCGGCTTCGACATGCAGACCGAGCCGCTGACGGAGGCGGCGCTGGCCGAGGCCGACTGCGTGGCGATCCTGACCGAGCACCGGACGGTGGACTACGACATGGTCCTGAACTCGGCGCGGCTCATCGTCGACACCAGAAACGCGATCGCCGGCAAGCACGAGCACGTGTTCAAGATTGGCGCGCCGGCGCCGGCGATGGCGAAACAGCAACCATCGACCCACGAGAAAGTCGTGGCATAGCGCGACATGACCCTGGTGTTCTGGCTCTCCGTCGCGTTGATCGCCTACGTTTACGTGGGCTATCCGTTGGCGCTGCATTGCGGACTGTGGATGGCGGATCGCGGATTCCGGAGCAGATCGGCGAATCCGCACTATGGCGTGTCCATCGTCGTCGCCGCGCGCAACGAAGCCGCGCGGCTGCCGGCGCGCCTCGATAACCTCCTTTCGCTCTACTACCCCGCCTCGCGCCGTCAAATCATCGTCGTCTCCGATGGGTCGACCGACGAGACGCTGAAGGTCCTCGCCGGATACCAGTCCAAGGGACTGGTCGACGTCGTGGCCGTTCCGCCCGGTGGCAAGGCGCTGGCGCTCAACGCGGGTATCGAACGCGCGCGTTTCGAGATCGTCGTGTTCGCCGATGCGCGCCAGACCTTCGCGCCGGATGCACTGCGTGAGCTGGTCGCCCCGTTTGCCGACCCGCGCGTCGGCGCGGTGACCGGCGAGCTGCAGCTCGACGCGGAGTCGGCGTGCCGCCGCAGCGACCGCGACCGCCGCGTCTTCGACCGCCGTTCCGGCGAGCGCGCCGGCGCCTTCGAACGCCGCGAACAGGAGCGCCGGCGGACCCTGCGATCGACGATCGCCGACGGCGTCGGCCTCTACTGGAAGTACGAGAAGCAGATGCGCCGCCTCGAGAGCCGCATCTGGTCGACGCTTGGCGCCACCGGCGCGATCTACGCCATCCGCCGCGCGCTCTATCGGCCGCTGCCGGCCGACACGATTCTCGACGATGTGCTGACGCCGATGCGGATCGTGCTGGCGGGCTACCGCGTCGTCTTCAACGAGAAGGCCCTGGCGTTCGATCGCGCCGCGTCCGACGCGGACGCCGAAGCGCGTCGCAAGGTGCGCACGCTTGCCGGCAACTATCAGATCCTGGCGCTCGAGCCGGCGCTGCTGCTGCCGTGGCGGAACCCGGTGTGGCTGCAGTACCTCTCGCACAAGGTCGGACGGCTGGTGGTGCCTTACGCCATGCTGGCGGCGCTCGCCTCGAGCATCGTGCTCGCGAGCTCGCATCCCTTCTACGCCGTGGCGCTCGCCGTCCAGGTGCTCTTCTACCTGCTGGCCGGCGCGGGTGCGCTCCTTGAATTCGCCGGACGTCCGCGCGAGTCGGCGGCGCCGGTCGATGCCGAGCGTCCGCGCGCGCCTCGAGCGGTGCGGGAGGTCGCGTGATGCGCCGTGTCGCCGCCAAGGCCGCCCGCATCGCGTTCACGTTCGTGATGCTGAATTACGCCGCCGTCGCCGGGCTCTTCGCCGCGGCGCGCGCCAAACGGGTCTGGAAGTAGGGGAACAGCATGGAGCGCCTGACCTTCAACATCGGATCGTCGCGCGGAGGACCGCTCGTGGTGGCGGGACGGCGGCCACCCACCGGCGGCGGCGGCGACCGGGGCGCCCGCGTCAGCCAGGCCGTCGCCGCAATCCGCGAGCGCTACGACTGGGACTACGTCTGGATGCTGACGTTTACGGCGCTGCTGTTCTTCCGGCCGCAGGATCAGATTCCGGGACTCGATCTCCTCCACCTCTCCGAGCTGACGGCGATTGCCGGGCTCGCCGCGATGGCGGTGCGCCGCATGTCGGCGGGCAAGTCGATCGCGCACGTGAACGCCGAGGTCATCGGCGTGGTCGTGCTCGGCGGGATCATCGTGCTGACGCTTCCCTTCTCGATCTGGCCGGGCGGATCGGCCAAGGTGTTCACCGACATCTACGTCAAGATCATCCTCATCTTCGCGCTCATGATGAGCACGATCACGTCACCGCGCCGGGTGCGGCAGATGACCTGGGTGATGATTGTCGCCTCGGGCTACATCGGCGCGCGCGCGGTGTTCGACTATGTCCGCGGCGTCAACCTGGTCGAGGGCGACCGGGTGCGCGGGGCGGTCGGCGGGATGTTCGAGAACCCGAACGACCTGGCGCTGAACCTGGTCACCTTCCTCGCGCCGACGCTCTTCATCATCCTGTTCGACCGCAAGCCTTCGCGGCGGCTGTTCGCGTGCGGCCTGGCCGTGGCCATGCTCGCGGCCATCGTCTGCACCAAGTCGCGCAGCGGGTTCCTGGGCCTGATCGCGATGGGCGCGGTGGTGATGTATTACACGGCCAAGGTGAAGCCGGCCGCCGTCGCCGCCGTCGTCGTCGCCGGGTTGATGGCGCTGCCGGTGATGCCAGAAACATTCTGGGCGCGCATGGACAGCATCATGAACGCCGAAGAGGATCAGACCGGATCCCGCGCGGCGCGGCTGCGGCTGATCGAGCAGGGCGTCCAGGTGTTCATCGAGAACCCCATCACCGGCATCGGCGCCGGTCAGTTCAAGAACTACAACGCGCCGGACGTCGTCGAGAAATGGCGCGTGACGCACAACGTGTGGCTGCAGGTGGCGGCAGAGCTCGGCATCGCAGGGGTACTGACGTTCGGGTTCCTGGTCATGCGTGGCTTCTCGTCGAACTTCGCGGCCATGCGCGTGCTGCGGCGGACGCGCAAGCGCGCCGGCCCGCCGACACGCCTGAACGCCCGCGCCGAGGATCTGGATCTGCAGCTGACCGAGAACGAGCGCCGGACGCTCGATCTGAACGCGAAAGGCATGTTCGCCGCGATGGTCGGCTGGGCGGTCTGCTCGCTGTTCGCGTCGGTGGCGTTCAACTGGACGTTCTACTACGTGCTCGCGCTCGGCGTCGCCGGCCGCGAGATCCTGATCAGCCGCCGCGCGGCGGCGAGGGCCGCTGAGGAAGCGGCGCCGATCGCCACGGTGCCGCCGAACCGGCTGATTCGAGTGCACGCATGAGCCTGAGGCGCCGCCGGCGCATCCTCGTCGACGCGCGCACGCCCGTGCACTATGCGATGTTTGCGCCGGTGCACCGGGCGATGGAGAACGACGACCGCGTGCGCTTCTCGTTCATCGCCAGCGACGAGCCGGCACAGGCCGCATCGATCTTCCGCGACGCCGGGGCGGAGGACGCCGTCATCGGGCCGATGGCCGCGGCGCTGATGAAGTTCGACGCCTACCTGACGTCGGACTTCACCTGGACCCGGTTGCTCCACGAGACCTGCCGCATCCAGATGTTCCACGGCGTGGGCGGCAAATACGGCTTCGACGCGCCCACCGAGCCGCTCAACGCCTGGCACCGGCTGTTCTTCGTCAACCGCCGGCGGCTGAACAACTGCATCGCGTCCGGCGCGCTCGAGGCGGACAGCCCGGCGATCCGGCTGATCGGGATGCCGAAGGTCGATTGCCTCGTTGACCGATCGTTGAGCCGCGATGCGGTATTGCGGGTGCTCGGCCTCCCGGCGAATCGGCCCACCGTCCTGTACGCGCCAACCTGGTCACCGGCTTCTTCTCTCAACCTGCTCGGCGTCGCCCTGCTCAAGCGCCTGCGCGAGCTGCCGGTGAACGTCATCGTCAAGCTGCACGATCGTTCGTGCGATCCGCGGCGGCAGTACTCCGGCGGGATCGACTGGCCGGCGATGCTGGCGCCCTACCTGGCCGACGGCGAGGCGGTGCTGGCGTCGGAGGCCGACATCTGCCCGTATCTCGCGGCCGCCGACGTCATGGTGACCGATCACAGTTCCGCCGGCTTCGAGTACCTGCTGCTCGATCGGCCGCTGGTGCGGATTCATTCGCCGGCACTCATCACGCTCGCGAACATCCACCAGGACTACGTGCGGATGCTGTCGGACGTGTCCGAATCGACGAGCGGCGTCGGCGATACGGTCGCCGCGATCGAGCGCGCCCTGGCCGATCCGTCGGCGCGCTCGGCCACTCGCCGCGCCGTCGCGGCGGACCTCTTCTTCCAGCCTGGAACCGCGACCCAACGCTGCACTGATGCGCTCTACGAGGCGATCGGGCTCGACCGTCCCATGACCCAGAGCGCCGGGCTCAGGGCTCGAGGCTCAGCAGGAGCCGTGGAGCTGGCGTGCCGGCCGTAAGCGTCGTGATGCCGGCGTACAACGCCGAGCGGTATCTGGCCGCCGCGGTGGAATCGGTGCTCCGGCAGTCGTTCGGCGATCTCGAGCTGCTGATCGTCGACGACGGTTCGTCCGACCGCACGGTGGAGATCGCGCGTGGCTTTGCGGAACGCGATGCCCGCGTGCGGGTGCTGGAGCAGCCGAACGCAGGGCCCGGGCCGGCGCGGAATGCCGCCCTGCGCGCCGCGCGAGGACGGCTGATCGCGTTCCTCGACAGCGACGATGAGTGGGACGAGACATTCCTGTCCGAACATGTCGCGATCCTCGACGCGCGAGCCGACGTCGACGTGCTGATCGGCAACGCCCGCAACCGCGGCGGCGGCCACCACGGCGAGCCGGCGCGTCCTGTGGACGACAGCGGCGAGCCGATCACGCTGGCGACCATCCTGGGCGACGAGCGGGCGCTGTTCATCATGACGGTGTTCCGGCGAACCGTGACCGATGCGATCGGCGGGTTCGACGAGGCGTTGTTCACGAACGAGGAGTACGAGATGTGGATCCGGGCGTCGCTCGCCGGCTTCACGTTCGCGCGCCATCCCAGGCCGCTGGGCTGGTACACCTGCCGGCCGGGCAGCCTGTCGTCGAGCGACACGCGCATGCTGTCGGGGATCCTGCGCGTGTTCGCCAAGACGCGCCCGGCGCTGCCGGCGGCATCGCCCGAACGCGCGATCCTCGATCAGCAGGTCGCGCGGTTCGAGATGGAGCTGCTCGCCTCCGAGGCGCGCGACAGCTTCATCGGCGGCGATGCGCGAAAGGCCGCGGGGCATCTGGCGGCGCTGCACGCGCGACGGGGTGGATGGCGGCTGCGGGTCGGCGCCGGCGTCGCGACGTTCGCACCGTGGTTGGCGCTGGCCGCGTATCGCCTCCGTCAAACGACTCGCCGCGCGCCGGGTCCCAGAGGGCCCGGCCTGCAAACCGCACGAGCACAGACGACGCGTAGTGCCGGCCCTTCAGGACCCGCCGGGCCGCGGTCACTGATCCGCCTGGCGCGCCGGATCGATCAGCGCCTCGGCCACCTGACCGGCCCCCGCCGCGT
>Ga0068865_100000681_pt1 | contig 19166 bp, 15 predicted proteins | sample KBSMisM12_FD_75293 | JGI IMG/M metagenome (GOLD analysis project Ga0068865, IMG submission 75293) | Miscanthus rhizosphere microbial communities from Kellogg Biological Station, Michigan, USA - KBS Miscanthus M1-2 | ecosystem: Host-associated > Plants > Roots > Rhizosphere > Soil ...
TCGGCGTTCATCTCGCCCAGGCCCTTGTAGCGCTGGATGGAGAGGCCGCGGCGGCCGTTGTCCATCACCGCGTTGACCAGGTCGATCGGCCCGCGGACCACGGTGGTGCGGTCGCGCCGGGTGAACGTCGCCCGCCCGGCGAAGATCAGCGCCAGCTCCTTCGAGCGTTCCGCCAGGCGCCGCGCGTCGGCGGCGTGCAGGAGAAGCTCGTCCAGCACGATACGTTCGGAAACGCCGCGCTTCACGCGGCTGAAGACGAAGCTGTTCTTCTCGCCCGCCTCGCCGGTCCAGGCGCCGTCGCCCTCCTCGGCATAGAGGTCCAGGCGCGCGGCGGCCGCCGCGGGATCGCCGCCGGCCAGGAGGCCCGCCAGCGCCGCCTGCTCGATCGCGAAGGCCGGCGCGCGCGCCGCCAGGCGCTCGACGTTGGCCTTGGCGCCGCGGGAGGTCTGCACCATGGCCAGGAGGTCCGCGCCGGTGATCCGCTCGCCGTTGGAGAGGTCGAGCGTCGCGCCGTCGACGCCTTCGTCGATCAGGTAGATCTCGAGCTCGGCGTCGTCCTTGAGGTAGCGGATCGACTTGCCCTTGGACGCCTTATAGAGCGGCGGCTGGGCGATATAGAGATAGCCGCGCTCGATCACCTCCGGCATCTGCCGGTAGAAGAAGGTGAGCAGCAGGGTGCGGATGTGGGCGCCGTCGACGTCGGCGTCGGTCATCAGCACGATCTTGTGGTAGCGGATCTTCTCGATATCAAAGTCCTCGCGCCCGATGCCAGCGCCCAGCGCGGTGATCAGGGTGCCGATCTGCTCGGATCCCAGCATCTTGTCGAAGCGGGCGCGCTCGACGTTCAGGATCTTGCCGCGGAGCGGCAGGATCGCCTGGTTGTCGCGGTTGCGGGCCTGCTTGGCCGAGCCGCCGGCGGAGTCGCCCTCCACCAGGAAGATCTCGGACTTGGCCGGGTCCTTCTCGGCGCAGTCGGCGAGCTTGCCGGGGAGCGAGGAGATATCCAGCGCCGACTTGCGCCGGGTGAGCTCGCGGGCCTTGCGGGCGGCTTCGCGCGCGGCGGCGGCCTCGGCGATCTTCTGGACGATCAGGCGGGCCTCGTTCGGGTGCTCCTCGAACCAGGTTCCCAGCCCCTCGCCGACCAGGCCTTCCACGGCGGGACGCACTTCGGAGGAGACCAGCTTGTCCTTGGTCTGTGAGCTGAACTTCGGGTCCGGCACCTTGACCGACAGCACGCAGGTCAGGCCCTCGCGGGCGTCCTCGCCGCCGACCGAGACCTTCTCCCGCTTGGCCGCGCCGGAGCTCTCCGCATAGCCGGTGATGATGCGGGTCAGCGCCGAGCGGAAGGCCGCCAGGTGCGTGCCGCCGTCGCGCTGCGGGATGTTGTTCGTGAAGCAGAGGACGTTCTCGTGGTAGCCGTCGTTCCACCAGAGCGACAGGTCGATCTCGACGTTCTCGCGCTTGCCGCGGATGACGATCGGCTCCTTGAGCAGGGGCGTCTTGGCCTTGTCGAGGTGGCGCACGAAGGCCTCGACGCCGCCCTCGTAGTGCATGACCTCCTCAAACGGCTCGGCCCCGCGGTGGTCCTTCAGCCAGATGGTCACGCCGGAGTTCAGGAAGGCGAGCTCGCGCAGGCGGTGCTCGAGTGTCTTCAGGTCGAATTCGATGAACGCGAAGGTCTCGGTCGACGGGAGGAATGTCACCTCGGTGCCCGACAGCGGATCGCCGTTGTCGCGCAGCGGCGCCACGCCAGTCTCCACCAGCGGCGCGACCGCGTCGCCCATGCGGAACTCCATCTCGTAGGAATTGCCGCCGCGATAGATCTTCAGCTTCAGCCACTCGGAGAGCGCGTTGACCACCGAGACGCCGACGCCGTGCAGGCCGCCGGAGACCTTGTAGGAGTTCTGGTCGAATTTCCCGCCGGCGTGCAGCTGGGTCATGATGACCTCGGCCGCCGAGATTCCCTCGCCCTCGTGGATGTCGACCGGGATGCCGCGGCCGTCGTCGGTGACGGTGACCGAGCCGTCGGCGTTCAGGATCACCTCGACGCGGCTCGCCCAGCCGGCCAGGGTCTCGTCGATGGCGTTATCGACCACCTCATAGACCATGTGGTGCAGGCCGGAGCCGTCGTCGGTGTCGCCGATGTACATCCCCGGCCGCTTGCGCACCGCGTCCAGGCCCTTGAGAACCTTGATGCTTTCGGCGCCGTACTCGTCCTGACCGTTGGTCTCAGGGCTTTGGCCTTGGGGGTCGATCTCTTCGCTCATTCAGGGGTCCGGTTGGCGATGGCGCCGACGGGTGACGCCATCCGCGAGCCGCGGCGGTCGCCAGCGGCGGAGTGCAGCCCTCTATATAGGGTTTGAGGCCTGATTCTGCACGCTTTTGCGCGGATTTCGCGCCGCGGCGGCGCAATTCCGCCCGTGGCGCTCGCCGGCGGTGGTTCCGCGTCGGCGCGGCGCCTGATTTCGCAGGTCTTTCGGCCGGATTCGCACAATTTCCGCGCGACCGAACGCCTAGGCTCGCCTTTCGAAACGCCGGTCTGCGAACGAATTGACGGCGAATCCTGGCCTTAACAAGCACCCGCCCCATGAGAGCGACCTCGGAACCCACGACCACAGCCGACCTGCAGACCGCCTGGCGCGAGGGCGCACGCGCGCTGCGCGAGGGCCGCGCTGCGCAGGCCGTGGCCGCGTTCGAGCAGATCGTCGCGGCGGGCCAGCCCAACGCCGCCGTCTGGATCGGCGTCGCGCTCGCCCGTCGCGCGCTGGGCGAAGCGGCCCTGGCGATGGCGGCTGTGCAGCGGGCGGCCGCGCTCGAGCCCCGTAACCTGCGCGCCCTGATACTGACCGGCGACCTCCACAGCGACGCCGGCGATGCGCGCGCGGCGGCCGCCTACTACGATGCCGTGGTCCGCGTGGGCACTGCGCCCGGGGCGGACGTCGCCGGGTTCGAGGCCGAGCTGGTCCGCGCCCAGGACATGCGCGAGCGGTACGGCGCGCTCTATGAGGCGCACCTTCGTAAAGCCCTGCGGCCGGCCGGGATCGACGGCGCCGACGGGCGGCGCGCGAGCCGGGCGCTGGACCTGCTGCTGGGCAAGACCGAGCTCTACCTGCAGCAGCCCAAGGGCTTCTATTTCCCCGAGCTGCCCAACATCCAGTACGCCGAGCGCGCGGGCTTCCCCTGGCTGGACGCAGTGGAGGCAGCGACACCCGCCATCCGGGCCGAGGCGTTGCGCGTCCTCCAGGAGGACGCGGCCTTCGAACCCTATGTGCAGGCCGAGCCGAACCGGCCGTTCTTCGACGACCACGGCATGCTGGGCAATCCGAGCTGGAGCGCCTTCTACCTGATGAAGGGCGGCCGGCCGGTGGCGGAGAACGCCGCCCGCTGCCCGGCGACCATGGCGGCGCTGGAGGCCGCCCCGCTCTGCCGCATCCCGGGACGGACGCCCTCGATCCTGTTCTCGCTGCTCCGGCCGGGCGCGCACATTCGGCCGCATCACGGGTTCACCAACGCCCGCTACGTCTGCCACCTGCCGCTGATCGTGCCGGAGGGCTGCGCCATGCGGGTGGGGTCCGAGACGCGCGCCTGGACCGAGGGCCAGGCCTGCGTCTTCGACGATTCGATCGAGCACGAAGCGTGGAACAGCAACCCCGACAAGCTGCGGGTGGTGATGATCTTCGACGTCTGGCGGCCGGAGCTCAGCGCGGCGGAGCGCGGCATGGTCTCGACCCTGCTACAGGCCGTCGACGCCTACGGCGGCCCGCCCGCGACCGAGGACTAGCCGGCGAGCGGCGTCAGCTCCGCGCCATCCACGCCGAAACCCTGAGCGCGGCCTTTCAGGGCGTCGAACAGCACCTCGTCCGTGCCGGTCAGGAAGGCCTGCAGGCCCAGCGCCTCGATCTCGTCGAACAGGGCGCCGCGGCGGCGGGCGTCGAGGTGGGCGGCGACCTCGTCCAGCAGCAGGAGCGGGCTGGGCGCGGTATCCGACCGGGCGAGGCTGGCGGCCTGAGCCAGCACCAGGTTCAGGATCAGCGCCTTCTGCTCGCCGGTGGAGCATTCGGCGGCTGGTCGGTCCTTCTCGACGTGGACCACGGCGAGGTCGCCGCGGTGCGGGCCGGTCAGCGCGCGGCCGGCGGCGGCGTCGCGCGGCCGGGCGGCGGCCAGCGCCTTGGCGAGGCGGGCCTCGATGTCGGCGATCTCGGCGCCGGCGGCGGCGAGCTGCTCCCACTCGCCGGTCAGCGACAGCCGCGCCTGCGGGAAGGGCCGTTCGCCGCGCCCGTCGATCTCGGCCTGCAGGGCGGCCAGGGTGGTGGCGCGGGCCTCGGCCATCAGGGCGCCGGCTTCGGCGAGGCGGGCCTCGAGCGCGTCCAGCCAGGCCGGGTCGGGCGCCTGGGTGTCGTCGGTGAGCAGGCGCATGCGTTCGCGCGAGGCGCGGTCGTAGGCCTGGGCGTGGGCGGCGTGCCGGGGGATCGCGGCGAACACCAGCCGGTCGAAGAAGCGCCGCCGCTCGGCCGCGCCCTCAAGGAACAGGCGGTCCTGGGCCGGGGTCAGCCAGACCTGGCGCAGGTGGTCGGCCAGGCGGCCGGGCGGGACGGTCTCGCCGCCGACCCGCACCGTGCGCCGCGCGGCGCCGGCCTCGGCCACGCCTGTGCCGACCTGCGTCGCCTCGCCGGCGACCGAGACGCTCGCCGACACCGCCCAGGCCCGGCCCACGGTCTCGCCCGGGAGGCGGCGGCCCAGCTCGGCGATCGCCGCGCCGCGCAGGCCCCGCCCGGGCGTGAAGAGGCTGATCGCCTCCAGGAGGTTCGTCTTTCCCGCCCCGTTCGGCCCGACCAGGAACACGGGCCGGCCGTCCAGCGCGAGTTCCGCGCCCACGTAGGAGCGGAAGTCGGTCAGGGTCAGGCGGGAGAGGGCCGTGGCGGTCACGGCGCGGTCATACAGGGTTTCGCGGGCGCGGGCGAAGGCGCCTAGTCGAGGTACGCCAGCCGCAGGTCGGCGGCGCCTTCTTCGACAGTGAGCCGCCCGAATGCGCGCCGAGCGCCCTCACCCGGCAGGACGGCGCTTCCCGGGTTGAGCACCTGGCAGCCAGCCGCCTGGGACTGGGCCGGCTTGTGCGTCGAGGCGACCAGCAGCACGTCGATCGGCCGTCCGAACACGCGCTCGGCGGCCGCGGCGAAGTCCGCGGCGGGGGTGAACGGATCGCTCGACGTCGCCAGCCCCGCGGCCACGGCGTCGAACACACAGCCGATGGTGACGTCGTCGCCGGCGAGCACCAGGAACTCTGTGTCCGTACGCGGATCGTCGCTGTCGTCCTGGCCGCGTACGCCGATCACCGGAGCAATCTCCGCGAGCTGGTCCAGGCCCGCCGCCTCGCCCATGTCGCCCAGCGTGACGATCAGGTCAGCGCCTTCCAGGGCGTCGAACAGCTCCGGCGGAAAGGCAGGCCCGCCGCCGGGATGGATGTGGCAATCGGCGAGGATCGCGACGTGCCGCCCGTCGAACGGCCAAACCATCGCTGCTGACGCCATCGCGCGCCTCCTTGAGCGGCCGATGCTGCCATGCCTTGTCAGCATCCGTCGATGTCCGGTTTCCGCGAGCGCTTGTCACAGCGACGGGCCAACCTACGTCTCAGCTGCATTCTAGGACCGGAGCCTGCCATGCCTGCCAAAGCCGATGAGTTCGCCGCCCTGCACGCGGGGCCCGACATCCTGGTGCTGCCGAACGCCTGGGACGCCGCCAGCGCGGCGGTGATGGAGGACGCCGGCGCCAAGGCCGTGGCGACCAGCTCGGCGGCGGTCGCCTGGGCGCACGGCTATCCGGACGGCGACGCCCTGCCGCTGGAGAAGGTCCTGCTGACCATCGAGACCGTGGTCCGGGCCGTGAAGGTCCCGGTCACCGCCGACATCGAGGGCGGCTACACCGACGACCTCGGCCAACTGGCGGAGAACATCAGGGCCGTCGTGGGCGCCGGCGCCGTGGGTGTCAACCTGGAGGACGGGACGCGCGATCCCGACCTGCATGCGCGCAAGATCGAGGCGGCCAGGAAGGCGGCCGACGCGGCGGGCGTGGCGCTGTTCATCAATGCGCGCACGGACACCTACCTGAAGCGCCTGTTCGAGGGCGACGCGGCCGAGGCCGAGACCGTGAAGCGCGCGGCGCTCTATCGGGGCGCCGGCGCCAGCGGCGTCTTCGTGCCCGGCCCCACCGACGAGGCCCTGATCGGGCGGCTGGCGGGCGCGATCGACGGGCCGATGAACATCATGCTGACCGGCGGCCTGCCGTCCTCGGCGCGGCTGCAGGCGCTGGGCGTGCGCCGCCTGAGTTCCGGCGGGCGGCCCTTCGCCGGCGCCTACGCCTACCTGGCCAACGCGGTGAAGTCGTACCTGGCGGACGGCCTGGCGACGCCGTTCCTGCTGGAAGGCCTGGGCAACCTCAACAAGCGGTTCGGCTAGGGCGCGGCGCGGATCGCCTGGCGCCTCGAGATCGCGCCCAGCAGGCCGAAGCCCGCGAGCAACAGGGTCCATTCGGCCGGCTCCGGGACGCCTGCGCCGCCATCGCTGAAGGGGGTCGACAGGTCCGTGCCCGTGGCCGTGGTGATCCTGAAGTCGCGGGTGATCGGACCTTCGCCGCCGTCGGTGACGATGTAGCCCGGCCCGCCCCAGAAGATGGTGTCGTGGAAGTCGAGGCTGGTCGAGTTGGGGTCCGTCCCGGCGCCCGAGGCGAGCTCGCCCGCGCGGACATTGGCGAAAATGCCCAGGTCGAACGCCGTCCCGAAGGTGATCGGCACGGCGAACCAGACGGTGTCGCTCACCGCCAGCGTCTGCAGGGTCATCGGATCCCCCGGGCCGCGGTCATCGGCGGTCCAGGCGACGTTTTCCAGGTCGGTGGAAGAGCCGGGCGCGATGCCGCGGAAGATCGGGCTGTTCAGGGCGACGAAGATCGCATCCGCCACGTCGCCGGGGCTGGGCGTCTCGGCGCCAAGGCCTAGTCGGTCTTTGTAGGCGGCGACGTTGAGGGTGGCGTCGGCCCCCAAGCCGGAGGCCTTCAGAGTGCCGAAGACCTCGATCGGGATCACCCAGACGGCCGTTCCGGTTCCCCCGGTCAAGGTGACCTGCTCGGTGAATCCGGCGTTGGCCATCCCGGCGGCGAAGTCCGATTGCACCGCGCTGGCGTTGGTCGCATCGAGATGGACGGCCTTGGGTCCGGCGGAACTCGAGGCCGAGTTCGCGAAGCCCACGCCGCCGCTCACGCCGCTGTTGCTCGCCGATGCGGCCGCCGATCCGCCGACGATGGAGGTCTGGCTGGCGCAGTGGGAACCGCCCGGGTTGGTGGTCAGAAGACTGACGTCGTCGCCCGCGATGCCGCCGCCCATGAAGCCCAGTCCGGCGCAGGCGCTGGCGAAGGACGCGCCGGCTGGTGTCGAGGACGCGCCGCCGGCATGGGCCTGTTGGCTCGTGAGAAGGCCGGCCGCCAGGGCCAGCACAAGTCCGCGAACGCTGCGCATGATCGCTCCTGAAAACATTGAGGGAAAAGCGGTGACGGAAATACGCGCACAGGGCCCGCCGCTCTCGCAGGAGCTGGGCTTTGGAGGCCAGCGTCGCCGTCGCGGTGGCCGCGCACAAGTCAGCTCACCGAGCGCGGGAATTGTTGCCCAATCGTGTCCCAGGTATGTCGGAGCGCCACGCTGCGGACAGCTCTTTTCCGGGTCCAAACCGGCGAGTCGGGGGCCCGTCGCGCCCGCGGCGGGTTCGATAAAACGATGGGGTTCTCCGGGTGACCTGACGCATCGCCGCGCCTATCTTGGCTCCATGACCGACACCCTCGACGCGGCGCCCGCGCCCCTGCCCGACCTCCCGCGCCAGACCACCCAAGACGGGCCGGCCGTGCGGCTCTATCTGGTGGACGGGTCTGGCTTCATCTTCCGGGCCTTCCATGCGCTGCCGCCGCTGACGCGCAAGTCGGACGGCCTGCCGGTGGGCGCGGTCTCGGGCTTCTGCAACATGCTGTGGAAGTTCCTGGTCGACATGAAGGCCCAGGCCGACGCGCCGACCCACCTGGCGGTGATCTTCGACCACTCCGAGCAGACGTTCCGCAACAAGCTCTACGACCAGTACAAGGCCCACCGGCCGCCGCCGCCCGAGGACCTGATCCCGCAGTTCCCGCTGGTGCGCGACGCCACCCGCGCGTTCGGCGTGCCCTGCCTGGAGCTGCCCGGCTACGAGGCCGACGACATCATCGCCGCCTATGCCTGCGCGGTCCGCGACACCGGCGGCGAAGCGGTGATCGTCTCGTCCGACAAGGACCTGATGCAGCTGGTGGGCCCCAAGGTGTCGATGCTCGACACCATGAAGAACGTGAAGATCGGCGCCGAGCAGGTGTTCGAGAAGTTCGGCGTGACGCCGGACAAGGTGGTCGACGTGCAGGCCCTGTGCGGGGATTCCGTGGACAACGTGCCGGGCGCGCCGGGCATCGGGGTCAAGACCGCCTCGGCCCTGATCACCGAATACGGCGACCTCGAGACGCTGTTGGCCCGCGCCTCCGAGATCAAGCAGGACAAGCGCCGCCAGACGCTGATCGACTTCGCCGACCAGATCCGCCTGTCGCGGCAGCTGGTGCAGTTGGACTGCGAGACGCCGTTGCCCGAGCCGGTGGACGCGCTGGCGGTGCGCGACCCGGACACGGAGGTGCTGGCGGCGTTCCTGGAGAAGATGGAGTTCCGCAACCTGGCGCGGCGCGTGGGCGACGCGCTGGCGCCCGGCCGCGAGGCGGCCGTCCAGGCGGTGGTGGCCGAGATGAAGGCGACGGGCCCGACGCCCCCGACGCACGCGCCGATCGACACGGCCACGTATGAGTGCGTGCGCGACGTCGCCGCCCTGGAGTCCTGGATCGCGCAGGCCTTCGCCAAGGGCGCGGTGGCGTTCGACACGGAGACCGACGCCCTCTCGCAGACCCGGGCGAACCTTTGCGGGATCTCGCTGGCGATCGCGGCGGGCCGGGCCTGCTACGTCCCCGTCGGCCACGCCAACGAGCACGAGGGCGGCCTGGAGCTGGAGGCGCCCTCGGACCTCACCCAGGTCCCGCTGGAGACGGCGCTGGCGCTGCTGAAGCCGCTGCTGGAGAGCCCGGCCGTCCTCAAGATCGGCCACAACGCCAAGTACGACCAGGCCGTGCTGCGCCGCTACGGGATCGACGTCGCCCCGATCGACGACACCATGCTGCTGGCCTTCGCGCTCGAGGGCGGCCTGCACAACAAGTACGGCCTGGACGAGATGTCCAAGCGGGTGCTGGACCACGAGCCGATCGCCTACAAGGCGGTCGCCGGGACCGGCAAGTCGCAGAAGAGCTTCAAGCACGTCGAGCTGTCGGCGGCGACCTGTTACGCGGCCGAGGACGCCGACATCACACTGCGCCTCTGGGAGCACATGAAGCCCCGGCTGACGCATGAGCGGATGACCACCGTCTACGAGACCCTGGAGCGGCCGATGCCGGCCGTGCTGGTGGGCATGGAGCTGGAGGGCGTGAAGGTTGATCCCGACCAGCTTCGCGCGCTCTCCAACGACTTCTCGGTGCGCATGGCCGAGCTGGAGGAGAAGGCCTACGAGCTGGCCGGCCGCCCGTTCAACCTGGGCAGCCCCAAACAGATCGGCGAGATCCTGTTCCAGGAGATGGGCCTGGAGCAGCGGCGGATGACCGCCACCGGAGCGGCCTCCACCGACGCGTCGCTGCTGGAGGACCTGGCGGCCCAGGGTCACGCGCTGCCGCGCACCCTGCTGGACTGGCGGCAGCTCTCGAAGCTGAAGGGCACCTACACCGACAACCTGGTGGCCGCGATGGATCCGCGGACGCACCGGGTGCACACGTCCTACAGCCTGGCCGCGGCCACCACCGGGCGGCTGGCCTCGACCGACCCCAACCTGCAGAATATCCCGATCCGCACCGAGGAAGGCCGCAAGATCCGCAAGGCCTTCATCGCCGAGCCGGGCCACGTGCTGATCAGCGCCGACTATTCGCAGATCGAGCTACGGCTCCTGGCCGATATCGGCGACATCCCGCAGCTGAAGACCGCCTTCGCCGAGGGCCTGGACATCCACGCCATGACGGCCTCGGAGATGTTCGGCGTGCCGGTCGAGGGCATGCCGGCCGAGACGCGCCGCCGCGCCAAGGCGATCAACTTCGGCATCGTCTACGGGATCTCGGCCTTCGGCCTGGCCAATCAGCTGGGCATCGCGCGCGAGGAGGCCGGGGCCTACATCAAGAGCTACTTCGAGCGCTTCCCCGGCATCCGCACCTATGTCGAGCGCATGCAGCGGCAGGTGCGCGCCGAGGCGTTCGTGACCACCATCTTCGGCCGCAAGGTCCACGTGCCGGCCGCGCGCGGCAAGAGCCAGGCCGAGCGCAGCTTCGCTGACCGCGTGGCGATCAACGCGCCGCTGCAGGGCGCCGCCGCCGACATCATGCGCCGCGCGATGATCCGCATGCCGGACGCGCTGACGGCCGCCGGCCTGAAGGCCAAGATGCTGCTGCAGGTGCACGACGAACTGGTGTTCGAGGCCCCGGAACCCGAGGCGGACAAGGTGATCGCCGTCGCCAAGCGGGTCATGGAACGCGCCGCCGAACCGGCCGTCGCGCTTCGCGTGCCCCTTGTCGTCGAGGCGCGCGCCGCCGCCAACTGGGACGATGCGCACTAGGCTTTGGGGGAACTCCTGGTGGAGCCGAGGGGAGTCGAACCCCTGACCTCCTCATTGCGAACGAGGCGCTCTACCAACTGAGCTACGGCCCCCTGGGATGACCAGGAGGCGCGGAATTGCCCTTTTGCGGCCGCACCTGTCAAGCGGGCTCAATGGCCGCACCCTCAGGCTCTGCCTTGCCTCGCCGGCAAAGCGGGATAGAACCGGGCCATGGGCAGCTTCCTCTTCTTCGTGGTCAACAGCCTGCTGAACCTGCTGGTGCTGGCGATCATCGTGAGCGCGGTGATGTCGTGGCTGGTCGCATTCGACGTGATCAACCTGCGCAACCGCTTCGTCTACAGCGTGAGCCGGTTCCTCGACGCGGTGACCCGACCGCTGCTGCGGCCGGTGCAGAAGGTGATCCCGCCGCTCGGCGGCGTGGACATCAGCCCGATCATCGTCCTGCTGGTGATCCAGGGCGCGCGCATCTACCTCCTGCCGCTGCTCTTCGCGCCGCTGATCAGCGCCACCGGCTAGCCGCGTGCGTCTGACGGTCCGCGTGACGCCTCGCGGCGGACGTGACGCCGTTGAGGGCTGGACGCGCGACGAGGCCGGACGCCCGGTCCTGAAGCTCCGCGTGTCGGCGGCCGCCGCCGACGGCCAGGCCAACGCCGGCGTGATCGCTCTCCTCGCCCGCGCGCTGGGCCGGCCGAAGTCCGCCTTCAGGCTTGAGAGCGGGGCCGCCGCCCGGGTGAAACGGCTCTCCGTCGAGGGCCTGGACGAGGCGCAGGCGCACGCCATCCTCGGCGCGCCGCCTCCGACCTGATCGGCCCCTTCGCGAACGCCGGCGGTGGCGCCAAGATGGGCCATGCCCGCCGCCCGAGCCGACCTCGCCCGCCTGATCGCCGATGCGCGGCGGCTGGTGGTGTTCACCGGCGCGGGCATCTCCACCGAGTCCGGCATCCCGGATTTCCGCAGCCCCGGTGGGGTGTGGAGCAAGATGAAGCCGATCTACTTCCAGGACTTCGTCTCCGACCCCACCAGGCGCCGCGAGGCCTGGGAGCGGGCGTTCAGCGGCCGCGCCGGCTGGGTGGGCCGCGAGCCCAACGCCGGGCACCACGCCGTCGCGCGCCTGGTCGAGCAGGGCAAGGCGACCTGCGTGATCACCCAGAACGTCGACAACCTGCATCAGGCCTCGGGCGTGCCGCCGGAGAAGGTGATCGAGCTGCACGGCAACGCCAGCTACGCCAAGTGCCTGGAGTGCGAGGAGCGGCACGAGCTCGCGGAGCTGAGGGAGAGCTTCCTGAAGGCCGGCGAGATCCCCTATTGCCGACGCTGCGGCGGACTGGTGAAGACCGCCACCATCTCGTTCGGCCAGCAGATGCCGGTCGAGCCCATGGCGCGGGCCGAAGCGGCGACCCTCGACTGCGACGCCTTCCTGGTGCTCGGCAGTTCGCTGGTGGTCTTTCCGGCGGCGGGGTTTCCGCTGATGGCGCGGCAGAACGGAGCCAGGCTGGCCATCGTCAATCGCGAGCCCACCGACATGGACGCCTACGCCGACCTGGTGCTGCACGACGAGATCGGGCCGGCCATGGCGGTCGCCACCGCGGCCAACTAGACCCCAACTTCAATTCAGGGTGGTCACGTCGGGCTGGGCGATAAGCAGGGTCAGCGGCCCGGAGAGCTCGAACGCCAGTCCCTCCGGCCGCCAGTCGAGGCGCCGGCGCGCCTTCAGGTGGTCGACGGTCCGGTCGATCAGGCGCAGGCCCATCCCAGACGCCTGCGGCGCCGAGGCCGGCGGCCCGCCCGTCTCGGTCCAGCGGAACAGCAGGTCCTGCGACGGTCCCGCCTGCCAGTCGACCATCACGCGGCCATCCTCGCCGGACAGCGCGCCGTGGCGTACCGCGTTGCTGGCCAGTTCATGCAGGATGAGCGACATCGACTGGGCGACCGAGGCCTCCAGCGTCATCACCGGCCCGCTGAGCCAGACCCGCGGCGCCGCGCCGCCCATGAAGGTCGCGAGCTCGGTGCTCACCAGGTGCTGCAGGTCAACGCCGGACCAGCGCGATTGGGTGAGCAGCACATGGGCGTGGGCGAGCGCCTTGATGCGACCCTCCAGCGCGCGTTTCAGCTCGGGCACGCTGGGCGCCTCGGCCATCCGCAGCATCGCCTGGACCACGGCCAGCAGGTTGTTGGCCCGGTGGTCGACCTCGTTGGTGAGCAGCCGCTGACGCTCCTCCGCCGCCTTCCGATCGGTGATGTCCACCAGCATGTTGACCGCGCCCACCAGTTCGCCGTCGGCGTCGAAGAAGGGGGTCGGATAGGGCTGGAATGTTCGCCGCGTGCCGTCCGGCCGCTCGGCGATCGCTTCGGCCCCGCGCACCGCCCGTCGCTCGCGCAACGCCACCGCCATCGGGCACTGGTCGTGCGGCAGGCGCGACCCGTCCAGGTTGAATAGCTTCCAGGTGACGCACCACTCGTCGCCAATCCGCGGCCGGCGGCCCGAGAAGTCCACCGCCGCCTCGTTGTAGAAGGTGATCCGGCCGCCGGCGTCGGTCGTGTAGATCGCCGCGGGCAGGGCGTTCAGCAGGTCGCGATAGGCCACGTCGGGCGCCGACGGGGCGGGCGCGAACGACCGCGCGACGCCGGTGGACGGCGCCGTTTCCGGGCTCTTCCGCGCCTTAGTGCAGCGCGTCTCGGCGTCCTCGCGGGCGGTAGACATCTGGCGCTGGTTCCCAGGACGCCGCGGTGACGGGCCAGTCCTCAGCGCGTGGGAACGCCTTCCCGATCGTTCCGTTCCGGGCGGGTCAGCGCGGCGGCGGCGCAGCCGGCGCCGGGGCCAGGGCGGCCGGCGCCTGGGCCGCGGGCGCGGCCGGCGGCGGAGCGCCCGGCGGCCGCAAGGCGTTCAGCGCGGCCTGCACGCCCTGCGCCGAGGCCGTGATCATGGGACCGCAGCGGCGGGATTCCGCCTGCAGCTCGGCGGCTCCCAGGGTCGGCGCCTCGGCCCGCATGGCCGCCGCCAGGTCCATGCCCGGCCGCGTGGCGCTGAGCCGCCCGGCGAAGAAATAGACGCCGGCCTGGGCGGCCTGCTGGCGCGCCTTGTCCTGGCCCAGCGCCACCATGGTCATCAGGCACCGGACGTCCGGCTGGCCGACCCGCGCCGCCGCCGCGGGCGCCTTGGCCGGCGGCGCGGCGGCTGCTCCGGACGCCACGGTCAGCAGGGCAACGATCAAACAGGTCTTTGATAAATATCGCATAATATCACCTTCGCGACTGGCGATCGGGCGCCGGATTTGCAGTTACGGCCATAACCGCCGGAACCCCGGCTTTCGTTGTAGCGGAATGGCACGCTTTGCGGCGGCTGTCCCGCGGGGGATCGATCGTGAAGCTCACTGCGAACCACCTGATCGTCACCGCCGCGGCCGCCGCGGCCCTCCTGATCGGCGGGAGCGCGCGCGCCGCGACCCTGCTCACCGACGGCAGCTTCGAGAGCCCCGACATCGGCGCGGGCGGCTACACCTACCCCGGCCTGCCGTTCGGCAACGTCGCCCCGATCGGCGCCGTCCAGGGCGGCTGGACGTTCAACGGCGCGGCGCTGGTGAACGCGAGCGGCGGCAACGCCTGGTATTCGGGCGCCGGCCCGACGGGCAAGGACGGCGTGCAGTTCGTCGCCCTGCAGGGGACGAGCAGCATCACCCAGTCGTTCGTCGCCGACGCGACCACCGACCACCTGAGCTGGCTGTCGGCCGGGCGCACCAACTTCGGCTGCTGCAACGGCGACCAGAGCTACAACATCACCCTCGACGGCGCGGCCGTGGGCGGCGCCTTCTCGACGCTCAGCAATTCCAACTTCTCGCTGAACACCCTGGATCTGGCGGGCCTGACGGTGGGCCAGAGCTATACCCTGGGCTTCAAGGGCCTGATCGGCGCCGACGAGACGGCCTTCATCGACAATGTTGTGCTGAGCAACGCGGGCCTGCCGCCGCCGCCCGCGGCGCCGACGATCACCCTGCTGACGAATCTCGGCAACACCGATCCCGGCGTGCCCGCCGATCAGCGGACCATCGTCGACTTCGACCATCCGAATGCGCCGGGCTTCACCTTCACCGGCGGCTTCGTGCGCTCCGGCGCGGACGGCCTGTGGCCCGGCGTCAGCGCCCCGCCGCCCGGGGACCTCACCAACTACGTGACGACCTCGACCGGCCAGTTCGCGACGCTGACGTCGCTGCATCTGCTCAAGTCCTTCAGCTTCTACATGGGCTCGCCGGACAGCTACAATTCGGTGGAGTTCATCGGCCCCGACTTCGACTGGCTGCTGAACGGCAGCGCCATCTGGGGCGGCTTCCTTCCCCCCAGCGATGGCGACCAGTCGCACGGCCTGCGCGTCCGCTACGACTTCAACGGCCATCTCGTGAACAAGGTCATCTTCTCCTCGTCGGGCAACTCGTTCGAGTTCGACACCCTGGCGGCCGGCGGCGTGCCGGAACCGGCGGCCTGGACCCTGATGATCTCGGGCTTCGGCGCGATGGGCGCGATGCTGCGCCGTCGCCGCGCGGTCGCCGCCGTGGCCTAGCCGCTCTTCAGGTTCGGCCGGATCGGCATCACCTCGGCTTGAGGGATTGCCCGATGACCCCGTCGTACCGGCCGACGTCGGAAGCCGGCAGCCCCAGGCAGTAGTAGGCCCAGAACCGCCGGTCCTCGGCGATCTGGGTGTCCCCGCCCGCTTCCCGTCGCTTCGCCGCCAGGAAATAGGCCCGCAGACGCGGCGAGTAGGCGGTGGGGAAGTCCGGGAAGCGGCCGTCGTACTGGTCGTGCATGAGCTGGACGATCGCCACCGTATCCTGCACGCCGCGCTGGCGCGCATCGAATTCGATCAGGCCGCGCACTGTCCGCCGGTAGGTCGCATACCTGGCGCCCGTGGCCGCGATGCACGGGTCCTTCTGATAGGCGCGGTAGATGTTGACGGCGATATTGTCGCCGTTGCGCGCCAGCAGGGGCCGAGCCGGCTCACGCAGATACTGGCCGACCAGGATCAGAACGGCGACGACGAGGACGCCGACGACCAACAGGGATGTGAATCGCAAATCCTGGCCCCCCGGCCCTCCAGACGGCAAAGGTTAGCGCCGCGATCGGGCGCGCTCAAGCGACGCCCGAAGGAGGCCGCGAGCCGGTTGACGAACCGGCGTTCGGACAGCCACGCTGAAGCTTGGAGGCCAGGGTCGGCGGCCGGCCGGCGATCGGAGCGCAGGATGCGGGTTGAGAAAAAGCGCCTCGTCGCTGCGGCGCTGTCCGTTGCGCTCGGGACCGGCGTGGTCGGTTCGCCGGCGCGGGCGGCGCCCCTGCTCTATCTGTGGAACGGGACGCAGCTCACACTCGTCACCGACAACGTCCGCCCGGTCTGCGGCCGGTGGGCGCTCTGGTATTTCGAGACCGGCGCGCCACAGGTTCCCGGCTCGCAATGGGGCGAAGAGTCGGGCAAGTCGCCGGAGGAGGTGCTGGCCTCGCAGAAGCGCGACGACCGGTTCGATCGCATCTGGACGCGCGCGACGTCGACGCCCTATCCGTCGAAAAGAGGGTTCACGAACTTCGCGGGGCCGATCTGCATCGCCAGCAGGACACAGGGCTTCCGCTCGCTCATCCACGGTGCGGCCGACCCACCGGACGTCGCCGACGCCAAGCGGAGGTTCGACAATTACATCGCCCGCGTGATCGGGCGGATCAGCGACCTTAACGACCTCAAGGAGAAGGCTGAACAGATCGCCGAACAGCGCAGCCACTCGCCGGATTGGTATTTGGAGAGCGGAGAGTTCTCAGCCTACATGACGCGCCTGAAGGCCGCCTCGGATCACGCGCAGGGGATCCTCAAGACCCTCAACGGCGTCGTCGACAAGAACTACCCGAACATCACGTCGAGCCTATCCGGCATCGAGTCGTCGTTCGAGCCCTTCGACGGCGCCTTGCGGACAGAAATCTCGAGCATCTCCCGGTACGAGGACAGGATGATGCAGCCGACGTCATCCGACGCCTCCGTCGAAAAATGCGCGGCTGCATCAGCGACGGTCGGCGCCGTTCTGATCAAGAACAACTGCGCTGCGACCATCTACTACAAATCGGGGTCAACCGGCCGGATCGCGGCCATCCCGCCGGGAGGCCAGTCGATCGCCGTCGAAGCCGTTGAGGTCTGCCCGGACCAGAAGCGTCTTTCGGACGCCGCCGCACAGAAGGGGTTCTGCAAGGGCGCCCTTCCGGGGGCCAATTTTGACCGGGGCGGAGTCGAGTTTCACGCGACCTCCCTTGGCCCCGACGGCTCGAAGAAATAGCCCGTCTTGGTGCGGGGCCGCGCGAACGCACGACCGGCCGTGGCGAGGAGAAGCAGGGTGGTGCCGCCTGGGTGACTCGAACACCCGACCTACGCATTACGAATGCGCCGCTCTACCGGCTGAGCTAAGGCGGCCCTGGTCCCAATGTTACTTGGGGGCCTTTTGCCCCCCGCGGCCGAGGGGGCCCGGCGCGAAGGAGCGCCTATTTAGCGGCTCTCGGCGCCGACGCCAAGCGGCTGCGGCCGCCGCGCCGACGTGACGCGGGCGCGGGCGCCTCGGCGGCGGGTTCGGCCTCGTCGTCGCCGAAGCCCTCGTCGACCGGATAGGGCATCGCCTCGCTCACGCCAGGCCCCGACTGAGACCCGATGAAAGGCGCGGAGTCCGCATAGGCGATCGGCAGCTCGGGCAGTTCGCTGAGCGAGCGCTCGCGGCGTTCGAAGCGCGGGTGGATCAGCTCACCGCTCTCGGCGTAAGTCGAGACCAGGCGGGCCCAGTCGGACGCCTGGTAGGCGAAGGCGCGGCCCTCGGGATCGAGGTCGGACCAGTCGGGCTCATGCAGCGCCGCATTGCCCTGCGCCAGCCACACCCGGGCCTCGTCGGCCTTGCCGGAGGCGAAGGCGACGCGGGCTTTCAGGCCGGCGATGCGGGCGGTCATCGGCTCGCGCTCCAGGGCCGCCAGCGCACCGCGCGCCGTCGCCGCGTCGCCGGCGATCAGCGCGGCCTCGGTCCGCAGGATGTGGCTCTCACGGTGGCCCGGGTTCTGGCCCGCGAGGTCGGTCAGCCGCTTGGCTCGCTCGCGCGGGGTCTCGGCGGTCTTCAGGTCGCGGTAGGCCAGCCAGAGCGCCGGATGCGGCGCGGCCTTCCAGGCGGTCTCGATGGCGGCGGCGGCGCGGCCCACCTTTCCCTCGTCGGCCAGGAGGCGCGCGGCCATCACCACGCCCGGCGCGAAGCCGGGCTGCAGGCGCGCGGCCTCGACGGCGCTGTCCAGCGCCTGGCTGCGGGCCTTGGGCTCACGTGAGGTCTCAAGTTGGGCGGCGAGCGCCGCCAGCAGCGCGGCGCGGGCCCGCTCGGCGGTCACCGGCGGGACGATCTTGCGGTCCAGCGCATTCTTCACGAGCTCGAGGCCGGCGGTCCATTCCGCGGCGTCGAGGCGGGCTTCCAGGAGGGTGCGCCAGGCCCAGCGGGCGCTGCGGGTCTCGCTGAACGCCTCCTGAGCGTGGCGCAGCGCCGTCTCGCGTTCGCCCGCGGCCAGGGCCAGCTGCATCAGCCCCTTGTGGCCGGCCAGCCGCATGTCGGGGAAGCCCAGCATGGCGGTGTAGGCGGCGTGCGCGGCGGCCGCGTCGCCGGCGGCCTCGGCGGCCTGGGCGGCCAGGACGCGGACCAGGCCCGGCGTCTCCTCGGCGAGGCCCGCGGCCTTCTGGGCAAGGCGCCGCGCCTCGGAACCGTCGCCCGCCGCGGCGGCGAGGAAGCCGCGGGTCAGGGTCTCGTTGGCCTGGCGGCGGCGGTTCTCGGTCCGCTGGCGCTCGGCCCTGCGCGGGGCTTCCAGGATCCACAGCAGGGTGCGCCAGGCGACCGTCACCAGCAGGGCGCCGAAGAGCACGATCAGCGCCGCGGCCGAGGCGGTCATGTCGGCTCGCCAGCCCAGCCAGGTGAGGCTGGCCGATCCCGCGTCGCCGGTGAGCGCCAGCGCGGCCACCGCGGCGACCGCGACGATCAGGATCACCAGCCCGGCGCGGATCATGCGCCGCCCCGCTGTTCGGCGGCGAGTTCGGCCAGCGCGCGGGCCCGGAGCGCCTGGGCGGCGCGATCGATCTCGGCGCGGCGCTCGGCCCGCGCACGCCAGGGCGCCATCGCCTCGCGCGCCGCCGGCGGCAGCCGGTCGAGCTGGCGGAACGCGCGGTCGAGGTCGCCGTCGTCCACCAGCCGTTCCGCGCGCGCCAGAAGCGCGTCAGGGCCATCGCCTGCGACGTCGCCCACCCGGCGAAGACTGACGATCTTGGTGAGTGCGTAAGCGATGCGGTCGCCGAGCCCGGCCTTCTCGCCCGGCGCACGAGCGGCGCTGGCGGCGCGGGCGGCGTAGTCGGGGAAGCTGGAGGCCAGCGCCGCGCGGCTGGGCGCGCCGGTCCCGGCCAGGCGCGCCAGGACGTCGAGCTCGGGCGAGGGCGGCGAGCTGGCGCGC
>Ga0068865_100000687_pt1 | contig 19068 bp, 19 predicted proteins | sample KBSMisM12_FD_75293 | JGI IMG/M metagenome (GOLD analysis project Ga0068865, IMG submission 75293) | Miscanthus rhizosphere microbial communities from Kellogg Biological Station, Michigan, USA - KBS Miscanthus M1-2 | ecosystem: Host-associated > Plants > Roots > Rhizosphere > Soil ...
TCGCTCAGGACCTCACACCGAGGCGATGACGGAGTCGTACCGGGCGGTCACTGGCGGTGGCGCGCGCTCGCCTCGGCGGCTAGACGAACCGCTTCACGAACGACAGCGCGGTCTCGGCGACTTCCTGCCAGCCATGATCGATCACCAGTGAGTGTCCCCGTCCCTCGATTCGCGCGATCTCGGTGACGCCTGGGTTCTTCGCCTGAATCTTGTAGCTGGCCTCGGTGATTGCCAGGGGCACAGTGTTGTCGGCTTCGCCGGCAACGATGAGCAGGGGTCCGCGCTCGGGGTTGGCATGGTCTACCCGGGTCTCACCGCCGAACAGGTTGAAGTTGGCAACCGCCGCCTGGAAGAGTGGTGCGCCCGACGCGGCCACGTGATAAGTCTCGTAGAGTTCCTTCGCCTCCGCGTCGTCGAGGTTATTCGCCCAGCCGTACTTGAACTGGTCGAGCGTCAACGCGATCGCCTTGCCGTGATTGGTCGGATTGCCCAGCACCGGTGACGCGGACTTCAATGAGGAGATCGGCAGCGCAAGCACGCCTTTGAAGGGAGCGTTGTCGATCGCCACCGTCGCCGCGGAGGCGCCCTCGCCCGCGATCTTCTGGGCGATCAGGCCGCCGAATGAATGGCCAATCACGGCGGGCTTCTTGGCCAACTCGGATATCGCGTTCAGGTAGTGGTCGGTCACGTCCTGAACCATCTTGTGCGCGAAAACCTCCGGATGCTCACGCGCATCCGCCACCGACGAGGGGTCATCCGGCCAGCCGGGAGCGATAGTGGTGTACCCGTTGGCTTCAAATAAGTCCCGCCACCGCTGCCAGCTGCTCGACAGCAGCCACAAGCCGTGGATGAACATCACCGGGGTGAGCCCAGATGCGTTGGCGCGGTCGATCTCTGCCCGCTCCCAGTCCGTGATCACAACGCCTGCTTCGTGTTTTCCAGCCACGGGGCGACCCTAGCGTGTGTTGTCAGTCGGTCACGGCATAACGAGGATCTTGCAGTGCGCATCGGGATGTGCGAGTTCGTCGAAGGCGTCGCCGACCCGGTCAAGGCCTACCTCACCGGTGATCATCGGCGCGACGTCGATCTCGCCTTCGGCGATCGCCCACAGGCAGTCGGTGAACTCGGTCTGGTCGTAGGCCAACACGAACTGCACATTGATCTGCTTGGCGATGGCGAAATACGGATGGAAGGCATCGGCTTGCATACACACGCCTGCGACGACGACTCTTGCGCCGACCGGTGCGCGGCGCAAGATGTCGTCGATGATGCCCGGCACACCCACAGCCTCGAAGACGACGGCCGAGCTGGTGCCGTCGAAAGGCGATCCGTTCGCGGGATCGACGGTGGTGGTGGCGCCCATTCGTTCGGCCAGCTCGCGTCGCGTGGCCGAGTAGTCAGCTGCGACAATCGTTTCCACCCCATGATGGCGCAGCCCGGCGATGATCGCGATCCCGATCGGGCCGCAGCCCAACACCAGTGCGGTCTCACCACGCTGGATCGTCGACTTGTTCACCGCGTGAAGGCCGACGGCCATCGGCTCGGTCAGTGCAGCGTGCCGCGCGTCCAGCCCATTGGGGATGGGTGTCAGGAGCTGCGCCGACAGCAGCATCCGTTCGGCATAGCCACCGATCGTCTTGTTCGAGTACACAATCGGTTCGATACCGGTGCCGGAAAGCAGTACCGGTAGGGAGGTGACGAGCGTGCCCGGCTTCGGGGCATCGGTGTCAGGCCCCGCCTCGAGAACCTCGGCACTGAACTCGTGTCCCATGAAGATGTCGCGGTTCAGGTCGATGTTCATGCCACCAGAGCCGCCGAAGCCTTCGATCTGGTCGTTGAGCTCAAGCACGTCCGCGCCGTGCTTGGCGAAATGCAGGTCGGAGCCGCAGATTCCGCATGCCTTCACGTCGACGAGGACCTGCCCGGGGTCGGGAACCGGCTCGGCCACGTCATCGCGCAGCACCATGCGACCATCGCGAAGGACCGAGGCGCGCATCAGCTTTCCGGTCCTTCTGCCCGTTCGGCGGCCATCTTGAGTTCATCGGTGTGCTCGTTGATGGCCTTGACGATGGCCTCACCGGCGCGACCGAGAAGCTGATCGCGCATGTCCTTGGCCCAATCGTGTGACGCGCGGGGTGCGACCAACTGACCCTTGAAGTGCGGCATGACCTCGCGGGCGAACAGTTCGTACGAGTGGTAGGTCGCCTGCGGCGACGCCCAGTCGTGGCCGAGCAACAGCAGGGTACCGAACCCGCCGGACTTATCCAGCAGATCCTGGATGTATGCCACCGCGTCGCCAGGGGTGCCGATGCAGCAGTTGCCCTGACCCGCATAATCCGCCACGAACTCGCGCGGGGACTGAGCTCCCTCAACGGAATTCGACAACGGCACGAAACCCGCCGCGCCGAAATAGTTCGCGAAGTCCTGCAGCCCATAGGTGCAGTCGTCGATCGCCTTGTCCCTGGTGTCGGCGAGGTGCATGATGGCCAGCACCCGCCAATCGGCGCGGTCCGGCTCGTCACGGCCGGACTTCTCGGCTTGGTCCACGACGACATTCCAAGTGTTCTCCAGCGCGGCGTAGCCGCCCGGCACCGACATCGACAACGAGAGCAGCGATGTGCCCAGTGCCCCGGCGAGGCGGGGGCCGGACGGGGAAATCATTGCTGCCGTCGAGATTTCGGGGTACGGCCAGGTGTACGGCCGGATGTGCAGCTGAGCATCGCGCAGCGTGAACCAGTCGGAGTGCCGGTTGATCCGCTCCTCCGGTGATGCCCGGAACAGCGCGAGGATCGCCTCGAGCGACTCCTGCATCATCCGGCGCTGCTCGACCGGATCGATGCCCATCATGTACGCGTCGGAGGGCAGTGCACCCGGTCCGGTGCCGAAGATCACCCGTCCACGCGTGAGGTGGTCGAGAAGCACCCAACGGTCGGCGACCATCAGCGGATGGTGATACGGCAGCGACACCACGCCGGTGCCCAGCCGGATGTGCTTTGTTCGCTCGGCCGCCGCGGCGATGAACACCTCAGGGCACGCGATCAGCTCGTATCCGCCCGAGTGGTGTTCTCCGAACCACACCTCGTCGTACCCGAGTCTGTCCAGCGCCACCGTCCGGTCGAGGTCGTATTCCAATGCGACGGTGGGGGATTGGCCGACCGGGTGGAACGGCGTGATGAACACCCCGAAGTTCATTGGACGTTGCATCTAGAACTCCAATCTGGACAGGAAGTCGAGCAGTATCGTGTTCACCTCGGCGGGCTGTTCCTGCTGAAGCCAGTGGCCCGCGCCTTCGATCATCACCTCGCGATAGTCACCGGAGACCACATCACGAACCCGGTCGCGCGGCGTGTAGGCCAGCGTCGGGTCGGCGGCTCCGCCGACGAACAGCGACGGGACATCGATCGTCGCGGCCGGCGTCGTCGCGGTCAGTTCCCAGTTGCGGTCGAAGCAGCGGTACCAATTCAGCGGCGCGGTAAACCCGTTGCGGGTGAATTCGTGCACGTAGTGGTCGAATTCGTGCTGGCTTATCCAATCGGGCAGTCCACCAGGCTCCGGAATGCGGTCGATGAATCCCTCAGGGCCGGGTTGCAGCATTCGCAGCGCGGCGGTCTCGTCGGTCGTGGTCAGCGAACCCATCAGCCGCCGCATCGTGGTGGCAGGATCGCGGTTCAGTTCCGCGTCGGCCGGACCGGGTTCCTGGAAATACAGGATGTAGAAGAAGTTGTCGCCGAACATCTTCCGGAACGCTTCCGTCGTCGGCCGTTTCGGCCGCGGCAGCGGCGGAACACTCAGCCCTGCGATGCCTGCGAATCGGTCCGGGTGCAGCAGCGGGGCACCCCATGCCACCACGCCGCCGAAGTCGTGGCCGATGAGCGCCGCCCGGTCCGCACCGACGTCATCGAGCAGGCCGACGATGTCGGCGGACAGCTCGACGATGTCGTATGCCTCCACAGCGGCGGGCTTCGAGGAGCCGCCGTAGCCACGCTGATCGGGTGCCAGCACGCGGTAGCCGGCCTCGGCCAGGGCGGGAATCTGGTGCCGCCAGGAGTAGGCCAGTTCAGGGAAGCCGTGGGCCAGGACCACGACTGGGGCATCCGGGTCACCGGCGTCGATGACGCGAAGCTGGACCCCGTTCGTCTCAACTAACCGTTCGGTCGATATGAGCACGACCACAGCCAAGCACAGGGGGCTTGATGCGGGGAAGGGGCACGGCGCCAGAAGCGACCAGTGGGCAAATCAGCAGACTGTTCATTCAATTGGTTGTTATCGTCTGATCACAGGTTCGACAAATCATGGCGAACCGGTGGGCGGCGAGTGTCAAGGGGGTCGCCGTGGCGGCATTGGGTGAGCGTGCAGTCGTCCTCGGGGCGAGCATGGGCGGGTTGCTCGCTGCCAGAGTGCTTGCCGACTTCTACGAGACAGTCACTGTCGTCGAGCGTGACGCGTTACCTGATGAACCGGCTAACCGGCGGGGCGTGCCGCAGGGTCGACATGTCCACGCTTTGCTGCCGCGCGGTGGGCAAATCCTTGACGGCCTGTTTCCCGGCATCCTGAACGATCTGGTCGTCGGCGGGGCGCCCGTGTTGGACGATGGTGATCTCTCAAAGCTGTACTTGTCCTATAGCGGGCACAAACTTCTCCGCTCCGGCAAGGTACCCGTCGATGATGACGCAACGGCGATGCACATGCCGAGCAGGCCGTTCCTGGAGTCGCATGTGCGTCGGCGGATAGCCGCGCTCCCCAATGTCACGATCCTCGCCGCCCACGACGTCACAGAGTTGACGGCGACTACGGACCGCGATCGCGTCACCGGCGTACGGGTGGTCAACCACGAGGGCGGGGCGCAGCACGAGTTGACGGCGGATGTCGTCGTGGATGCGATGGGCCGCGGTGCGCACACGCCGGCTTTTCTGGAAGGCCTCGGGTACGGCCGACCAGTCGAGGACCACATCGTCATGCGCACGACCTATGTCAGCCAACACCTGAGGATCCCCCCCGGCACTGTCGAGGAGAAGCTGGCCCTGATCAGCCCCGCACCCGGCCGGCCAACCGGGATGTTCCTGACCGGCTATGAGCACGACAACTGGATATTCACCGTCTTCGGGATGCTGGATCACGAGCCGCCGCGCGAGCTCGCGGGCATGCTGGCGTTCGCCGGCGAGTATGCGCCTGCGCATCTGTTGGCAGCGGTGCAGGCCGGCGAACCGATCGGGCCGGTGGTGCAACATTGCATGCCGTCCAGCCAGTGGCGGCGCTACGACAAGATGCGGCGGTTCCCGGACGGCCTGCTCGTCTGCGGCGACGCTTTCTGCAGCTTCAATCCGATTTACGGGCAGGGAATGTCGGTGGCGGCGTTGGACGCTGTGGCACTGCAGGAGACGTTGCAGCGAGGTGCCACGAACCTGCCCCGGCGGTACTTTCGTGCCGCGGCGAAGGCCATCGGTGTGGCCTGGCAGATCGCGGCTGGTTCCGACTTGGCTTTCCCCGAGGTCGAAGGGCGACGGACGACTGCGATGCGGGTCAGCAACCGTTTCGTCGAATGGGTGCTGACCGCATGTGAGTCCGACATCCAGGTCGTCAACCAGTTCTTCAGGGTCACCGGTCTTGTCGATCCGCCCGCGCGCCTGCTCAGTCCGCCTTTCATCGCCAGGGTCGCGAAGGTCAATCTGCTTCGTCGGCAACGTGATTCGCAACCCCGGCCGGCTGAGGTGGCTGACCGAATGGACGATCGGATGCCGCTGCCGGATGCGATCTCCGAGTAGTGGTGGTCAGGCGGCGGCGATGAGTTCACCGCCTGGCGGGTTCGCGGTGACAGGATTCAAACCATGACCTTGGTTCTCGTGCACGGCAATCCGGAGACTGCAGCTCTGTGGGGCCCACTGGTGGATGCACTCGGACGCGACGACGTGGTGCGATTGTCCCCACCGGGATTCGGCAGCCCACTGCCCGACGACTTCGCCGCGACCTACCTCGCCTACCGCGACTGGCTCGAGGGCGAACTCGAGCGCGTCGACGGACCGATCGACCTGGTCGGACACGACTGGGGCGGTTGCCACGTCATGAACGTGGTGATGCATCGACCCGAGCTGGTGCGCAGCTGGGCCAGCGACGTCCTCGGTTTGTTCGACCCTGATTACGTTTGGCACGACCTCGCGCAGGTCTGGCAGACCGCGGGCGACGGCGAGCAATTGGTGGACACCATGATGGGCGGAACCGTTCAGGACCGCGCCGAGCAAATGCACGCGCTCGGCATACCGCTTGACATCGCCGCCGAGATCGCCGCTGCGCAGGGTCCGGAGATGGCCCGGGCAATCTTGGCGCTCTACCGGTCGGCGGCCCAACCCGTGTTGGCTGAGGCGGGCCGTTCGCTACCGGTTGCCGCGGCCCGCCCAGGGTTGTCGTTGTTGGCCACCGAAGACCATTACGTGGGCTCTGATGAACTCCGCCGGCGGGCGGCCGACCGCGCTGGTGCACGTACGGACGTGCTCGAAGGACTTGGGCACTGGTGGATGGTGCAGGACCCTGCTCGCGGCGCGGCGGCCCTCAACAGCTTCTGGGAAACGCTCTAGCCACGTAGATCGAGGACCGTCGGGAACTGCTGTTCGTTGGCGTAGCGGTAGCCTTGACTATTCCAGCTGCGCGTATTGGAAGGACACTGGCCGTAGGCGGCCGAAAAAGATGAAGTCGACGACGGATATTCGATGAACCGGAAAAATGTGATCCGCACGCTCACCGCGATCGCCGTGGTGCTCTTGCTGGGCTGGTCGTTCTTCTATTTCAGCGACGACACCCGCGGCTATAAGCCCGTCGACACGTCGGTGGCGATGGCCCAGATCAACAGCGACAACGTCAAGAGCGCGCAGATCGACGACCGTGAGCAGCAGCTGCGGCTGGAGCTGAAGAACGGCAATGCCGACACCGACAACAGCGACAAGGTCATCACCAAGTACCCGACTGGGTACGCGGTGCCCCTGTTCGACGCGCTGAATGCGAAGAACACAAAGGTCAACACGGTCGTGAACCAGGGCAGCATGCTCGGCTCGCTGCTGATCTATCTTTTGCCGCTGCTCCTGCTCGTCGGGCTGTTCGTGATGTTTTCCCGCATGCAGACCGGCGGCCGAATGGGCTTCGGCTTCGGCAAGTCGCGGGCCAAACAGCTCTCCAAGGACATGCCGAAGACCACCTTCGCCGACGTCGCAGGCGTCGACGAAGCGGTCGAAGAGCTCTACGAGATCAAGGACTTCCTGCAGAACCCATCGCGCTACCAGGCGCTGGGCGCCAAGATCCCCAAGGGCGTGCTGCTCTATGGCCCGCCCGGCACCGGCAAGACGCTGCTCGCCCGCGCCGTCGCGGGTGAGGCGGGGGTTCCGTTCTTCACGATTTCCGGTTCGGACTTCGTCGAGATGTTCGTCGGCGTCGGCGCCTCCCGGGTGCGCGACCTGTTCGAACAGGCCAAGCAGAACAGCCCCTGCATCATCTTCGTCGACGAGATCGACGCGGTCGGCCGCCAGCGCGGCGCCGGCCTCGGCGGCGGCCACGACGAACGCGAGCAGACCCTGAACCAGCTGCTGGTCGAGATGGACGGGTTCGGGGACCGCCAGGGCGTCATCCTGATCGCCGCCACCAACCGGCCCGACATCCTCGATCCCGCGCTGCTGCGGCCCGGCCGCTTCGACCGGCAGATCCCGGTGTCCAACCCCGACCTCGCCGGCCGCCGTGCCGTGCTGCGTGTGCACTCGCAGGGCAAGCCCATCGCCCCCGACGCCGATCTGGACGGTCTGGCCAAGCGCACCGTCGGCATGTCGGGTGCCGACCTGGCCAACGTCGTCAACGAGGCGGCGCTGCTGACCGCGCGCGAGAACGGCACCGTCATCACCGGCCCGGCGCTGGAGGAGGCCGTCGACCGCGTCGTCGGCGGGCCGCGCCGCAAGAGCCGGATCATCAGCGAACACGAGAAGAAGATCACGGCCTACCACGAAGGCGGCCACACACTGGCGGCATGGGCGATGCCGGACATCGACCCGATCTACAAGGTCACGATCCTTGCCCGCGGCCGCACCGGCGGGCATGCGATGGCGGTGCCCGAGGACGACAAGGGCTTGATGACCCGCTCGGAAATGATCGCCCGGCTGGTGTTCGCGATGGGCGGACGCGCCGCCGAGGAATTGGTGTTCCGCGAGCCGACGACAGGCGCGGTGTCCGACATCGAACAGGCCACCAAGATCGCCCGCGCGATGGTCACCGAATACGGCATGAGCTCCAAGCTCGGCGCGGTGCGCTACGGCACCGAGCACGGCGACCCGTTCCTCGGTCGCACGATGGGCACCCAGGCCGACTACTCACACGAAGTCGCACAAATCATCGACGACGAGGTTCGCAAGCTCATCGAGGCCGCGCACACCGAGGCGTGGGAGATCCTCACCGAGTACCGCGACGTGCTCGACACGCTCGCCGGCGAGCTGCTCGAGAAGGAAACTCTGCACCGCGCCGAACTGCAGGCGATCTTCGCCGACGTGAAGAAGCGTCCGCGACTGACCATGTTCGACGACTTCGGCGGGCGCGTTCCGTCCGACAAGCCGCCGATCAAGACGCCTGGTGAGCTGGCCATCGAGCGGGGCGAGCCGTGGCCCAAGCCGGTTCCCGAGCCGGCGTTCAAGGCAGCCATCGCGCAGGCGAGCCAGGAGGCCGCTGCGCGGCAGGCTCACCAGAACGGCACAAATGGCGCTGGCGGCAACGGAGTTCCCGCAAACGCGTCGACACAGCCGGACTACGGCGCCCCAGCCGGTTGGCACGCGCCCGGTTGGCCGCCGCAGGGACCGCCGCCGGCGCAACAGCACCCGCAGCAGGGGTACTGGTACCCGCCGCCGCACTGGCACAACCCGAATGTCCCCGCCGGAGCGGCTCCGCCGCCCTATCCGCCGTATCAGCCCTATCCGCAGCCCGGACATCCCGCCCCGCAGGGTGGCGCGCCCGCGCCTAACCCGAACGAGGACCCTGGGCAGGACAACAGCCGGACCTAATCCGCCGGCTCATGGCTGATAACTGAACGGAGGCATCGATGACGCGGTCGCTCAACAATTCGGCCACGTTCACCAAACCCGCATTCGACCAACCCCGCGCGGAAGCTGCGGTGCGAGAGTTGTTGATCGCAGTCGGCGAAGATCCCGACCGACACGGCTTGGAGGACACTCCGGCGCGGGTCGCGCGGGCGTATAAGGAGATGTTCGCCGGCCTCTACACTGATCCGGATACCGTGCTGGACACCACGTTTGACGAACAGCACGACGAGCTGGTGCTGGTCAAGCAGATCCCGCTGTACTCCACCTGCGAACACCACCTGGTGGCGTTCCACGGGGTCGCGCACGTTGGCTACATTCCCGGTAAGGACGGCAGGGTCACCGGACTGTCGAAGATCGCGCGACTGGTCGATCTGTACGCCAAGCGGCCGCAGGTGCAGGAGCGGCTGACCGCGCAGATCGCCGATGCGCTGATGCGCAAGCTTAATCCGCGCGGCGCCATCGTGGTCGTCGAGGCCGAGCACCTGTGCATGTCGATGCGCGGCGTGCGCAAGCCAGGAGCGGTGACCACCACGTCGGCGGTGCGCGGCCAGTTCAAGTGCGATGCCGCATCGCGGGCCGAGGCGCTGGATCTCATCTTGCGAAAGTGAGCCCGACGCGAGTGCAGGTCATGGGGGTTGTGAACGTCACCGACGACTCCTTCTCTGACGGGGGACTGTTCCTCGACCGTGACCGCGCCGTCGAACATGGCCTGACGCTGGCTGCCGAAGGCGCAGCGATCGTCGACGTCGGCGGCGAGTCGACCCGTCCCGGCGCGACCCGCATCGACGCCCGGATCGAGTCGGCACGTGTGCTCCCTGTCATCAAAGAGCTTGCCGGGCAAGGCATCACGGTCAGCATCGACACCATGCACGCGGAGGTCGCGCAGGCGGCGCTGGAAAACGGCGCCCAGATCGTCAACGACGTGTCCGGCGGGCGCGCCGACCCGAACATGGCGCCGCTGATCGCGGATGCGAAAGTGCCGTGGGTGCTGATGCATTGGCGCTCGGTGGGCGCGGACCGACCCCACGAGGTACCGGCCTACCGGGACGTGGTCGCCGAGGTGCGCGACGAACTGCTGGCCGCAGTGGACGCCGCCGTGCACGCGGGTGTCGATCCGGCCAGGCTGGTCATCGATCCTGGCCTTGGTTTCGCCAAGACCGCAGAACACAATTGGGCGCTGCTGCGCGCACTACCCGAATTCGTCGGCACCGGCATCCCGGTGCTCGTCGGGGCGTCCCGCAAGCGTTTCCTCGGTACGTTATTGGCCGACGAGGACGGCGAACCGCGGCCACCCGGCGGCCGGGAGACCGCCACAGCCGTGGTCTCGGTGCTGGCAGGCCTGCACGGGGCGTGGGGTGTGCGGGTGCACGACGTCCGCGCCTCCGTCGACGCGTTGAAGGTGCTCGAGGCCTGGTCCGGCGGAAGCGACCGGGGGATCAGCATTGGCTGATCGAATCGAATTGCGCGGCTTGACTGTTCGCGGATATCACGGTGTGTTCGATCACGAACGACGCGACGGCCAGGACTTCGTCGTCGACATCACCGTGTGGATCGACCTGGCGACCGCAGCGGCCAGCGACGACCTTGCCGACACGCTCGACTACGGCAAGCTCGCTCAGCGGGCCGCCGACATCGTCGCCGGGCCGCCGCGCAAGCTCATCGAGACGGTCGCGGGCGCGATAGCCGACGACGTGATGGCGGACGAACGCGTGCACGCCGTCGAGGTCGTCGTACACAAACCGTCGGCGCCCATTCCACTGACCTTCGCCGACGTCGCTGTGACGGCGCGACGTTCGCGGCGGGGCGGTACGGCATGACGCGAGTGGTGTTGTCGATCGGGTCGAACCTCGGTGATCGGCTGGCGCGGCTGCAGTCGGTGGTCGACGGGCTCGACGGCGCGGTGCGCGCACTCTCGCCGGTGTACGAGACGGAGGCATGGGGCGGAGTCGAGCAGGGCCCGTTCCTCAATGCGGTTCTGATCGCCGAGGATCCTGCTGTCGACTGCTACGGCTGGCTACGTCGCGCGCACGAACTCGAAGCCGCGGCTGACCGGATCCGCGCGGAGCGTTGGGGCCCGCGCACCCTCGATGTCGATCTGGTCACTTGCCATGACGGACAGCGCGAGGTGACCTCGGGCGACGATGACCTGACGCTGCCTCATCCGTCGGCGCATCTGCGGGCATTCGTGCTGATTCCCTGGTTGGCGGTGGACCCAGCTGCCACGTTGACGGTCGCGGGCGAACGGCGTCCCGTCGCGGGCTTGCTCGACCAAATGGAGCCGGCCGATCGTGACGGCGTGCGCCTTACCGAGTTGGCGCTGTGCTGATGGGACCCACCCGCAAGCGTGACCTGACGGCCGCGACGGTGCTGGGCGCCGTCGTGGGCTACATGATCGTGGTGCTGCTGTACCGCTACTTCCCGCCGATCGATGTGTGGACCGGCGTGTCACTGCTGGCTGTTGCGATCGCCGAGGCCGCGTGGGCGTTCTATGTGCGGGCCAAGATCAACGACGGCGAAATCGGTGACGCGCGCGGTTGGCTGCATCCACTGGCGGTGGCGCGGTCGGTGTTGATCGCAAAGGCGTCGGCGTGGGTCGGCGCGCTGGTGCTCGGCTGGTGGATCGCGGTACTTGTTTATCTTTTGCCGCGTCGCAGCACGCTGCGGGTGGCAGGCGAGGACACCGCCGGTTCGGTCGTTGCCGCGGCAAGCGCCCTCGCGCTGGTGGTTGCTGCGCTATGGCTTCAGCATTGCTGCAAGTCGCCACAAGAGCCTCCGGACAACGCCGACGGGGCGACCGAGTAGCTGACCCGCAGCGCCGTCGGCCGAATCGCCGAAGTGGTCGACACGCGAGATGACCTGTGGCGGGTACAGTCGCCCCATGACCGATCTGTCCCGCGGTACGCGCGCTCGGCGCAGCGGCCGCAGGCCGGGTTGGGTGCTGCTGACGGTGTTGCTGGTGCTCGCTATCGGGGCGAGTTCCGCCCTAGTGTTCACCGACCGGGTGGAGTTGCTGAAGCTGGCCGTCATCCTGGCGTTGTGGGCCGCGGTGGTGGCGGCGTTCGTGTCGGTCATCTATCGCAGACAAAGCGACGTCGACCAGGCCAAGATGCGGGATCTCAAGCTCGTCTACGACTTGCAGTTGGACCGCGAAATCTCGGCGCGGCGTGAATACGAGCTGACGGTGGAGACCCAGTTGCGCCGCGAGTTGACGTCAGAGATTCGGGCTCAGGCCGCCGATGAGGTCGCGGGCCTGCGTGCCGAATTGGCCGCGCTTCGGGCCAATTTGGAGATTCTGTTCGACGCCGACCTGTCGCACCGGCCCGCGATCGAAACCGATCGCAGCCGGGCCTACGGTGACTGGCCGCGCGGCGCAGCATCCACGGGCAGGGTGACCGCGAGCCGGATCGACACCGAGGACCGTGACGACTTCGATGCGAATACCGAGGAAAGTCCGATCATCGACGTGCCTGCCGAACCTCATCCGTCCGAGTCCGACTGGGAGCAGGCGTCGAGTTTCGGTGGTGCGCACCGCAGACCTTCGGAGACTGAGCAGGAGGAGCGAACCCATCGCGTGGAGGAGCAGCCGCGCGCGTGGGCGCCATCGTCGCCCCCTCAACCGGTCGCGCAACCGGTGCCTGAGTCCCAATTCGCTTGGCAGCCACCGCAACAGGAGGGCCCACCTGTTCCACCTGTTCCGCCTGCACCGCCGCCCCCAGCGCCTCCCGAGCCGGAGCCCGTCGCGCAGGCACCCGAGTGGCAGCCTGCGCCCGCCGAGGGCGAGTGGATACCCGCGGGCGCACCGGGCAGCAACTGGGTGTCGCCTGAGATGGCTGATTCGCCGACGTCGCCTGACATAGCTGATTCGCCGACGTCGCCTGAGGTGCCCGATTCGTCGGCGCCGCCGACGGGAGAAAACGGGTCCGCCGCCGAATACGTCGGCAGGAGACGGGCACCCGAGCTCGCCATGCAGGCCCCGTCGGCCGAAGGCCTCCGCGGCCGCCACTCGGCGCCGCCGGACGCCGTCGATCCGGGCCGACCGCCTGCGCTACCGACCTTGGCCACCGAATCCGGAGAGTTTCCGCCGCATCCGGAGCCCGAGCAACCAGGCGAACCGCCGCCTGCCGATCCCGAAGGCCGGCGACACCGCAGCGCCGAGGACACCGGCGGCCAGTCGGTTGCCGAACTGCTGGCGAGGCTTCAGGCCTCCCCGACCGGCGGCGGCCGTCGCAGGCGCCGCGACGAGTGAGTTAGGCTCATGGCGACCGTCCGGTACCCGCAACGCAGGACCGGAACGAAGAAACCACGACAATTTGCGAGGTCGTCTGCAATGGAGCATGTCGACGGACTGCGTCCGGCGCGGCTCACGATTGGCATCATTTCCGCTGGTCGGGTCGGCACGGCGCTGGGTCTAGCGCTGGAGCGCGCCGATCATGTGGTCGTCGCGTGCAGCGCGATTTCGCACGCGTCGCGGCAGCGCGCCGAACGCAGGCTGCCCGACACCGCCGTCCTGCCGCCAGACCAGGTCGCCGCCCGCGCCGAACTGTTGCTGCTGGCTGTCCCCGACGCTGAACTCGCAGGTCTGGTGTCGGGTCTGGCGGCCACCTCGGCCGTGCGGCCGGGCACGATCGTCGCCCACACGTCGGGTGCCAACGGCGTTGCGGTGCTGGCTCCGCTGACCGAGCAAGGCTGTATCCCGTTGGCCATTCATCCCGCGATGACGTTCACCGGCTCAGACGAGGACATCGCGCGACTGTCCGAGACATGCTTCGGTATCACCGCCGCTGACGAGGTCGGCTACGCGATCGCACAGTCGCTGGTGCTCGAGATCGGCGGTGAGCCGTTCCGGGTCCGCGAGGATGCCCGCACGCTGTACCACGCGGCGCTGGCCCATGCCAGCAACCACGTCGTCACCTTGCTACTCGACGCCGTCGAGGCACTGCGGGCAGCGCTGTGGGGTCAGGAACTGCTGGGGCAGGAACTGGTAGGCGACGCGCCGGGCGGCATCGCCGAGCGGGTGATCGGGCCGCTGGCGCGGGCATCGCTGGAGAACTCGCTGCAGCGCGGTCAGGCGGCGCTGACCGGCCCGGTTGCCCGCGGTGACGCGGCTGCTGTCGCCGGCCACCTGCGGGCACTTGCCGAAGTGGATCCGCAACTTGCACAGGCGTATCGGGCCAACTCGTTGCGCACCGCACAGCGGGCTCACGCCCCAGAAGATGTCTTTGCGGTACTCGCAGTGGGCCCACGCGGCAGCCGGGGAGCGGGACAATCATGACCGTGTCCAAAACGCAGTTCACCGCCGGTGACCTCAACGTCTATTCCAGTCCGCGCGACGTCTCCGATGTCACCCGAGCGCTGCGAGCGACCGGCCGCAGGGTGATGCTGGTGCCGACGATGGGCGCGCTGCACGAGGGTCACCTGACGCTGGTCCGGGCCGCCAAGCGGGTCCAGGGGGCCGTCGTGGTGGTGTCCATCTTCGTCAACCCGTTGCAGTTCGGGGCGGGGGAGGACCTGCACGCCTACCCGCGCACCCTCGACGAGGATCTCGAGGTGCTGCGTGCCGAAGGCGTCGAGATTGCGTTCACGCCGACGGCCGCCGACATGTACCCGGACGGCGAGCGCACTTCCGTGCACCCGGGGCCGCTGGGTGCCGAGCTCGAAGGCGCCGCCCGCCCAACGCATTTCGCGGGTGTGCTGACCGTCGTGCTCAAGCTGCTGCAGATCGTGCGCCCGGATCGCGCGTTCTTCGGCGAGAAGGATTACCAGCAGCTCGTGGTGGTGCGGCAGATGGTCGCCGACCTCAACGTCGACACGCAGATCGTCGGGGTGCCCATCGTGCGGGAAGCCGACGGGCTGGCCATGTCGTCGCGCAATCGCTACCTGAACGACGACGAACGTGAGCAGGCGGGCGCGCTGTCGGCCGCACTACTTGCGGGCATGTACGCCGCATCGGGCGGCACCGCAGCGGCGCTGGACGCCGCCCGCGCCGTGCTGGACGAGGTGCCCGCCATCGACGTCGACTATCTCGAGGTCCGGGACCCGATGCTGGGTCCCGCACCTGCCGAGGGCATCGCGCGCATGGTCATCGCCGCGCGGCTCGGCGGCACCAGGCTCCTCGACAACATCGCTATCGACATCGGAGCAACCGCCGGCACCGACGGACATCCACGGGTCGGGTCCTACGAAACCCACGAATTGCCTTGGAGGAATTGATGCTACGGACGATGCTGAAATCCAAGATCCACCGCGCCACGGTGACCCGAGCCGACCTGCACTACGTCGGCTCGGTGACCATTGACGCAGACTTGATGGATGCTGCCGACCTGCTCGACGGCGAGCAGGTCACGATCGTGGATGTCGACAACGGCGCCCGCCTTGTCACTTATGCGATCACCGGCGAGCGCGGCAGCGGTGTTATCGGCATCAACGGTGCCGCAGCGCATCTCGTCCATCCGGGTGACCTGGTGATCCTGATCGCCTACGGCACGATGGAGGACGCTGAGGCCATGGCATATCAGCCCAGGGTGGTGTTCGTCGACGCCGACAACAAGCAGATCGACCTGGGTCACGACCCCGCCTACGTGCCGGCCGATGCGGCCGAGCTGATGTCACCGCGGTAAGCCCGTGCTTCTCGCGATCGACGTCCGCAACATGCACACCGTGGTCGGCCTGATTTCCGGATCCGGTGACCACGCGAAAGTGGTGCAGCACTGGCGGATTCGCACCGAACCCGAGGTGACCTCGGATGAGCTGGCGCTCACCATTGACGGTCTGATCGGTGACGACTCCGAACGCCTGACCGGGGCGGCGGGACTGTCGACGGTGCCGTCGGTGCTACACGAGGTTCGACTGATGCTCGATCAGTACTGGCCGTCGGTGCCGCATGTGTTGATCGAACCCGGTGTGCGTACCGGCATTCCGCTCTTGGTCGACAATCCCAAAGAGGTGGGCGCAGACCGCATCGTCAACTGCCTGGCTGCGTTTCACAAGTACGGCACCGCTGCGATCGTCGTGGATTTCGGCTCGTCGATCTGTGTGGACGTGGTCTCGGCGAAGGGCGAGTTCCTCGGCGGGGCAATCGCTCCCGGCGTGCAGGTGTCCTCGGACGCCGCGGCAGCGCGGTCAGCGGCGCTGCGCCGTGTCGAGTTGCTCCGGCCCCGATCGGTAGTGGGAAAGAACACCGTCGAGTGCATGCAGTCCGGCGCCGTGTTCGGATTCGCCGGCCTTGTCGACGGCTTGGTCAGCCGCATCCGTGAGGACGTCGACGGCTTCGGCGGTGACGACGTCGCGGTTGTGGCCACCGGTCACACCGCCCCTCTCGTGCTGCCCGACCTGCACACCGTCGACAAGTACGATCAGCACCTCACCCTCGACGGCCTGCGGTTGGTGTTCGAGCGCAACCGCGACAGCTCGCGCGGCAGGCTGAAACAGGCCCGGTAGTTCCTGCCGCCGAGCTGGGCCCACGTGCTCGGCCCACGCGCAAGCTGGGGACTGGGGAACGCAGAGGGTTCTCTCTCGTTGGCGATTCGTGGCCTTCCGCGTCTGCTCGCGTCAGGAAAAGCATCCGAAAACGGGTAGCCGAATACTCGTTCCGTGCACCCACGACCAGTCACACAATGAAAGCTGCCGACGGTAGCGGTGCGAACGGTGGGAGTTCGGGGGGTCTATGCGCAATCACGCAACGGCTGTCGATAACCTCCGCCGCATATCGGCTGCAGTGGCGGTGGGAGCTGCGGTCTCCCTGATGGTGTTGTCTGGGAACGCTGTCCCGGCGAATGCCGCATGTACTGAGCTGTCACCGACAGCTACTTCGACTTCGCCACCGACAGTCACTTCGACTCCGCCGACGACGACGGTTCCGCCAACGACGACGGTTCCGCCAACGACGACGATTCCGCCAACGACGACGGTTCCGCCGACGACGACGATTCCGCCGACGACGACGATTCCGCCGACGACGACGGTTCCGCCAACGACGACGATTCCGCCAACGACGACGATTCCGCCAACGACGACGATTCCGCCAACGACGACGATTCCGCCAACGACGACGGTTCCGCCACGACTAGCTATCCCGCCTCCTCCACCGTTAGTTAGCCTGCCTACCACGGTGTCGGTCGCTGGGTTCTTTTCGCCTGTGCTCGCTTCGTCGGCCGACACATGCCCCTTGTCTTCAAATCCCAACGCGATCGTGGCGCTGGTTTTCCTGCTGGCGGCCGCCGCCGTGGCGGTGCTGGCGGCATATCTGCGTTACCGACGCCGTGGGCCAGCGTGGGTGAAAGCTCACGTCGCAGTCCGGCCAAGGCACGGGCCTGGTGCGACGTTCCGGTCATGGCCCGGCAAAGGCCCCGACCGCGACCACGCTTTCACCGTCATACCCGCCGAAGTCGGCCGTTCCACAACAGTTCAGGAGAACGGGTCATGACACTCACAAGCGCGCCGCCGACCGCGACTACGTCCGTCGGAAGTTGGCTGCTGCCGCCTTCGACAGAGCTCCGAAGGCAGCTCAAGCAAGTGGTCCAGCACGCAAGTACAGCGGATCAAAGGCGCGCCCGGCCACTGCGACGGCTCAATGACGTGGCACGGACGGCTCTCAGCGAGGAGATCGAGGCCAAACTGCGGATGGTCATGAGTGAGACGCTCGTCGATCTCATTCTCGGCGGATGGCGATCGTATGCCGCCGTCACACAGGCGATGTGGAGATCCCGAAACCAACCGGGGGTTGAGCTGATCGTCGCCATGCGCAGCCACACGATCTCAGCGGAGCAGCAGCACGACCTCGACATCGAGGTCGACAGTGTGCGGGTGATGACGTTGTCGACTCGGCTGGCCATGCACATCGGGGTGAATGGCGCGGTGGCGGTCGTCAAGGACGGGCGACTTCTCGCCATCCGCTCGGGGCATGCCGAGGCCGACGGCAAGGTGACACTCGAGGGCGTGCAGATCGCCCACACGAGACGAGCGTTCCCGCTCACCACGCACCTTGCCCTGCACTCATTCCGATAGCGAAGATAGTCGACCAAACACGCAGTGCAGGAAGGCTTTTCGACCGACCGGCCGGTCGTTAGAAGAACGTGCGGATCATGCCCACCACGCGGTCGTCGGCATCGAGCTCCGGGATGAGCTGCCACTTGTCGAACACCGTGCACGGATGCGAGATACCGAATCCGAGCCAGTCGCCGACCTCGGCGTTGTCACCGCCGCCCAACCGCAGATACGCGTGCTGATCGTTGAGTTTGGTGACCACGCTGTCGGCTAACCGCAGCGGCACCGGCAGATCCTGGTCGAACGACACGTCGCGGCGCCCCATCGTCAGCACGGCCAGCCCCGGATCAGGACGCGACACGACCTGCGCCCACACCTGCAACGCGGGCAGCAGGGCGGCACGAAGCGGCGAGGTGCGTGCGTACAACCCGTCGTCATGGGTGAGGTACGCCCCGCTACGGACTATCGTGCGCACTGCCAATCCCGCCGGCCAATCTCCGGTCAGCACTTCGGCGACCGCGTCGAAATAGGTGCTACCGCCCGCGGTCACGAGAACTTGATCCGCCTCGAACAGCGGGCTCAGTCGCAGCACCGCGGCGCGCATCTCCTGTAAGTAGGCGGTGACGACAGCCAGTGCGTCGGGTGCGATGTCGTGGCCGAGTGCCGCCTCATAGCCCGCGACCCCGACCAGCCGAAGCCGCGGCGACGCGGCGGCCGCGCGCGCCACCTCGTCGACTGCGACGGGCCCGCGGCACCCGGTGCGCCCGCCGGGCATGCCGACCTCCACGCAGACATCGACCGGTCTGTGCGCCCCCGCAACGACCAGTGCTGCGGTCATCAGCTCCACACCGCGCACCGAATCAACCCAGCACACCATCGAAAAGTCGGGATGGGCGTCCAGTTCAGCTGCCAGCCAGCGCAATCCGGCCCCATCGACCAGCTCGTTGGCCAGCACGACGTCCCGCACGCCAAAGGCGCGGTAGGTGCGGACGTGGCTCAGCGTCGCGGCGGTGATCCCGCAGGCGCC
>Ga0068865_100000688_pt1 | contig 19030 bp, 19 predicted proteins | sample KBSMisM12_FD_75293 | JGI IMG/M metagenome (GOLD analysis project Ga0068865, IMG submission 75293) | Miscanthus rhizosphere microbial communities from Kellogg Biological Station, Michigan, USA - KBS Miscanthus M1-2 | ecosystem: Host-associated > Plants > Roots > Rhizosphere > Soil ...
TCGGGCCAGCTCGAGCTGGAGCTGTCGTCGTTCGACCTGTGCGAGGTGGTGCGCGAAGTAGGTGACCAGATGCAGGTGCAGGCGACGGGCGCCGGGTCGAAGTTGAACTTCGACCTGCAGGGACCGGTCGTCGGGCATTGGGATCGGGGACGCCTGAACCAGGTCGTGACGAACCTGGTCACCAACGCGGTCAAGTACGGACAAGGGCAGCCGGTCATCATTCGTGCCGGCGCCGACGATCAACGCAGCTTCGCCCGGCTGGAGGTGAGCGACCGTGGTCGGGGCATTCCCCCGGAGATGCACGGACGGATCTTCGAACCGTTCAAGCGCGTCGTCGTGAACGGGCACCCGGACGGGCTGGGACTGGGTCTGTTCATCGTTCGCAGCATCGTTCAGCAGCTGGGAGGCGCCGTGAACGTCGACAGCCGACCCGGTGAAGGCGCAACGTTTGTCGTCGAGCTGCCTCTTCAGGTGACGCACTGACATCACATCGCGTCTCACGACGGCGATGGTAAGGCGGTACACGCAACCGTCTTCTCAGTCGATCGCTGATTCTGTGCGCGGTTCGACTACGCAGTTCACGACGGTGACCGACAGCCGTCGCCGCACCGACGAATGACGGCGCGGGTTCAGGAAGCCCGCGGCAGCTCGACGCTGAACGTCGACCCGTGTCCCGGCTCGCTCTGGACGGAGATGCGGCCGTGGCTGGCGTCGACGATCTGCTTGCAGATCCACAGACCGAGGCCGAGGCCCGGATGCCGCTGGACGGAGGTCGCGCGTTCGAAGCGCTGGAAGATCCGTTCCTGCTCGTGGGGAAGGATGCCCTCGCCGGCGTCGCGAACCTGGACCCGCGCGAGGGTGTCGTCGGCGTCCAGCTCGACTTCGATGGGGCGGCCGCAGCCGAACTTTATCGCGTTCGACAGCAGGTTCGTGATGACCTGACCGATGCGCACACGATCCCATAGTCCGACCACCTCGGGCCGCAGGCGCAGCAGCACCGGCGATCCGGCCTGGGTCGCCGACTCGCGCATCAGATCGATCGCTTCGATGACCAGCGCTTGCAGGTCGACCTGTTCGGGACGCAGCTCCAGCCGGCCCTCGATCAAGCGCGAAACGTCGAGCAGTTGATCGACCAGCTGATTCAGCCTGACCACCTGCCGCCGGATCGCCGTGAGGCGCCGGAGCATCCGATCGTCGGTGGCCCGCCGGCCGCCGTTCGCGAGCGCGCCCGGCAGGCTGAGCAGACCGTCGGTCTGCAGGCTCAGCGTCGTGATCGGCGTTCGCAGCTCGTGCGACGCCGCCGACAGGAACTCGTCGCGCGCCCTCAGGGTTCGTTGCAGGCCGCACACCGTCTCTTCCTGCTGCGCAGCGCGCCGGCGCATCGCCGCGAGCTCCAGGCGCGTTCGCACGCGCACCAGCAACTCCGGGCCGGAGAAGGGTTTGACCAGGTAGTCATCCGCGCCCGCTTCCAGGCCGGCGACCGTTTCGTGCTGGCCGGCGGTGCGCGACATCAGGATCAGCGGCAAATCTTGCGTCGAGCGATCGGCGCGCAGCACCCGCGCCAGGTCGATGCCGTTCAGCCCAGGCATCTCCACGTTTGCGATCACGAGATCGAAAGGTGTTTCGCGGGCGGCGTCGCGGGCCGCGTCACCTCGGTCGACCGGAGTCACCGCCCACTTGGCGCCCAGCAGGAGCTCCAGCGTCGCGCGCTCTTCCGGATCGTCCTCGACTACGAGAATGCGCGCCTCGGACTCCTGTGCGCTCGACACGTCGTCAACGTTGATCTCTGACGTGCACTTTGCAACCACAGTCCTTGTAAGCGCCCGACGCATTCTCGTCGACGGTGGAAGCGCGTGCGTTGCGTGAGCTGACCTCGTCGTCAGTTTGAGCCTGGAGGGGGCGCGTGATGAACGCAGAGGGGGGGCGGTCCGCGCGCGCGTGCCGGCGAGGCGAGGGTGGCGTAGCGAACAGGGGCGACCACGGTGCGCGCGTGAAGGAGAACGTGAGGTGAGGAGAGTGCGGCGGCGGTGAGGAGCCCGCATTGCTCGCCTTCCTTGTATTGCTCGCGACCCTAGCGACCGGTGAAGCCACCGTACAGTCCGACGGCGCGGACGGCGCGGACGGCGCGGTCGCGCCGATCGCGCCCCTCGCGCCCGCCGCGCCCGACCCGCGCGACGCGTCCGACGCGCCCATCGCGCCCATCGCGCCCATCGCGCCCATCGCGCCGCTGAACACGCCCCTCGACGAGCCCGTCGTCAGACACCCCTACCTCTACACGACGCTCGAGACGGCGCTGGCGATCGCGGTCGGCGCCGTCTGGTATCTGCGGCACGGCAGCGACGAGCGCTGGGGCCGGGCGATGGAATGGCAAAGCTGGCGCCGCAAGCTGTTCACGACCGACGAGATCACGTTCGACGGCGATCACTTCAATACCAACGCCGCCGGCCACCCGCTGGACGGCACCGCCTACTACCAGATCGCGCGCGGCAACGGCCTGGGACCGGGCGCATCGTTCGTGTCGTCGTTCCTGGCGTCGATGTTCTGGGAGTACTTCGTCGAGATCCCGGAGAATCCTTCGTTGAACGATCTGATCCTGACGCCCACCGCGGGCGCGATCATCGGCGAGGCGACGTATCGGCTGGGACGATACTTCTCCCAGAGTGGATCGGGCGCGTGGCGCTGTGGCGGCGCGCTGCTGTTCGCGCCCGTGGCGACGCTGAACGAGAAGCCGCTCTGTCGTCCGCGCCCGAGCGTCCTGCCGCGCGCCCGGCTGGGTCTCGCGATCGGCGTCAACCGCGCGATCTTCAACGGCGAGACGTCCCGCGACGAGTTCGTCTTCGCGCTGGGCAGCGAGGTCGTCTCGCATCGCGCGTACGAGCGGCCGGGCAGCGGCAGCGTCGCGGTGTGGCCGGGGCAGTGGACGTCGCTTTACGGAGACGGACGCTTCGGTCCGATGCGCATCGACGGCGTCTGGTTTCATGCGAACACCGTGTGGGGCGGTCGCTACGATCGCCGCTATGTCAGCGTCGGAGACGAGACCGACGTCCCGTCCGGCAGACCGACGCGCGGGTGGGGCACGATGCTGGGACTGGGCAGCGCGTTCGACTACCGGCTGCGCGATCTGCCGCAGGTCCACGATCGTATCGGCTCGCTGGGAATCGGCGGGCCGGTTTTCGAGCTGGCCGCGCGCCGCGACATCTCCTTTCGCCTGACGCTGTCGGCACAATACGCGTTCGCGGTCATCGGCTCGATCGCTTATCGCGACGGGTACCGGTCGGTGATCGGGCAGGACATCAAGACCTCGCTGCGCTACAGCGGCTACTACTACGGGCACGGGTTGGTGTCGGCCGCGACGACGTCGCTCGACCTGGGCCCGATCGGCTTCACCGGCGCCGCGCGCGGCGCCTGGTACTGGTCCATCGATGAAGGCGACCCCGCGCAGTCGAGCATCGACCGCGCGGTCACGCTGCGCGATTCTCGTCTCTATCTGTCGGGCGCCATGTGGACGCGACCGGCGGTCGGCGCCTTCCGCTTCGGCATCGGCGTCGAGTACGTTCGCCGGGCCAGTCACATGCTGGACACCAGCGTCTACGGGACCGAGCTGGACCTGCTGGCGACGACGGCCGTCGGATTCTGAGCCGTCAGAATTCGAAACCGAAGCGGCCCGCGGCGTTCCACGACTGCATCGAGCTCGAATTTCCGTCCGGCGACGTCGCCCTCATCATGTCGTCGGCGAAGGTCGCGCGGTACGTCCCGCGGATGTCGAGAATGACGGCGCTGCCCACGCGGGCCGACAGGCCGGCGCCCACGGGAACCGTTCCGATGTCGTCCTTGTCGGAAATGCTCGACGTGTTGGCGACCGTGTTGGTCAGCTGGTAGTGCGTCCATCCAATACCGCCGAACAGGTAGGGCTGAACGCGGGCGCGGATGATGTTGACACGCACGGTGCCCTCGATGCCGTTTCCGACCAGCAGCGAGTCGGTGCTCAGGCCGAGCGCGTTGATGTTCTGAACGGAGCCGACGTACGCGCCTTCGAGCGCGATCGGCAGCCGCGACCCGACCATCATGCGGGCGTCCCAGGAAGCGCCGGTCTGCGTGGCGTTGCGTGCGCTCTCTCCGACGAAGCCGATCGCGCCGGCGCCCACGGTGGCTTCGATGCCGATGCGCGAGGGCGGTCGCAGCGGCGCAGGCGGCGGCACCACGGCGATTGGCGTGTACGGCGGTGGCACCGGCGTAATTGGTGGCGGCGGTGTCATGAGCGCAGCAGGCGGTGGCGCGGCCGCCGCTGCGGCGGGCCACTCCGTGGTGGGCGCGGGTTCGGGCGAAGACGGCGCCTCGGCCGCGACCTCGGCGGGAACATCGCACGCCGTCACCGCGACGACGCGCGGCTCGATTCCTGGCCGCGGCTGATCTTCTTCACCATGTCCAAACGCCATGATGCGATCGGGCTCGACACCGCGGCCGACCAGGAATTCCTTGACCGCCATGGCGCGACTTTCGCTCAGGCGCTGATTCCCTGTCGCGCCGCCGCTCCTGTCCGCGAAGCCTTCCAGGCGAACCGTGCGGCGATCGCCGTTCTGCAACCAGGTCGCGACGCCGGCCAGCGCGCCGCGGCCGTTCGTGTCGATCTCGGTCGAGCCGCTCGCGAAGCTGACGGTGACGCCCGCGTTCTTGCATTGGGGCGTCGCGGCGGGCTCGGCCGCCACGGCCAGACCGGGCGACAGCACAGCCAGTCCGATCAGAACCTTGCGAATGCGCGTTGCCCTGCGCGCTGAGCTTCCGTCCTGCATGAAGTCGTACCTCCCTGATCTTCAAGATGGGGACTGGCTGGACGGTCGCCGCGGCGAATGCGTGAGTTTCGTACCTCCGCGGAATCAAGCTCTGACCGATAGTTCGCAGGTCTTCCGGAGCGCAGGTTTCGTCTTACGGGATTCGTACTGTTCGCCACCCGTAACGCGACCGTAACGGCCGCAGAAAAATGGAGGCCTCATGTCAACGTCGGGAAAAAGCCTGCGCAAGAAACGAGAACGCGCCCGTGATCGCCGACAGCAATCCAGGTTCTTGCTGGATCGCGTGGACGAGCTGATCGTGGGCGACGGCATTTGCGGGCCCCGACGATCTGGTTTCATCATTCCCACGGGCGATAATTCATTGACGGAGATGGCGGGGAAGCCGGGTTGAACGGACTACAACGACACTCATCCAGGTTCGCGCGCGGGCTGGCGCTGGCGGCAGCCGTCGCGATCTTGCATCCAGCCTGCGCAGAACATGTGGGGAAGAAGGCGGCCGCGGGCGCGGTCGCCGAACTGAAGAAGCAGCGCGAGGCCGCCGAGGCGGATCCGAATCGGGTCCCGCCGGCGCGCGTTGCCGGGGAACACGCCGTGGAGGGCGCCGTGTCGGCGCTGGACGCACCCGAGCAGCGCGAGGCGATCCGGCGCCTGATCGCGGAGGCGGTCTCCACCGCGACGACGATCGCGGTCGACGACGCGACACACCGGCTGATCGCCCAGCTGGGCCCCGACGGCCAGGGGCCGCTCGCGGACAGCCTGGCGCGGACGGGCGAGCGCGTCTCCGCTTCGATCGTCGGAGGCGTGGGCAACGAGCTCTCCGGCCTGGTGCCCGAGTGCGTCGGTCCCGACCGGATGGACTGCATCCAGCGGCGGCTTCAGCTGACCGCCCGCTCGACGGCATCGTCATTCACGAGCGGCGTCAAGGACAGCATCGGCTGGCAGCTTCTGGTCGCTGTGTTCGGGTTGGGCGCGTGCGGCGGCGTGCTGGGCGCGTGGCTGTGGTCGGTGCGGCCGGTGCGGCGGCGCACCTTCCGGACTGCCTGAACGGGGGAGGTCATGAAGTATCGAGCTGTCGGAGCCCTGGTGCTGGGCTTCGCGATGGCGGCCGGTTGCGGGCCCACGCTGCGGGTGAAGACGGACTTCGATCATGCGGCCAGCTTCAACCGGTACCGTTCGTTCCAGATGGGCGAGGGGAAGGTGATCGAGAAGGGCGCGCTCACGGAGAACACGATCGTGAAGGACCGGGTCGACACCGCCGTCCAGAACGGCCTGATGACGAAGGGCCTGGTACCGGCGTCGGACCACGCCGATCTGATCGCCCGCTTCGCTGTCGGCGTCCGCACCGTCAAGGAGCTGGAGGGTGCGGGCTATCCGGTGGCGGTGGGGATGTGGGGCGCCTATCCGAACGACTTCTGGGTCACCGAACATCCCGAGGGAACGCTGGTGATCGATCTGGTCGACGCGCGTTCGCAAAAGCTCGTGTGGCGCGCTTATCTGGTGGCGGCGGGATCGGAGATGAACGATCCCGCCTTCATCCAGAAGGCCGTCGCCAAGGCGTTCGAGCGTTTTCCGCCGGCGTCTCCGCCGCCGGCGTGACGCCACGGCCCAGCAGGCGCAGAACTGACCTGGCGCCCGGATAGGACCCGGGCGAATCGCCGTGGTCGACTAGCGCGGGATGTCGACCACGGCGATTGCCCAGGGCGAAACTGCTGAAATGCGCGCGGGGGGGCGCGCCGTTCGTAGCTGAATCGATTGGGACACCGTGGATCCTCCCGCGATGGGAAACAACTCAGGCGATGCCTGAGACGGCATAGGGCATCGCCTGAGAGCGTGGCCGCCTACTTCGACACGGCCGGGCGAATCGACGCCGCGATCGCCTCGGTGTACGTGAACTGAACGACCTGCCCCGGCTTCAGGTTCGGCAGCTTCTTCTGGATCGTCGGATCCGCCACGGTCACCGTCTTGTGGTTCCCCTTCGGTCCGACGAACGTGACCTTGTTGTTGGGGACGTCGACCGTGACGACCTCGGCCGAGATCGTGGTCTCGCGCGTCGCGGTTCCGGGCTTGCCGCCGCTCATGTGCGTGCCCGACGTCCTCTCCGTGATGCTCGGCTTCGAGCCCGTCGGCGCCAGCGAGACGCCGATCGATTCACGGTAATCGACGTCGACGCGATCGCCGACCTTCAGCGTTTCGTACGCCTTCACGTCGGACGGAACGTTCATCGTATTCCGGTCGCCGTCGGCGTTCGTCAGCGTCACGGTCCGCTTGCCGCGATCGATCCCGGACACCACGAAGGTCTCGCTGGTCATCCGTTCCGCCGAGGTCGGCGACGTACGCTGGGTCATCCCCTCGTCGGCGTGAGCGCGCGCGATCGAAACCGCACCCGTCAAGAGACCCACCGCCAACCCCACCACCATCTTCGTTCCGTTGCTCTTCATCTCACACCTCTCGCCAAAGGTAATGTCGGCGCACATCGCGCAAATTGTTCTCGATATCAGTCGAACCTGGAAAGCCGCGCGCGCGCCTGCCGAACGCCGAACGCGGAGCGAGATTCGAACGGGTTGAGGTGAGGTGATCGTGGCAGGGAGGCTACGAGAGGCGTTCAAACGTGTCAGGGCGGCGGTGCGGCGTTACAGCCGCGCCGTCTGGGATCGCGATCGCGCCGGCCTGGACAGCTGGGCGGCGCTGCAGACGCGGTTCGCCCGCATCGCCACATGGTCAGTTCGCGGCGTGTTCTCGAACAGGCTGTCGCTTCAGGCCGCCGCGCTCGCGTACTACACGGTGTTCACGATCGTTCCGATCCTGGTGGTGGTGCTGTGGGCGCTGAAGGCGTTTCACGTGATCGGGTATCTGATCCCCGAGGCCAGCCCACCGACGATGGCCGAAGCCACCTCGGAGGTGCATTTCCCGAACGCGAACGCTCTGCTGCGCGAATCGGTGCGCGCGATCCTGATGGCGGTCGATCGCGCCGGACGGATGGAGACGGGGATCCTCGGGCTGGCGGCGCTGGCGTACGGCGTGATCAAGTCGGTCATCCACGTCGAGCGTGCGCTGGACACCATCGCCGGCGCGCGCGATCGGCCGCCTCGGTACCGGAGGATGCTCGGTTACCTGGCGTTGCTCGCGCTGCCCCCGGCGCTGTTCGTCGTGTCGGGCCTGCTGCGCGTGCTGTCTCACGTTCCGGTCGGGACGACGCTGGCGCGCTGGACCACCAGCTTGCTCGAGACGCTGCCGTTCCTCAGATCCGCGATGGGCGTCGTTCTCGGGCTGGGGTTGCTGTGCCTCGCGCTCGCGATCTTCTACGCGTCGGCGGCGCGCGCGCGCATCGCGTTCAGGTCGGCGTTGTTTGGCGGCGCGCTGGGCGCCGTGTCGCTGGCGGTCGTGTTGTGGGCGTTCGCGCGTTTGCAGATCGGCGTCTCGCGCGCCGGCGCGCTGGAGTCCGGGATGGCCGCCATCCCGGTGTTTCTGCTGTGGTCGTTCTCGTCATGGCTGGTCATCCTGATCGGCGCGCAGATCGCGGTCGCGCACGAGCTGGACGGCGTGCTGATTCACGGCGCGCGCACGCTTCAACTCGATCCGTACGGAGAGCAGGTGGCGGGCGTGGCGATCATGGTCGAGACCACGCGGCGTGCGCTGTCATCGGGCGACGCAGCCGATGAAGCCGACGGCGGCGCCACCGCGAACGAGCTCGCCCGCCAGCTGCGCTTGCTGCCGCGGCACGTGCGCCACGTCGCGGGGCGGCTGCGCGCGGCGGGCTTTCTTCGCCAGGCCGATACGGGCGGTTATCGCCTGGCGTGCGATCCGGATAGAACGAGCCTGCGCGACATCGTCGGCGCGGTCATCGGCCGTCCCAGCGAGGAACCGTTCGCGCCCGGGCGTACGGGCCCGAGCCTGCACGAGCTGGCGGAGAGTTACGCCGCTGCCGACGCAGAATAGGTCTCCGACTGCGTTGCTCGACGGTCGGGCCGTCACCAACTGAACGGTATGCTAAAGCGCGGTCTCGCATTCCTTGGTTGTGCTGCTTCGATTGCGACGGTGTTTGCCGCCGCGTCTTGTTCGAGCTCGACGACCGCGTGCGCCGTCAACAGCAGCGGCGTCGCCGTCTGCGACACCTACGCGTCCGCCTATCCGTATGACTACGCCTATTACGATCCGGTTTACGCGGCGCCGGTGCCCTATTACCCGGTTTACGTCGACACCTACTACGATCCGTACGGTTACAGCTACGTCTACGCGGCGAACACGGCGCCCACGCCGATCGCCGACGCAGCGGTGGGCAGCAACGTTCCGGAGCTGCTCGACAAGGCGCACCGCGCCGCCAACGCGATCGACGCCGGCGTGCGCGCCGCGCTGGACCCGGTCGGCGCGCTCATGAAGACGCCGCCGACCCAGAACGGCGACACCGTGGTTTACGGTCCGGCCGATCACGGCGGCGGCAACTACCAGTTCACCATGCGCCGCGTGTCGGAATCGGAGAAGCGCTTCGGATGGAAGCTGGAGGCGCGGGCGGCGGGCTCGAGCGGGAGCTTCGCGCAGGTGGCCGGCGGGACGATCCGCGTCGGGGATCAGCCGCGGCGCGGCCACGGCGTGTTCGGCGTGGACTGCGATGCGATGTCCGGCGCTGACGCCTCGGTGACCTGCCGCGGAACGCTGTTGATGGGCTTCGCGCACACGAACGACGGCGACAAGATCCTGAACGTCGGTCTCAAGGCGTACACGCCCGACGCCAGCGTCGCCATGCCGCTGGACGCCAACGTGTTTGCGTGGCGCCACGGCGACACCGCGAACCGGGTGCGCCTGGTGACGCGCACGAACCTGTCCGGCACGGCGACGGACGCGCAGGAGACGGTGGCGATCAAGCTGACGTGGATAAAGGACGTCGGCGTGCGCGCGGACGCGGCGGCCACGGGTGGCGACGTCGCCCAGGGCGAGATGCACGTCGTCAGCACCTGCGTGCCCGCCGATCTCGACCAGTCGCACGCGATGACCGAGACGCGCACCTGCAACAGCGACGGGAGCGGCTGCACCGGATCCAGCTTGAGCTGCGCCAGCGACCTGCAGAACCCCGCGATCCCGAACCCGGATGCGATGGCGTCTGATCCGCCCGCCGGGATGCCGGAGATGCCGTCGGAGCCGGCGGCGATGCCGGACGGCAGCGGGAACTGACCTGGCAACCAGAGCGCAAGATGCGCTCTAGAGGCAGACGCCTGTGCCGTTGGGCTGAGCGCGGCAGGCGGTGTTGGCGGCGCAGCTCAACGGCTGGAAAACGCCGTCCTGGCCACAGAGGAGGATCGCCCCGGCGATCTGCCCGCCCATGCACTTGAACACGCCGGGCGTGATGGCCGCGTTGGTGTCGTCACAGTCGTTGTTCAGCGTCGACCGGCGTTCCGTCGAACGGGGTGTGAACGAACGGCGATTCCGCGCGCAGGCCCAGCAAGATCTTTGCCCCGAACGCCCGATCGCCCCGCTGGCGAACAACGCCCCGCAGGGCCGCGACCACGATATTGAGCTCACCGCGCAGCAGCTTGATCAGGTCCGTGCGCGTCGCGCATGTGACCGTCACGTCGACCGGGCTTTCGTCATCGGTCAGCGTCAGGTGTCCGTCGTCGATGACCAGAACGCCGAGGGACGTGGTCCCGACCGTCAACCGCATGCGTCCGTTGATTCCGGTCAGCGCCGGCGCGTCAGCCTCCCACCTTCGATCGGTGATGCTCTGCTCCTGCTCCTCGCTTTCCATCACGCCCCACCCGCGCGAGTTCGGATCAGTGCGGCTGCGCCGGCGGATTGACGACGACGTACGTGACCTGGGAGCCCGCGTACTGCGGCTGGTACCAGGCGTTGCCGCAATGCTGGTAGGGGACGTTGCCCACCATGACCGGCGCGCACTGCGGCGGCAGCGTGTTGACCATGCTGCCGACCACCGCCGCCGTTCCCACCACCGCGGCGGTCGCGACGGCGGCACGCGCGACCGGCGCGACGATGGCGGTGCGGACGATGATCGCGTGGGCGGCGGGCGCGAACAGCGCGACCGCCAGGAACAGGATCGTTCCAACTCGCAACCCGGAACTGCGCTTGAACGCGTGCATGTGTCCTCCTCTGCGTGTGCGTCGTCGTTTATCTGGCAGCGCCGGCGCGGCGCGCCGTATCGAATTCGATCTGGTGCGCCGTCGCGGGCGGCGCAAAGGTGAACAGGGAGTCGTCGTACTTCGCGGACAGGTCCCAGTTCATGACCATGCTGTGCTGGGGCTTGGATTTCTCCGACGTCGTGGTGATGACGAACTTGCGCGGCACCGGCCGGCCGCCCTGTTCGATCCACAGCTCCCAGTCGACGTCCTTCTGCCGGAACGCGAAATGGTCGCAGGCGAACCCCTCGATGTTGGCGGTGCCGACCCGGGTGGCCCGCTGGATGGCGTTCGTTCCGTCGCGCTCGGTGCCCCAGTAAAAGAGATCGGCCAGCGGCAGGTCGAACGCGTAGCGCTTCTCCAGCACGGACTTCAGCTCGTCCAGCGTTCCCGGCGCCGGGAACGTCGCGAAGTAATTGACGCGATCGGCGAACACCGTGAAGTTCTTCCCGTCGTAGTAGATGCGCTCGTTGCGCCGGTCGCCGCTGATGTCCATGCGCAGCCGATCGGGGCGCCGCACCTTCAGGTCGATGGTCCCGCCGTACTGAACCTTCTGGCCCGACGCGAGCACGTCATCCGTCGTGCTTCTCGCCTGCACAGAAAAGTTCTGCTGATTGCGCAGGAACTCGCCCATCTTCTGCAGCGCCGAGATTGCCTCCGGCTCGACCGCAGGTTTTGCTGGTCCCGATTTCGCGTGCGACGACGGCGGCGCGGCCAGCGCCAAGATCACCGCTGCCGCGAATGCCATGCGTAGCGTGCTCATGTGAACCTCCAGACTGGCTGCAAGATGACAACCGCCGGCGGCCAGGACTGTAGGCCGTTCGCGCAAACGCCGTCGACGCGGCCACGCGCCGTAAGGAGACGCCCTAAAAGGAAAAGACGGCCTTGAGAGCGCGGCCGCCGACCTCACGCTTGCGCCGGTGCAGCAACCATCGCCGATCGCTCCCGACGCCCGTCCTCCCCGCCCCGACATGGAGTGGATCCCGGGCGGCACCTTCGCGATGGGATCGGACCGCCACTACCGCGAGGAGGCGCCCCAGCACCAGGCGACGGTCGGAGGTTTCTGGATCGATCGCTGGCCGGTGACCAACGGACTCTTCCGCAAGTTCGTCGAGGAAACGGGGTACGTCACGCAGGCCGAGATCGCGCCCGATCCGGCGCAGTACCCCGGCGCGGATCCGGCGCTGCTGGTGCCGGCGTCGGTGGTCTTCGTCAAACCGGTCGCGCGCGTCGATCTACGCAATCACTACAACTGGTGGGCGTACATACCGGGCGCTGACTGGCGCCATCCACGTGGGCCCGACAGCTCGATCCAGGGCATGGACGATCATCCGGTCGTGCACGTCGGCTTCGACGACGCAACTGCGTTCGCGCTCTGGTCGGGCAAGGCGCTGCCGACCGAGGCCGAATGGGAGTTCGCCGCGCGCGGCGGTCTGGACGGCGCCGATTACGCGTGGGGCGACGAGCTGGAACCCGACGGAAGGCCGAGGGCGAACTACTGGCAGGGCGAGTTTCCGATCCAGAATCTGCGCACCGACGGCTACGAGGGCACGTCGCCGGTTGGATCCTTCCCGGCGAACGGCTGGGGGCTTTTCGACATGATCGGCAACGTCTGGGAATGGACCACCGACTGGTACGCGCCCCAGCACGAATCGCAGGCGAAGTCAGCGCCGGCCGGCGTGCACGCGTGCTGCAGCGGCGCGGATCGGTCCGCGCGCGAGCGCAGCTTCGATCCGGGCATTCCGCTGCCCATCCCGCGCAAGGTGATGAAGGGCGGTTCGTTCCTGTGCGCGCCGAACTATTGCCGCCGCTACCGGCCGGCCGCGCGCATGCCGCAGGCGATCGACACGTCGACCTGCCACCTCGGCTTTCGCTGCGTGGTCCGCCAGCCGCCCCCGCGCGAAGCGCGGGATCGCGGCTGCTAGAAAAAAAGTAGTCGCAGACCGCGCCTTCGGCGCGGAGCGACTAGCCCGAGGCCGATACCAGGCGCCTGGCCAGGCGCTTGCCCATCGCCGCCGCCAGCGCGCTTCCGCCGGCGGCCGCGATCTTCCGAGACACGCTGGGCTGGGTTTCCGCCAGGTGCTCGGGGTGGGCGAGGGCGCGCCGGAACGCCTGACCGAATCGGCCCGCGCGGTAGCGCAGCGATCGCCGCTGCCGCAGCCGCGCGACCGCGAGCACGATCCCGCCCGCCATCACGGCGAGCAACGCCGCGCCCACCAGGATCATCCGGCCGGCGTGCTGCCTGAACTGCAGGCGCAGATCGAAGGCGTCATGCCGCCGCTGATTCAGCTCGCCGACCAGCTCGCCCAGGTTGGCGCGAATCTGATCGACGTCGCGTTCCAGATCTTCAACCTCTTCCCGCGCGCTGCTCATGCAAATCGCTCCCGCGTGAAACGAACGTCTTGCTTCAGCTCCCGGCGGCTGGTCGCCAGCGGCGTCCGCACGCGGCGCTTCCAGCTCAGGCCCGCGACGATCGCCACGGCGGCGGCCACGACGCCGGTGACGATCAGCCCCGCGCCCCACGCCGGCATCACCAGCGCCAGCGCGAGCGCCCCGGTCACCAGCAACAGCGTGACCGTGATGATCACGCCCACGGCCGCAATCCCGAGACCGCCCGCCACCTTCGCTTCGGTGCGGGCGTCGGCTTTCAGCTCGGTCTTCGCCATCTGGACCTGCTTCTTCACCAGCAAGCTGGCCTGGACCGCGATCTCGCGGACCAGCTGCACGGTGGAGAGACGGGTGACGCGTTCGCGTCGCGGCCCGAGCACTTCGGTCATCTCGCGCTTTGCCATCACTTCACCAGGAGCTGGGCGTGCTGCAAGATCACGCCGGCTGCTTTCTCGTCGCGGCCAATCAGCCGCACGGAGAAGCCGCCGCCCGCCGACAGAACCGACACCGACACGTCGTGCACGCCGAAGTCGCATTCGCCGTTCGCGATCTGGTAGGTCAGCACGCGCTGCAGCCATTCGCGCGTCAGTCCGGGCTGAGCCACCACGAACACATCCGCGCCGCGAAATTCGCGATAGGCGGTGTAGCCCGCGTCCTCGTAGAAGGAGTACGGCAGCACCGAGCGGACGAGGTACTTGCCGCCGATGCTGCAACGATCGAACTGCGCGGCCTGCGCGCCCGCGGACACCGCGGTCACGACCGCCAGCGCCACCGCAATGACGATTTTCCTGAACACCATCCCACCCCTCCCGCCAGGCTGAGCGGCTGTGCCTGAACCCGCGCCCTTCAGCCTATGATCTCAATGTAGGTCTCGCGCGACGGCGAGCCAGCCTTCAGCAAAGGCGCTGGACTTCGTTCATCACCCGGTCGAGGTCCAGCGGCTTCTCGAAGACCGGCAGGCCCGCGGGGGCCCGGAACGGCGCGGACGTGATGATCACGATCTGCGTCTCGCCGAGGCGTCCGTCCGCGCGCAGGTGCTCGATCACCTGCCAGCCGTCCATCACGGGCATGAAGAGGTCGAGCAACATGATGCAGATGCGCTCGTCCGGCGTGTTCAAGCGCGCGAGCGCTTCCTGGCCGTTGACGGCGGTCTGGACCTTGTACCCCTCGAGCTCCAGCACCTCGCGCAACGTGTCGCGCGACTCCTCGTCATCCTCGACGATCAGGACCGTGGATTTGGATGTTGCCATGTGCATCACGATACCAGTTGTTGTTGTGAGGTCGCGGCGAAGCCGACGTCGCTGCGGGGCAGAACGACCGTGAAGGTCGTCCCGTGCTCCGCTGTCGACGAAACTTCGATGCGGCCGCCGTGCGCTGCGATGATCTGCTGTGTGATGAAGAGGCCAAGCCCCAACCCCTTCGAGCGTTCGCCGCGGATCATCGTGCGGCTGAAAGGCTCGAACAGGAAGGGCAGCCGATCGGGGTCGACGGGCCGTCCATGGTTGTGGACGGATAGCTGTACCCAGTCGTCGGCGGGCGCCAGGCCGATCGTCACGGGCCGCGCCGGATCGCCGTGCTCCAGCGCGTTGCCGACCAGGTTGGAGACGACCTGCGCGAGGCGGTCGCGATCCACGCTGGCGGGGATGCCGCCGCCCCCGTTCCAGGAGATCTGGCGACCGGGATACGCGCGGCGGAGCTCGTCGACGACCTCCGAGACGACGCCGCACAGATCGATGGAATGCCGCTCGATCGTGATGCCGCCGGCGAGCCGGCTGCGGGTGAGATCGAGGAGCTGGCCGACCATGTTCGACATGCGATGCGCGCTGGCCGACACCCGTTCGACGGCGTTCACCTCGTTGGGGGCCTTCGCGATTCGTCGGAGGAGCCGCGTCGTCATCACGATCGCATTCAAGGGGTTGCGCAGATCGTGCCCCAGCATGCCCACGAACGTCTCGGCGAAGCGCGTCTGGTCTTCCGCTTCGATGCGCCGGCGTTCCTCGCTGGCCAGCTGGGCGGCGACCGCGGCCCGCCCCCGCTCGGCCTCGCGGAACAGACGCGCGTTCTCGATCGCCAGCGCGGCGCGGTCGGCCAGCCCGCGCGCGAACGCCAGATCGTCGTCGTCGTAGACGCGATGCGATTCGGCCATCACGAACGAGATCGCGCCCAGCACCCTGCCGCCGACCATGAGCGGCACGCCCAGGTAGGAATGCAGATCCAGCGATTCGATCAGCTTCAGGTGTTCCTCGTCGACGGCCACTGCCCGGAGAAGTTCTCGGGGAATGTGGGCCATCAGCTGCGGCTGGCCGGTGCGGATGACCTCGTGGACGCCATTCCGGGAGTTCGGATCGGGCGGATAGCGCCGGACCAGCTCGCCGACCAACGACACCTTGTCGGGATCGACATGGGCCGTCGCCAGCCGCTTGAGATCGCCTTCTTCCACGATGTCGACGCTGCACCAGTCGGCGAGCGCCGGGACCGCCAGGCGGGCGACCGCGGCCAGCGTGGCCTCGTAGTCCAGCGACGAAGTCAGCTCGTCGGCAGCGCGCAAGAGAAAGCGCTGGCGTTCCTGGGCCTCGCGATCGGCGGTGACGTCACGAAACACAGTGATGGCCTGGATGACGTCGCCGGCGGCGTCGGTGACCGGCCGGGCGTTGACGAGCGACCAGCGCCAGGGCGCTGACGGCCCGCCGCGGTAGCGGATCAGCGCCGACGCCGACGGACTGCCCGCCAGCACCTGGCGCGACGGGAGATCCTGGAGCGAGAACGGTGATCCGTCTTCGCTGCGGAGCTCGAAGCGCTTGACGATTTCGCTCCCCGGGGCCGACACCAGCGCCTGCGCCGATGGAAAGCCCGTCATGCGCGCGGCGCCGGCATTGGCGAAGATCAGCTTTCCGCTTCTATCGAGCAGGGTGATGCCGTCGTCGATGCCGGCGAAGACAGCTTGCAGGAAGCGACGTTCCTCCTCGGCGCGCTGGCGCCGCTGCTCGGCGCCGCGGCGCTGCGCGGTCATCGTCACCATGGCGATGACGAATGCGATCGCGCCCCCGGTGAGCAGGACCGCGGTCAGGCCCCAGTTGCGTGTGGCGGTCCGCTCGCGGATGCGGTCCAGGCGGCTCTCCTCGTTCTCCATCTCGGCGAGCAGGGCGCGCGCGTCGTCCATGACCCGTTTGTGCTCGCGCAGCAGAGGAACCGGGGCCTGCGTGGCGCGCTCGCGCTCGCGCCCGGCCCGCACGGCGTCGAAGCCGCCGAACTCGTCCAGCACGACCCGTTCCAGCTTGTGCAGCCGCGCCTGCTGGTCAGTGTTGTCTGACGTCAGCCTGCGCAGCTGCTCCAGCTGGCCTCGCCACAGGTTGTGTGCGCGCTCGTACGGCTGCAGGAAATCGGGCGCGCCGGTGAACAGGTAACCGCGCAGACCGGTCTCGGCGTCCAGCAGCGCGGCGCGAAGCAGGGCAATGTTGACGCGGACCTCGTCGGTGTGGTGCAGCCACCGGCTCGCGCTCGCGAGCGACACGAACGAGTACACCCCACCGAGCAGCAGCGCGAGCAGAATCGCGCTGTAGATCATGGTTCTGGGAACCCGTCTGGCCCCCGGCTCGGCCTTGACGTCCTGTTTCAAAGAAACGATGAAACAGTAGCGCTCCCGCGCAGACCGTCAATCGCCCGCCTGAGCTTATTTACGGGCGTTGCGGAATGATGCGATGGCCGTGGCGGGCGGGTTGATGCGCAGGCCGCCCGACTCGATCACCAGCAGGTCGTCAGGCTGCAGCCAGGAGAAGACGCCGCCGACGGAGGCCAGCATGGGCAGTCCCGCCGAACGAACCAGCGCCGCCGTCGCACCGTCGTCACGCATCTCGCCCTCGACGACGAAACCGGTCGCGCCCGCCGCGATCGCGTGGATCGCGGCGAACGGCCGCAGGTGCTCCACCACCACCATCGATCCAGAGCGCACCAGGGGACGCCCGCGCAGCGACGCGGCGTAGACGAAGACGCACAGGTCTTCGATCTCGGCGGCACGGTCGCGGATGATCTCGGCGCCGTCGCGGTCGCTGGACGGGACGGTGAACGAAACACGCGCGTAGGAGCGCGCCAGCGCCGACAGCGCCTTCAGCGGGGCCGGCGCGCCGCAGCCCTGCGCCAGTCCCGCGCGGAACCGCCAGTCCTCCAGGATCAGCGACAGCCCGCGCAGCTCGCTCGCCGCGACATCGCCCGCGCGCGCCGCGGCCTTGCGCAGCTCGCCCTGCAGGCGCTCGACGGTCGCCTCGATCTTGGCCGGCGCCGCCTGCTCGCCGGTTTCGCTCCCCATCAGCGCCGACAGCGTCGGCAGCAGCTCGGCGCGTCCCATCGCCGCGCCGCCCACGATCGATCGGCCCGACAGGCGGACCGCGCGGCGCTCGCTGCCGCGCGCCTGGCGGCGCTCCCGTTCCGCGCCGCGTTCGATCGCGTGGTTGATGACCGCGGCCAGCGCGGTGGCCAGGACCACCTCGCCGTCGGAGAACGCGCGCGCCACGCCGCGCTGGAGCACCAGCACGCCGGCCGTCGTTCCGCCGCGAAGGATTGGCACCGCCAGCAGGGCCGGGTACTTCTCCTCGCCGAGGCCGGAGATGTACTTGAAGTGCTGGTCCTGCTTGCCGACCGCGACCGAGACCGGGCGCATCCGCTCTGCGGCGAAGCCGGTGATCCCTTCGCCGGGACGCAGATGCACGCGGCCGATCGCCTCGGGCGGGAAGCCGACGTTCCCGCGCATGGTGAAGCGCAGCCCGTCGTCCCCGTCCTCTCGCACGTAGATGCTGGCGATGTTGGCGCGCGCGATAGCGGCGACGTCCGCGCACATGGACGTCAGCACCTCTTCAAGAGGGCGCTCCTCGTCGCCCAGCGCGATCAGCCGGAAGATGCCGTCCAGCGCGCGATCGCCGCCGTCATGCACCTGGACGCCGAACGTCTTGGCGCTCCCCATACAGCCATCTTAGGCCGGCAACTGTTTCCGGCGCTTTTCCAACAGGAAAATTGTTGTGTCGCGTACGGCCGGTGGCGGGCCGGACGCTACTGAGCGACCTCCCTCTGGGCCCTGGCGGCGACAGCCGTCGCGCCCTCGACACCCTGCTGCAGCTCCTGGCAGGCGACGCTCGCCTCGTCGACGACGTGGGTCAGAAAATCGTGCACCGACGCGGGGATGTCCTTCGCCGCCTGGTCGTCCAGCCAGCGATCCAGCGCCTCCAGCCGGCCGCGCGCCGCCGTGACGGCGCCCTTGCCGCCCGATGCATCTAACCGGCGCGCCAGCGCCAGCGCCGACCGCACGCAGTAGCGCAGCGAGCGCGGGAAGCGCGCCTCGAACAGCAGGAACGAGACGGCGGCCTCGCGGCTGACGCGTCCCTGCTCGCGGCGCATGAACGCCTCGAACCCCGAGCAGGCGCGCAGCAGCGACAGCCACAGCGCGGTCTGCAGCAGCGGCTGCTGGCCCTCGGCGGCGCCGCGAATGTGGTGGTGCATGTCGAGGGTACGCGCGGTCTGGCCGATCCGCTCCAGCAGCACGCCCAGCCACAGGAAGTCCATCGGCTCGTCGTGCAGCATCGTGCTGCGCACCAGGCCCAGGCACAGCTGCGTCGACCGCCGCACGTTGCGGTACACCTCGTCGCGATCGTGCACGTACGACGCGGCGGCCTCCTCGCCCGCGAACCACAGGTACATCTCGTTGGTCGCCTGCCAGATCTCGAACCCCAGCACCTCGCGGAT
>Ga0068865_100000692_pt1 | contig 18985 bp, 9 predicted proteins | sample KBSMisM12_FD_75293 | JGI IMG/M metagenome (GOLD analysis project Ga0068865, IMG submission 75293) | Miscanthus rhizosphere microbial communities from Kellogg Biological Station, Michigan, USA - KBS Miscanthus M1-2 | ecosystem: Host-associated > Plants > Roots > Rhizosphere > Soil ...
AACGGCCTTCCATTTTCAACTGCTCGAAAAATTGCGTTGGCCAGGTGCTGTCGCATCACTGCTGTTGGGCCCAGGTAACCGTCGTTCGAAATGTTGATAAGAACGTCGGCGCCTTCCTGGGTGAGTCTTCGTGCAATCGATGGATAAGCCGACTCGATGCAGATAAAGACTCCAGCGCGATGACCACCTGCCGGCATCAACGTGTATTTGCTACCGGGGGTGAAGTCGCCAACCAACCCTGATAACAAAGAGCCTCCCAACCATCGTGGGAGCGGTACATATTCGCCAAACGCCAGCAGGCGAATCTTATCATACTGAGCGATCAGCCGACCTTCTTCATTTATGAGCAAAGCCGAATTGTACGAGCCTTCGTTTGGTGCCGGCTCAAGTGAGTTGAAGATCAATGACGTGTGGTATTCACGAGTGAACTTAGCCACCAACTCCTGGAAGGTTCTATCGGAAGCGTAGGTGAAGTTCATCGGCGACTCAGGCCAAACAACGAGGCGGTGAATGTTGTCTTTCGGCAACGACTGCAGTGCTTGAACGCTCATGGATAAATGCCGATCGCGCAGCGCATTTATCTCTTCCACTGTCTTTACCATCGTCATTGGCACATTTGGCTGCAAAGCGACGACGTAAAGGTCGGGTGGAATGCCAGACGGTGAATTACTATCAGAATTCGCGGACCCAATCGTGACGACGCATGTCACTACGATTACTAGAGCCGCTATCATCACTTGTTTTGGTTTGCGACCGACCGCAGCGAGCGCAAGAGACGAACTAACAGCGACGATTAGAAAACCAACCGCATACACGCCACCCCAACGCGCCGCTTGTATCAACAGTCCACCGAATACTTCAGCCTGCGAGTAACCGATTGCGTTCCAGAGTTGACCAGTCATACCTAGTCGAAGCCATTCGCACGTAGCCCAAAAGATAGGCGCAAGCAAAACTGCGTAGATGCCCCAGCGCTTGATTGTATTGGCGGTGAGCAGCGCGAAGAGAGCAGGGAACAGACCGATGACAAGTGCTCCGGGCACTAACAGTAGATAGGCAAGCGGGCCAGGGAGTCCACCGTAGTGAATCATCGAGTAGGTCAGCCAGTAACACGTCGCATAGAAGAACGTCGAACCAAATGCCCAGCCGAGAATGAAAGCTCTCAAAGGCGATGGTCGACGACTGACAACAAAGAGAAGCGGAACAAGAGCGAACCAGGCAAGGAAAGGAAAATCGAAGTTAGGAAACGAGAAGACTAAAAGGAGTGTGGTAGCAAAGGTGCCGATCCAGTCAGCGGCTGAAGGCGCGTCAGTCTTAACGCGTGAGGCAACTCTAAATAACCAGTTGTCAGCGCGTGGTGGCTCGGCAGCAATAGCTCGTTGCATTGGCGGCGAGTTTAGCAAATGGTTGCAGAGAGACTAAGCGACAGCCAATCGTGGGCGGGCGTCCTCGCCCCGCATCCGTCACGACTAACGGATCTTAGTGGCAACGTTTGCAGGCGAGGACGCCTGCGGTCCCAGAAGAGCGCGCCCATTAGTCTCAAATCTTCTCTCAAAAAATATTTTTCAGTCGGAGTGAATGACACCGTCAAGATCCTTGAATCGACGAGAAATTGACTCGAAAAGACAGAAAGCGTCACCGGCAAAGTGACAAATTTCGTCCGCTGACGTTTTAAAGTGCGTCCGCTGGCGGTTCAAAGGTAGTGGGGCTTGGTTGGTTCTAGGAAGACAGTGGTTCAGAAATAGTCGACTGTAAAAAGCAGGAAGGCCCAGTCATTTCTGACTGGGCCTTTAATAAGGGGGGAAGGAACTGTAGGGTCGCTCGGAAGGTGAACTGGCGCAGCGGCAGGCGGCGCTCAGAGATGTGTAGGCGGCGGGGGCGACGGTCAATGTTATTCGTATATTCCGTGCGTGCCGATTCATTACTGAGCACCTCCCGTGCCATGAAACTTTTTTCTGGAATCAGGGCGTCATTAGTAATTAAGTGGCACAGACCTCAGCCTGAAAAAGATCATTGGTCATATATCATTTGACAATTTTCATTTGGTCAATTGAGGAAGAGGCACTCGGTTCCGTGAGTCAGTGTCGTATCCGACAGAAAACCGAATGAAAAATGCCAAATGATAAATGACAAATGGTTTTTAGTGCCCGTAAAAGCGGGAGAACCCAGTCATTTCTGACTGGGTCCAAAGTTCGGGGGGATGCACTGAAGGGTTGCTCGGAAGGTAGCTGGCGCAGCGGCAGGCGGCGCTCAGGGGAAGATGGCGGCGGGGCACAGTCAACGCGTTTCGTATATTCCGTGCGTGCCGATTAGTTATTGAGCACACCTCGTGCCACAAAGTGGAAGAGATTCGAATGAGTTCCAGTTTTTGGGTTGTGGGAGGCTAAGTGACGAGTAGCAAGTGATCTTGAGAGCCGATTACGGTCACCTTGCTTTTCGCTGGAATGAGGTTGCCGTTAGCAGAGCGGGCCAGCCAGAGTTCCCCGTGAACGAACACGGAGCCTTCGGGAGTCAATGGTCTATCAACGATTGCCGAGGCTGAGATGAGAGGACCGGTAAAGACATGACGTTTGTGATGGCGAGAGCGGAGCGCAACGACACCGGTTGAGACTAGAAGTGCGGAGCAGATTATTAACGCTATCACGATTCCCTTTAGTAGCTACTGAGGACTATTGGGCGCGCTCTTCTGGGACCGCAGGCGTCCTCGCCTGCCAACGTCGCCACTAAGATTCGTTAATCGTGACGGATGCAGGCGAGGACGCCTGCGGTCCCAGAAGAGCGCGCCCAATTCTTTTAGGGCGTCACTGAAGGGCTACCTTAGTTTCCCATGGTGACCTGGCGTTGGAGCGCCATGGCTTCCTGGTTGTTTGGGTCGATAGTGATGGCACTCAATGCGTATTTCCGGGCCTCACCGCGATCACCTCGTTCAAGGAATATGCGTCCCAGAAGAATATGAGCGTCGATCATTTTCGGATCCCAAAAGATGGCAGTCTTCAAAGCAGCAATTGCCGCCTCCTGATCACTTCGTCGCAGGTTGATGCGACCGCTTAGCAGGTAAGCCTCGGCGTTCGTCGGTTCAATCATTACTACGCGGTGAATCTCGGGCAACGCTTCCTCATCTCGCCCGGCCTGGTACAGGTCCCTTGCCTTAACGAGTAAATCCTGGGTAGCAGAACTTGGGGTGTTGCCGCCATCACTTATTTGCTGGTTCCTAATAAGACCGAACACTTCGTCGCGGTTCAACACATCACGGAGACGCAGTCCAACGTTGCTGGTGGTTTGTGACTTCTGCCATTCCGTTTCCCACTTGGCGTAGGACGATTCCATGTAGCGTCTCGCCTGGTTGTCAGCTGCTGTTGCTGCTTCAGTTTTCCCAATCTTGGTGAGCGACTTCGCGAAGAGGAAATATGCGTAGCCGTCACGTTGATCGGAAGTAATGACAGGTCTCAGCTGTTCGGCCGCTTGTTCAAACTTCCCACTTAGAAACAGCGCGTATGCATAGTTGAAATGCACCATCGGATCTTCCGGAGCTGATTCGGCGGCACGTGCGAGGAAGCCAGTTCCCTGTGATAACAGCCGGGCTTTTTCCGCCTCGTTCTTGTTTTCGCGTGCGGCTTGAACCGCGATTGCGCCGGCATTGTTATAGACACCAATCAGCGGTAGGTCGGAAGACAGCGGAACGACTGCCGCGAGCGCGCGGCTGTAATCACCGAGTTTTGTGTAACCCAGGCTCGCATAGAAGGCGGCTTCAGCGTAGTGCGGATCCTTTTTCTGTAACTTCGAGAAGTATTCAGTTGCGTCCTTCCAGTTGCCTCGAGCCATGTATGTTCGTCCCAACTCAAACGCGGCCTGGGTATACACGGCGTCACTGGATGCGTCTGCGTAAAAGCGAATTGCATTCTTTAGATAGTTTTCGCGGAGCACTTCGTTAAGAGGAAGCTGAACCGCTTTGACATAAGCTTCAAATGCTCTCTGCGGAATCTTCGTGGCTTCCTGGACGATTTGATTTTGTGAATACGGCAAGGCTTTGTCGCGCTGATAAAGAATCTGATAGGCGAGCCGGCCGTGAATATCCTGGAGCGTTGTAAGCGGAGCGCCGTAGTCAAACTGTCGGGTCGCCCAACCACCGTCAATTACTTCACCGAGAGTGCGACCTTCGTTAACTTTGATGACTCGAGCTGTTACCTGAACGAACGCCTCGAGTGATGTTTTGTCTTTGTTAGCGTTCTTCGCGTCTGTGGCCGGAGGTGTAACGACTGAATAACTGCCAATCACAATCAACGAGGCTTTGGCCTGGCGCGCTAACTTGATGGCGGTGGCACGCGACGGAATAACAGTTTCAGGAAGGTGCAAATGTTGATATGCCAGTTCGCGTTCGTCGCTTGTGACAACGATCAAGCCGGGCTTATTTAACAATTCGGCCAGGGCGTCGGCAAAGCTCTCCCCGACCCAGTTGTATTCAGCTCGGTTCGAAGTATTCTCAAACGGCAATACCATGATGACGTCGCTGGCAGCGTTCTTTTGCGCGAAGCCGGAAAAAGCCGTCGCGAGAACAATGAGCAGAGCACCCGTCCACTTAAGACTAATAAATCTCATCAAAACGAAAAACTCCTAACAAAAATTAACATCCGGATCCGCGGCTATGATGCGTTGCGACGGATTCGTGGTTGCGCCAGTGGAGCGGATCCACGGCTTCGTCAAAACACCCTTGGAGGGGTTAACTTTAACAGATTAAGCTGGGATTTCTTAAACCCAGAGGAATCAAGTCGCAGCTAGACGCAGATAAAACGCCGATCAGAAAGGCAGAATCCTTTTGAAGGGATTTCTTTCTAATCGGCGTTTTTCTGAGTGTAGCTGCGGGTAAAAACTCACATCGGATACAACGCAGCGACAACTGCGTCGCTGTCGATTGTTTGAACGTCCAGGGCGAGGTCCCGTTGCGAGTCTTTAACTAGCAATCGGGAGGCGCTGTCGGCGTCGACCGGGCGAGAAAATAGGAACCCCTGGCCATACTCACAGCCTAATTCCTTGAGTCGTTGATACTGCTCCTCCGTTTCAATGCCTTCCGCGATTACTTCCATGCCGAGGTTCTGAGCCAGTGTGGCAATTGTCTTAACAATCGCATTGTCGTTGTCGGTGGTCATCCTCATGACGAATGAACGGTCGATTTTCAAGTAGTTCAAGGGGAAGCGATGCAGATAGCTCAACGAGGAGTAGCCAGTCCCGAAGTCGTCTATGCTTAACTGAACACCTAGTGACCGCAGTTGTTTGAACATCTGGGCGGCGGCCTCGGCATTTCCCATCACAACGCTTTCGGTGATTTCCAATTTCAAATGGTGGGGTTGAAGTGTGCTCTCGCTTAGTGCGCCTTTAATTCTCTCCAGCAGATCAGGTTGAGCAACCTGGCGGGCCGAGAGGTTGACACTCAGACTCAGTGCTCGGTGTCCAGGTGAATTGACCTGCCACTCACGCACCTTCTTGCACGCTTCTTCCAAAACCCATTGGCCGATAGGAACTATTAGCCCTGTCTCTTCAGCTACCGGAACAAAGTCAGCCGGCGATACGATTCCTAGTCGTGGATGATTCCATCGAACGAGTGCTTCAAACCCTGCCAATCGCCCCGTTTTCAGGGCGACGATCGGTTGATAATGAATTGTGAACTCGTTTTTTTCCACGGCCTGACGAAGGTCGCTCTCCAACTGCAAACGCGACACGGCTCGCGCGTGCATTCCCTGGTCAAACATTTCATAGCGTGCCTTGCCGTTTTCTTTGGCGCGATACATTGCGATGTCGGCGTCGCGAAGAATGTCTTCGGGACGATCGTAGCCACTCGAACTGAGTGCGATGCCAATGCTGGCCGTTGCAAACGCCGAGTTTCGATCGAGATTAAACGGAACGCTAAGTTCAGCATGTATTCGTTCGGCGACTCGTACTGCATCAGTTGTATCAACAATTCCAGTCAGCAAAACGGCAAACTCATCACCACCGAACCGGGCCAGCGTATCGACTGGTCGGAGTGTTCGTTCGAGTCGTTCCGCGAACGCGACAAGGAGTAGATCGCCGTGCGTGTGACCCAGACTGTCGTTGATGTTCTTGAAACGATCAAGATCAAGGAAGAGCACCGCAAACAAGTGTTCCTTGCTTCTCTTCGAATATTCAATCTCGGCTTTTAGCAATTCGGTAAACATTGCTCGGTTGGGCAGCCCTGTTAACGAATCATGGAAAGCGGCGTGGCGGAAATGGTCTTTGGTTTCTTCCAGGACGAGGCTGATCCGTTCTTGTTCAGTGATGTAGTTGTTTAGTTCCCGAACGTGTCGTTCAGCCTGTTCGGCGCGTTCACGTACTATTTCGGCGCGTGCTCGTTCGGCTTCCTCCGCTTGTCTCGCAGATGCCTTTACCTCGCGCATGTAGCGGTCGTAGCTGAAGTAGACAATGATGATGACGGGGATCGAAACGAGAAATGCCCAGAAGCGACCGGTGCCCACACTGCTAACAATGAATCCGGCGCCAGCCGCGCCCGCGAAATAGCTAATTGAGATCCAGAGAAAGTTCCGCGTCCACATTTGCCAGAGTGACACGTTGGCTTTGAGTGCACTCGCAGTTGCACCGAGTCCTGTGTGAACAAGGTATTGGACGACACCCATCACGCATAGACCGATGATCGCGATGGATGTTTCTCTATGGAAGAGTTGGGTAACGGGGCTACAGACAAACCTGAGCGCTGATCCCGACGCCAGAACTGCAATAGCCAATGCGCCGCCGCCAAACGCAACAGTCCTGACCCTTTTACTGATTCTGAGTCCTGAACAGATGCCAGCCAGCGCACCAAGCAGAACCGCTGCCTGCAGCCCATACATGAGCAGCGCGATGAAGACGAAAGTATCGTCGACGGTGATGTTGACGTTGATTTGGGGGATGCGGATTGCGACTCGCGATCCGATGATGGCGGTTATGATTGTCAGCAGCAGGAAATAGAAATCAATTCTGCCGGCGGGGAGATTGAGTCCTGCGTAAACACACGAAGCAGCGCCTGCCGCTACGACAAGCCACATGAAAAAGCTGGGTAAATGTTGTCTTGGATTCTTCATTCCGTACGAACGAAAAAACCTTCAGAGTAGATTGAGTTCATTACAGCTTCACGGTTCCTATCTCATTCCCGGTCCTGGTTCGCCGGTTGAGCAATCGCCGATAGCGAAGCCATCGCCGAGTGCGAAACCGTCGCCCATTGCATAGCCATCGCCGATAGCAAAACCATCACCCATCGGGTAACCATCACCGAGAGCGAAACCATCGCCCAGCAAAATGACGTTGCTAAAGAAAACGGAGCCACCAAACAGCGCGGAGCCGTCGCTTCTCGTCAGGTAGCTACTGAGTGAAAGGCCCCGAACCCACATTTGAGTGTTGAGGTCCTGGGTTGCCAATCCTTCGTTAACTCCATCACCGAGCAGATAACCTTTGCCGTAGCTGACCTGATATTTCTGGATCAGATCTCTACCGGTAATTGTTGAGTGGTTGAGTATCAAGCCTTGTGTCCAGGTAAACGTGGAATTCGAGATAGTTGTTTGAGGGGCAGGAGTAGACGAGTTCAGTAGATTCTGACCAAAGGTAGTTCTTCCGATGCCAAGTAGTCCGTTACTGTAGTTAACGAGTTTCGCTACGTTGACTGCACCAGCAACGTTCAATTGGCCGGCGCCCTGGTCGAACGTGTTGAAGTTTTCGAGCGGCTGCGCTGTATACATCAGCAGCATCTTGATCAGGTTGGGAGTTAAATTTGAATTTGCGTCGAAGAGCAAAGCGGCGGCGCCCGACACCATTGGCGTCGACATGGATGTACCACTGAGGTACATCAGTTTCATGTTTGAAGTGGAGTAATTGTTAGTTTCGAGTTCGGGGTATTCGGCGAGCAACTGGTTGTTGGCAGCTTCCGCCGAGATGATTTTATTTCCGGGGGCAACGAGATCAGGTTTGATGATGTTGTCGTAGTGCTTGAGACCGTACTGGTCGACTGAAAAACTGCGCGTCGGACCACGTGAGCTAAAACTGGTTACGGTGTCGTCGTTTCTTGGATCGGTGCCGTAGGAATTGCTGGCTCCGACAGTGATTGCCGAGGGTTCGTTACCCGGGCAGTGAATCGCGCCGTAGATCTTTTGACCGTCGGCGTTCCTTCCAATGTTACCGGCAGCTGCGACTACGACAACGCCCGAGTCGACAAGCTTGCGAACAGCATTGCAAATAGGATCGTCTTGATAAGAGCTAATGGCCGGTGTGCCGAGACTCATATTCACGACGCGAATGTTGTAGGTTCCCTTGTTGCCAATTACCCAATCAAGAGCGGCGAGGATGCCGGACACGCTGCCGACACCTTCCGAATTCAACACGCGAAGATTGACGAGACTTGCACCAGGAGCGACGCCTTCAAAAGCGCCACTAGTTGATGCTCCATCACCGGCAGCAATCGCCGCGACGTGTGTTCCGTGACCCCACGGATCGTCAGTGCGATTCTGACCGGTGAAGTCTTTACTGAATTTGATTTTTCCGGGGGAAGAGAACGATTTGTGGTGAGTATCAATTCCAGAGTCAAGAATTGCGATGGTGACACCAGAGCCGTCGAGTGTTGAGGTTACACCTAGAGCATTTCGTTGTACGCGAACTTGTTGCGCGCCGCTTGTGGTTACGACGTGACCTGAACCGCGAACCGGGGCATCTAGAGAGACATAGGTCACTGATGGATCGGCTGCGATAATGTCCGCAGCGTTGGCAACGACATCGACAATGCGAATGTTAAGGTTCGACAGCAAGCTGGTGACGATGCCACCAACCGTTTGCAATAGAGCGCCAAGTAAGCCCGGATTGGTCGACTGAACAATCAGTTTCACGCGTTGGTTTCCGTTGCCTGAGTTGATTAGCTCGCGAAGGTCGGGGGACACCTTGCTCGTCGGTAGGGGCATGAGAGCAGCTTTTGCTTTTGTGTTGGTGGATACGACGAGTGCCGTGCAAAGTGAGATAAGCACCGCCATGGTGACCAGCTGCTTTATGAATTCGGGACGGCGCATTCGTTTCACTAGGGTTCCTGCAAAGTAAAAGGTTCAGTGCCGTTGAATTCCTCTGGGCAACAGCTAATGAACTCATAAAGAGCAGCGCTCAACTTCGAGCGCAGTCAGTAGTGCGAGGCCCGTGCCAGTAGGTGATTTAGTTATTTTCGACCGAATTACTGAGGAAAGCGCGGAATTCGTTGAGATTAGAATTGTTCAGCGGTGGCCTGAAGTTTCGGCATTTTGACCGAGCTTTAGTCAAAGTGGGCGAGGGTCGGTCTATTTGAAAAAGCTTCAGGAGTTCATTGCGTATTAAGAATAAGTGTGGAGCACAGAGGTAGCACCAGTGATTCCAAATTGGGTTCCCGCCCTCTGCCGGGGCTACTTGATCTTCTTGAGTGTTCCGCTCTCGCCGCCGGCCCTTTCGACCAGGGCGGTAACTCTTCCATTCGCGTCCTTCAGAAACTCGATCCGAGCGTCAAAGGCTTTGATAATGAATTCTGTTTGCGAGACGGCGAATAGCTCGACTTCCGGGTCTCGAGGTGCCTGGCCGAAGAGACGGTCACCGCGTCGGACAATAGTAAAACTGTCGCTGCCGTCTGAGTATTGGCCGATATAGGAATCGAGGATAGCAGGATCGAGCTTGATGATTTTCGGTTCCGACAACGGCTGACCGAGTGCGATGGCGGCAATCCTTTTCGCTACATATTCAGGTTGCGTGTCGGCCGTCTCGTCATTGGACAACAGCGCGATGTAAAGCTGAGCTCCGGGGATGCGCATCACATAAGCTCTGAAGCCGGGGATTCCACCAGCGTGACTGGCAATCGGGCGCTCCAGGAATTTACTGATCACCCAGCCATAGGCATAACCCTCGGTTACGCCACTTGAAAGTTTGTAGGGCGTGAATATCTGATCCCATGAACCCGGCTTCAGCAGCTTGTTGGCAGAGATCGCCGCGTCCCACAAAGCCAGATCGTCCACCGAAGAACACATGGCGCCGGCGGCGAAGAGTTGGGTCATGCTGAAGTACGCAGCGTTGATGTAGACATTGTCCCGCTTCAGATAACCTGAAGCGCGATTTGCCATGAGCGGCTGGGTGCGACAATAAGAGGAATGAGTCATGCCGAGCGGCTTGAAAATCTGCTGCTCGATGAATTGAGCATAGTCCTGACCGGATAGCTTTTCGATGATGGCTCCCAGCAGGACGTAGTTAGCATTGGCGTACTCTTCTTTGGTGCTGGGCTCAAATTCCAGACTCTCATTCTTGAAGAGATCGATCAGTTGCTGGGGCTCCAGGTTCTCAGTCATCCGGGTCGGCCAAACTTTGTTTATGTAATCTTTGATCCCTGAAGTATGGGTCAGCAGATTCTCGACGGTGATCTTCCTGCCGGCTGCGGGGTAGTCAGGGAAGAACTTTGTGAGTTCGTCGTGCAGCGAGAGCTTGCCCTGCTCAAAGAGCATCATGATGGCGACGGCGGTGAATTGTTTGGTCACCGAAGCCAGCCGAAAAACCATTTCCGGTTTCATCGGCACCTGTAATTCCAGGTTGGCCATGCCGTACCCTTTGCGGAAAATAACCTGGCCATTTTTCACTACGACGACAGCTGCTCCGGGATTCTCCGGCTGGTAGACGGCACTCATTTCACGATCCATCGCAGCCGCCGGTTCTATGTTTTGCGCGAAGCCGGCTTGGACGCCAAACAACGAAGCCGTTAATAGCAGCATGAGGATTGGCGTGCAGCGTTCGACGGAAATATTCAGAAACCTTGAGGCCATCAAGATCGATTGCTCCTAAAAATGGGTTGGCCGAATGCAGTGCAAAACCTACTGCCGAGGAGAGAAAGAATTGCGCCATCCTAGCATTTGATGAGCGAGTTTAGGAGGAGTATTTGCTACCTTGCGGTGTCCTGTCGAAGGCGGTGACGCTTCAGAAGAGTTCCTCGGCCAGCGCGACGATGATGCCCGCAGGGCCTCGCATGTAGCAGAGTCTGTACTTGTCCTCGTACTGGGCCACCTCGCCTACGAGTTCGGCGCCGTTGGCGCGCAGGCGAGCGACAGTGTCGTCGACGCTTTCGACTGTAAACATGACGCTCCGGAGGCCCAGCGTGTTCGACGGTGCGATCGCCGGTTCGATCTCGACCAGCTTTGGATTGCGAAACTTCGTCAGCTCGAGCTTCCCGTGCCCATCTGGTGTCCGCATCATAACGATGTCGACTTGGACACCTTCGAGCCCGTTGACGCGGTCCACCCACGGGCCCTCGATCGACGCCTCGCCTTCCTTCGTCATGCCGAGCGTAGTGAAAAAAGCGATAGCGGCTGCAAGGTCGTCGACGACGACGCTGACGTGGTCCAATCTCCTGATCGTCATGTCCCTAGTTTAGCAAAGGCCGTGGGCGGCGGTTGTACTTTGGTTTCTTAGGAAAGCGCTATCGCTGAGCGGAACGAGTCCGTAGAAGATTCGCTGCAACCTCTCTCGGCCTATCAGTTTCTTTTGCCCAAAGCGCATGTTGATCCTGCAGCTCTTTCCATAAATCAAGACCTTTCTGGTACCAGACTGCGGCTTCGTCTTGATGTGACATGGCAACGAAAGCACCGCCTATGTCGGTGTAGAGTCGTGCCAGATCGCGACGGTAATCAATGCGTCGCGGATGTGCTGCAACTATTGGTTCGCTGATCGCGCGCGCCTCCTGGTAGGCTTCAAGTGCCTTCGTCAAATTGCCACTCGCCTCCAGACTCTCTCCGCTGAGCATCAAACTATTTGCAAGGTCGTCTGGATATTCAACGTTGGTTTTATCCTGGTCCGCGAGTTCTCGTCTGATGCCTATAGTTCTCTCCAGCAGCGACGAGGCGCCGCGGTAATCGCCTGATGCTAGCAGTGTTTCGCTGACGTGGTGCGAGCAGTCACCCACATCTTTCTTTGTCCGCGCATTTTGTGGATCCTTCCGGAGAATATCTTCGTACATCGCCAGACCGCGCTGGCCGTATTCCAGAGCCTTAGGATAATTCTTAACACCGCGAAACGAATCGCCAACATGATCCAGGGCCGTTGCCTTGTCTCGCTGATAGTCAAGACTCGTCGGATCCATCGCAAGCAATTCTTCTGTCCTGGTCAGCATGTCCTGATCTGCGTCAACCGCCTTTTGCCATTGACCCTTGATGCCATAAACAAAACCGAGCCGTTCTAAGGCGACGACAAAACGAAGGGTGACCTCTTTTGGAGGAAGCGATTCATTTTTCATGCGGTCCGCGATGGACAAAGATTTTTGATACATCGCCAGCGCTTCGTCATAGTTGCCTAACTCTGACAACGCGTCACCGAGAAAAGCAGGGGCTCTGAAAGCAGCTTGAAAGGTTGTCAGGTCATGCGATTTTGGCAAAAGCCTGTCCGCTATTTCCATTGACTCGCGCATTCGTTCAGCGGAGAGGCTTGGGTTACCAAGCACCTGGTTGATGGGACCAAAGCGCGAAAGAGTAACAGCAAGACCGAGTTGATACTCCGTATTATTCGGCTCAAGCGTTACAAGGCGTCGTCGAATATCGAGTGATTGTTCGTAAGACTTTAACGCGCCTGCCGTGTCGCCCGTGCGCGAAAAGCCTGGGCGTCCCTGCACATCGCCGAGTTTTAAATATGCGGTCGAAAGTTCCCAGAGCAATTCACGATCATCACCCGCCTCTTGCGCCAGAGTGCTTAGATACTCCTGCGCTTTCTTAACAACCATCTCCCGGGCCTGAGTTGCGCCGTTCAAATCGGCGATCGAGTCGTGAAAGTCGAACAGAAAAGAGTTTGTGAGGTTACGCACTTCCTTAAAGTGTCGTTCCGCTTTTGCCCGTTCTCGTTTTGCTACGGTGGCCTGCCAGGTGGTCACTACAGTTGCGCTGATCAGAGTGATTGCTACCACGGCAGCCGCAGCAACGCTGGCCTTATTTCTTTGAATGAACTTGCCGGCTCGATAAGCAAACGTATCTTCGCGTGCCAGGACTGGTAATCCAGTTAGGTGGCGTTGAAGATCAGCTGACAAATCCTGCACGGACGCGTAACGGCGTTCAGGTTCTTTCCGCAAAGCCTTTAAGAGGATGTTATCTAGATCACCCACAAGACGGCGGCGGAGTTTATCGACGTTTCCTTCTCGAGTTCGGCTGATTCCTTCCGGAGTTAGGGAGTGATGTCCGTCGTCGGCGTGAGGCATCGCTTCATGTCGCGTGATAACGACACTGGGCTTGAGTGGCTCGGAGGTCGTTATCATCCGCGCAATCTCTTCGGCTGAGCGGCTGGCAAGATTGAACGGGCGATGGCCACTCAACAACTCGTACAGGACAACGCCTAACGAATAGACGTCACTGGTCGTTGTTATCGGCAAGCCGCGCAACTGCTCCGGGCTCGCGTACTCGGGAGTGAACAACCGCCCGATTGTCTCCGTTTCGACTAAAGCGGAATCAACACTCAGCAGTTTGGCGATACCGAAGTCGAGCAACTTGGGCGTTCCGTCTTTCGTCACGATGATGTTGCTCGGTTTCAGATCCCGGTGGACGATCAGATTCTGATGCGCGAATTGCACGGCCGCGCAAACCTGAAAGAAAAGTTTTAGCCGTTCCAGCGTATTGAGTTTGTGTTCGTCGCAATAACGAGTGATGGTCGTGCCCTCAATGTACTCCAGCACGAAGTACGGAAGTCCATCTTCCGTGGTGCCGCCGTCAATCATCCGCGCAATATTTGGGTGATCTAGATTGGCGAGGATTTGGCGTTCCATCACAAAGCGCTTGATGATGGCGTCGGAGTCCATACCGCGCTTGATGAGCTTCAAAGCGACTTGCTTATCAAAGGCTTCATCCGCACGACTCGCCAGATAAACCGCACCCATTCCACCACGACCCAACTCGCGGATGATTTCGTAAGTCCCAATGTGTTGACCTGCGGCCGCCGCGCTGTGATTGGTGTCGCTTACCAGGAACCCGACATCTACAACGGCGGGATGTTGAATGAAGTCTCCGGACGAATCATGAGCGGACAGGAGTCCCAAAACTTCTGAGCGGAGATTTTCGTCAGCGGCACATGCAGTGTTGAGAAACGAAACCCGCTCATCTGGCTTTAGCTCCAGAGCCGCGGAGAATATCTCTTTCACTTTTGGCCAGTTTTCATTCATGACAGATCCCTAACTCAATACGCGCACGAATCTATTCATTAGCGTCAATCGCAGAATCGGGCGTGCCGGTAATGGCTTTGTAGAGCCATGCGCGAGCTACCGTCCATTCGCGCTGCACAGACGAGGGTGAAATCTTCAAAACTGCTGCGGTTTCCTCAATCGTCAACCCCCCGAAGTAGCGCAACTCAACAATTTCGCTTTGCGCTGCATCAATCGTCTCCAATTTCTGCAGCGCGAGATCGAGAGCAATCAACGATTCATTCGCCGAATCAACTGACAGCGTCGCAACGTCATCAAGCGAGATCTTCTGGCCGCCACTCCCACGTTTGGCCGCGGTATGCCGGCGGGCATTGTCGAGGAGTATGCGGCGCATGGCCTGGGCTGAAATGGCGAAGAACTGAGCGCGGTTCTCCCAGTTAACCGAATGTTGGTCAATCAACTTCAGGTAGGCTTCGTGTACTAGCGCAGTGGTCTGCAACGTGAGGTCTGGTCGTTCGTGACTTAGATAACTGTGGGCCAAACGGCGCAGCTCGTTATAAACGAGCGGCAACAGTTTATCTAAAGCCTCGCGATTGCCCTGGCTACAGTCCTGAAGGAGACGTGTGACCTCACCGGTCGAAGTTTCCATATTCCCGCCCGAAAGCAACTATTCCCAGTTCGTTTGACTGAATTCTTACATGCCTTGCGCGTAATTAGGTAGGAAAGAATTTGATAAAGAACCCAATAGGCATTGAAACGGCACGAAGAATGAAGACCATCCCCCTCCACTTTCGCTGCAACCCGCTTGGACTCGCCAGCATTCCTCGTATGAACAGCGCTCATTTTCTCGAACATGTATGAACTGTGAAGGAGTTTGACTGTTATGGTTAGCACTCAACAAAGAAACATGGCTCACGTTGTCATCCTCACCTCTTGCTTGTTAATAGCAGCTTTATGGGCCACCGATACATCGAGAGCTCGATCCGATGTGAAGCGGACATTGCAAGCTGCGACTTCTGACGAGCAGTCCAAACTGCGGGCCACCGAGGCATACGGTAAGCTGCCACTCAGTTTTGAGCGTAACCAGGGACAGACAAATGGCCAGGTAAAGTTTTTATCTCGAGGCTCCGGATACAATCTGTTTCTTACCTCAACCGAAGCCGTGCTTTCCCTGCATCAACCAGGAACCGATGACAAAGCGTCGAGTGCGTTGAGAATTAGACTTGTTGCAGCCAATCCCCATGCGAAGATCGAAGGACTCGATAAACTACCTGGAAAGAGCAACTACTTCATCGGCAAGAATCCGCGAAACTGGCGCACCCAGGTATCCACGTTTGAGCGCGTCTACTACCACGAAATCTATAAAGGCATAGATCTCGTCTACTACGGAAACCAGCGCCAGCTCGAGAATGACTTTGTTGTTTCACCTGGCGCCGACGCGAGCACCATTGCACTCGCGTTCGACGGTACGAAGAAGATAGCAATCGACAAAGATGGGAATCTTTTGCTGGAGATCGGCGGCGGCCAGGTCCAGTTACAAAGACCTGTGATCTATCAACTTGCTGATGGTATTCGGCAGGAGGTTTCTGGCAACTATGACTTGAAGGCTTCTGGAGATGTTGGTTTTGACGTAGGTGCCTACGATCACACCCGACCCCTCATCATCGATCCGGTGCTGGTCTATTCCAGCTATCTCGGTGGTAACGGGACCGAGGTTGGCAACGCGATCTATGTGGATGATGCCGGCAGCGCTTACATTACCGGCGATACAACATCGTCAATCTTTCCAACAGTCAATCCAATAGATCCAACGTTGGGTGGCACTACAGACGCCTTCATCGTCAAGATCAATCCGTCAGGCTCGGCGATTGTCTATTCGACTTACCTTGGCGGCAGCAGTACTGACGTTGGCATCGACATCTCGGTCGACGGTTCACAAAACGCCTACATAACAGGCAGGACTGCATCAAACGATTTTCCTACGATGAACGCTTTCGACAATGCGTACAGTGGTGGGACAGTTGAGGATGCCTTCGTAGTGAGAGTCAACGCTGCTGGTTCGGCGCTGGTTTACTCAACGTATCTCTCGGGCAACTTCGGCGCGCGTGGTTGTGGGATCGCCGCCAACAACAACCAGGGCTTCGCCTATGTGACCGGCACGACCAGCACCAACTTTCCAGTTACTGCGAGTGCTTTCGAATCCACAAATTTCAACTCTGGCTTCATGACCAAGCTCTGCACGAATTGTTCAGGTGCAGCGTCACTCGTCTATTCAACTTTCCTGGCCCACACGGGATCTGCTGAAGGCCGGTCTATAGCAGCGGACGTCGGCGGCAACGTTTATATAACCGGTAACTTGAATGCCACTGCCACAAACTTCGCGACATCTGGCGCTTTCCAAACAACGTATGGTGGCGGAACTGCGGATGCGTTTGTGGAAAAGCTCAACACTAATCTGTCCGGCGCGGCCGGCCGCATCTACGCCACTTATCTTGGTGGCAGTGCCAAGGACATCGGTGGTGCCGACGGTTCCCTCAATCCGGGTAGGGCAATTGCGATCGACGGATCTGGAAATGCCTACATCACCGGTTCAACTTCTTCAGCGAATTTTCCATTGGCGAACGCCGCCCAGGGTGTGATTGGGGGACAGAACGATGTGTTCGTGTCGAAGCTGAGCGCGAACGGTACAACGCTGATTTACTCCACGTACCTGGGTGGCACCGGTGACGATTTCGGTAAGGGTGTTGCGGTGAACATTGGTGGCGGGGCTTCTGTCACAGGTGTTGCTGGGCCTAACTTCCCGGTGGTTAATAATCTTCTGACTCCCAACCCGGGAATTGGGTTTGTGGCAAAGCTCACTCCCGCCGGAACTGCGGTCACTTATTCAACCATCCTCTCTGGCGTAACTGGTGGCAGCAATGGCATCGCATTGGATTCCGCCGGCAATGCCTTTGTTACCGGCAGCACGAATGCAAACATCGTCACGGTGTTTCCATTCCAACCAACAAACGGAGGAGGTGGCACTGATGCATGGGTTTCAGAGATTGCCGATCCGACAATTGTGGGTCGCGTCACGGATGAAAATGGAAATCCATTGTCGGGCGCAACCGTCAACCTAACGGGTGTACCAACTGCGACGACGACCACTGACGCAAATGGTGGCTACACGTTTGGATTGTTGACGGTCGGCAACAGCTACACAGTTTCAGTCGCAGCAACTGGCTATATTTTTGGTTCCGCACAGGTAAACAATCTGCAAAAGAATGTGAGACGCGATTTTGGCCCATCTGTCATCAATATCAGTGGTCATGTGACGCTGAACGCAAGCGGATTGAGCGGCGTAACGATCACGCTGGGTATAGGGGGAGCGACAAACGTTCAGACCGACGCCTCTGGTAACTACGCCTTTAACAACCTGCCGGCCGGCCGGACTTACACGGTAATGGCGTCAAAAAACTCTTTTCAATTCGAACCGCAAAGCATTTTGTTTTTTCAATTGCTCACGGATGTTCAGACGGCAAACTTCGTCGCAACCGCACTTCCTACCTTTTCATTTTCCAGTCCAAGTTTCACCGCAGCCGAGGGAGGTGGCGCTCTTACCATCCCCGTTACCCGTGGCAACAACACTTCGGGCACCTCCACGGTTAGTTGGGCGGTCCCGATCGAGACCTTTTCTGACGCTCCGTGTGCAGAGGTCCACGGTAAGGCATCTATTAGTTGCGACTACACTATTATTACCGGCATCCTGACCTTTAACCCCGGCGAGACCACTAAGAGCTTTACCGTTTTGATTAATGACGATGCATACGTCGAAGGCAATGAAACGTTCTCCATGCAGCTCATTAACCCGAACGGCGGCGCACCCGTCGTGGGTCAGCCGAACACGGCAACAATCACGATCACTGACAACGACACTGTCCCGCCCACCACGAATCCACTCGACAACCCTAATGCGCAGTTCTTCGCCCAGGAGCATTACTACGACTTCTTAAGTCGCGAGCCTGACCCTGGTGGTCTCGCATTTTGGGCCAATGAAATTACCTCATGTGGTTCCAATCAGTCGTGCATTGATGTTAAGCGCGTCAACGTGTCAGCAGCGTTCTTCCTGTCGATTGAATTTCAGGAGACAGGCTATCTCGTTTACAGGATGTATAAGGTAGCTTACGGCAATTTGCCCGGCGCTCCTGTGCCGGTGAGGTATAACGAATTCATGCCAGATGCGCAGCAGATCGCGTTAGGCGTGCAAGTGGGAATAGGCAATTGGCAGGCGCAGTTGGAGAGCAACAAAGCCGCGTTTGCCCTCGCGTTCGTTTCGCGTGATCGTTTTATGACGGCGTTTCCAACTACGATAACACCGACCCAGTTTGTTGATGCCCTATACGCGAATGGCGGAGTTACACCGGACGCGGCGGAGCGGACGTCGGTGATTAATGAGTTCGCCGGAGCGGGTAATACACTCGACACGGCCGCGCGTGGTCGAGCACTACGGCGGGTCGCGGAAAATTCGTTGCTAAACCAACAGGAAACGAATCGCGCTTTCGTGTTGATGCAGTACTTCGGATACCTGAGGAGGAATCCAAACGACGCACCCGAAGCTGGTTTAGATTTCGCGGGCTACAACTTTTGGTTGGGTAAGCTAAATCAGTTCAACGGCAACTTCGTCAACGCAGAAATGGTTAAGGCCTTCATCAACTCGGGCGAGTACCGCCAGCGGTTTGGGCCGTGATGCTGGGCGCGGAGACGCGGAGAGCGGGAGCTTTCATTCTCAACCGATTTCATATCACTTACCAATGAGCAGATGAAGTCAGTACCACAGCGCGGTAGCGTGTGGCTCTG
>Ga0068865_100000693_pt1 | contig 18964 bp, 12 predicted proteins | sample KBSMisM12_FD_75293 | JGI IMG/M metagenome (GOLD analysis project Ga0068865, IMG submission 75293) | Miscanthus rhizosphere microbial communities from Kellogg Biological Station, Michigan, USA - KBS Miscanthus M1-2 | ecosystem: Host-associated > Plants > Roots > Rhizosphere > Soil ...
GCCAACTGCTGCGTAATCCAGGCCGGCGGAAATCGAATGCGTCAGCTCGATATTCCCGTCATCGTCTTGAAGGACGAACGTGCGGGTCCCCTGCAGGACGCCGGCGCTGCCGCCGGCGAACCGCGCGGCGTGACGCCCCCGGGTAATCTGCTCGCCGCCCGCTTCGACGCCAATCAGCCGCACCCCGCGGTCGTCGATGAACGCGTCGAAGATGCCCATCGCGTTGCTGCCGCCACCGACGCAGGCGACGATCGCGTTTGGCAGCGCGCCGGTGAGATCCAGGATCTGCGCGCGCGCCTCCTTGCCGATGACCGACTGGAATTCGCGCACCATCAGCGGGTACGGATGCGGGCCGAGCACCGAGCCGAGCAGGTAGTAGGTGTCGGCGACGTTGGTGACCCAGTCGCGCATCGCCTCGTTGATCGCGTCCTTCAGCGTCCGGCTGCCGCCGTCCACCCGCAGGACCTCCGCCCCGAGCAGGCGCATCCGCACGACGTTCAGTGCCTGCCGATCCATATCCTCGGCGCCCATGTAGACGTGGCAGTCGAGGCCGAGCAGGGCGCACGCCGTCGCCGACGCGACCCCGTGCTGCCCCGCGCCGGTCTCGGCGACGATCCGGCGCTTGCCCATGCGCGCTGCCAGCAGCGCCTGGCCGATCGCGTTGTTGATCTTGTGGGCGCCGGTGTGCGTCAGATCTTCGCGCTTCAGGAAGATGCGCGCGCCGCCGGCCGCAGCACTGAGCCGCCTGGCCTCGAACACCGGCGTGGCGCGACCGACGTAGTGCGTGAGCAGGCGGCTCAGCTCGGCCTGAAACGCCGCCTCGTCGCGCGCCGCAAAGTAGGCGCGCTCGAGCTCCTCGATCGGCTCCACCAGCGTTTCGGGGACGTAGCGTCCACCGAATTCTCCGAAGTAGCCCCGGGCGTCAGGATCGCGTCGTGATGTGACCAGAGTCATGCACAGCCTCGAACAGCGCGCGAAGGCGCCGATGATCTTTGATGCCGGGCGCGCGCTCCACGCCCGACGAAACGTCGATGCCGAACGGCCGGACGCGGGCGACCGCGTCGGCCACGTTGTCCGGCGTCAGCCCGCCGGCCAGCACCACCTCGCGCCGCGCCGCCAGATCGGCCGCCGCCGCCCAATCGATCGTCCGCCCGGTGCCGCCGCGCGCCACCGGATCGTGAACGTCGAGCAGCAGCCGCACCCGCGACGGCCAGATCTGCGCTTCGTCCCGCCCGATGGACACGGCTTTCATCACCGGCCTGGTCACCGTGGTGGCGAACTCCGGCGTCTCGTCGCCGTGCAGTTGCACTGCACCAAGCCCCACCAGGCTCGCCACTCCGTTGACGTACGCCAGCGGCTGGTTGACGAAGACGCCGACCGCCGTCACAAACGGCGGGAGCGCGGCGGCAATCGCGCGCGCGCGGTGAGGGTCGATGAAGCGCGGGCTCTTCGGCCAGAAGATGAAGCCGATCGCGCCGGCCCCCGCGGCAACCGCCGCCTCCGCGTCCTCCAGACGGGTAATGCCGCAAATCTTGACGATCATGATCGTTCGACGTTCTGCGTTCGGCGTTCGGCGTTCGCCAGTGCCATGAGGTCTCCCAGCGCGGCGCCAGGCTCCGCGGCCGTCATGAAACGCTCGCCGATCAGGAACGCGCGATAGCCGAGCGCCTTCAGCCGCGTGAGGTCGGCGGCGGTCTTCAGCCCGCTCTCGCTGACCGCAATCACCTCCGCCGGGATCTGCGAAACGAGCGTCTCCGATGCATGCACGTCGACCTGCAGCGTACGCAGGTTGCGGTTGTTGATGCCGACGATCCGGGCGCCGGCGTCGATCGCGATCGCCAGCTCCTTGGCATCGTGCGCCTCGACCAGCACGTCGAGACCGTGCCGCCGGGCGTGATCGTGCAGCACCTTCAGCTCCGCCGGCCTGAGCGCCGCGACGATCAGCAGCACGGCGTCGGCCCCGGCGGCCTTGGCTTCGAGCAGCTGGTATTCCGTGACGATGAAGTCTTTGCGCAGCACCGGAATGTCGACGGCGGCGCGCACCTTCGCCAGGTGATCCAGCGAGCCGTCGAAAAACGTTGGCTCGGTCAGCACCGAGATCGCCGCCGCGCCCGCCGCGGCATAGCCGACGGCGATCGCGGCCGGGTCGTAATCCTCGCGCAACACACCGCGGGAGGGAGACCGCCGCTTGCACTCGGCGATGACGTTGAACCCGTGTAGCCCGGCGAGCGCCGTCTGAAACCGTCCGACTTTCGACGGCACCGCCGCCGCCCGGTCAGCCAGCGCCGCCAGCGATTCCCCGGCCTGCCGGACTTCGACGCTGCGGCGCGTGGCGGCGATGATCGTTTCCAGCAGGTCTGCCGAGCCGACTGCCGACTGCCGACTGCCGACTGATTCGTCGCTCATGCCGTCGCTCCGGCGGCGAATTCTTCGGCCGTCGAGATCGAGACCAGCCGCTCGAGCGTGCGCTTCGCGTCGCCGCGATCGATCGCGCGCGACGCCTTCAGGATTCCTTCGTCCACCGATGCCGCGGCCCCGGCAATGAAGATCGACGCGCCGGCGTTGAGCAGCACCACGTCCCGTGCCGGGCCGCGCGAGCCGTTGAGGATCCCCTCGATGATTCGCGCGTTCTCGTGCGCGTCCCCACCCAGCAGGGATCCGGGAGGCGCCTTCGGCAGCCCGACGTCGGCCGGATGCATGTAGAACGTGTTGACCGCGCCGTCGCGGCACTCAGAGATCTTGCTGTACCCGGTGGTCGTGAGCTCGTCGATTCCGTCCGCGCCGTGCACGACCCACGCGCGTTTGGAGCCGAGCAGCATCAGCGCCCGCGCCATCAGCTCGGTGAACTCCGGGCGCGGGACACCGACCAGCTGACGCGAAGCGCCGGCAGGATTGGTCAGCGGGCCGAGCAGGTTGAAGGCGGTGCGGACACCGAGCTCGCGGCGCACCGGCCCCGCGTGCCGCATCGACGGATGAAAGGTCGGCGCGAAGAAGAAGCCGATGCCGGTCTCCGCCAGGCAGCGCTCGACGACGGCCGGCGGCGCGGTGATGCGGATGCCGAGCGCCTCATACACATCGGCCCCGCCCGCCTTGCTCGACGCCGAGCGGTTGCCGTGCTTGGCGACCCGGACGCCGGCCGCGGCGACCACGATCGCCGCGCACGACGAGATGTTGAAGGTGTTGGCGCGATCGCCGCCGGTTCCGCAGGTGTCGAACACATCGTCGTACCGCTTCGAGACCTGGACCGCATGCGTCCGCATCGTGCGCGCGAGTCCGACGATCTCCACCGGCCGCTCGCCCTTCATCGCGAGACCCATGAGCAGCGCGGCGATGTGCGCCGGGGCGGCGCGCCCTTCCATCACCTCCGCCATCGCGGCGGCGGCTTCGTCGGTCGTCAGATCCTCGTGCCGCGTCAGTTTTTCGATGAGATCTTGAAACATGGCGAATCAGCTCCGGCTAGGCCCGGACACTACCTGCTTTGTCTTCCAGAAAATTCTGAAGGATGTGCTTGCCCTCGCCGGTCAGAATCGATTCAGGATGAAACTGCACACCATGGACCGGCCAGGTGCGGTGCCGGAGCCCCATGATGTTCGCGTCCTCGCGCGTCCGGGCCGTAATCTCGAGTTCCGCCGGCAGACCCTGTTCGGCAACCACCAGCGAGTGATACCGCGACGCGACGAACGGCCCCGCGATGCCGCTGAACAACCCCTGGCCGTCGTGCTCGATCGTCGACGTCTTGCCGTGCATCGGTACGCCCGCGCGCACCACGTCGCCGCCGAACACCGCGCCGATCGCCTGGTGTCCGAGGCAGACGCCGAGGATCGGCGTCGTTTCCCCGAGGCGGCGAATCACGTCCATCGTCACCCCGGCAGCCTCCGGACGTCCCGGTCCCGGTGAGATGACGATCCGATCCGCCCGCGCGTTGACGACATCCTCGAGCGACACGACGTCGTTGCGCATCACCCGCACCTCGGCGCCGAGCTCGCCGAGATACTGGACGAGGTTGTAGGTGAACGAGTCGTAGTTGTCGATGACCAGGACCATATTCACCAATTGCAGGATTGCAGAAGGTCGGGATTGCAGGAAGGAAAGGTCAAAGCCTTGCCTCCTTCGCCCTTCCCTTGCTGCAATTCTGCAATCCTGCAATTCTGCAATGTCATAGTCACAGCCCTGCCTGCGCGAGGTCGAGCGCCCGCAGCAGCGCCTTCGCCTTGTCGCGGGTCTCGTCGTACTCCGCCGCCGGGTTCGAGTCCATCACGATGCCGGCGCCGGCCTGCACGTAGGCTTTCCCCTTCGACATGATGACCGTACGGATGGCGATGCAGAAGTCGAGGTTCCCGGCGAAGTCGATGTAGCCGACCGCGCCGGCGTACAGGCCGCGGCCCGACGGCTCGAGATCCCTGATGATCTGCATCGCGCGCACTTTCGGCGCACCTGACACGGTTCCCGCCGGGAAACAGGACACCAGCGCGTCGAGCCGATCGCGATCGTCGGCGAGCTTTCCTTCCACGATCGAGGTCAGGTGCATGACGTGCGAAAAGCGCTCGAGCCCCATGAACTGCGGCACCCGGACCGAGCCGTACTCGCAGACGCGCCCGACGTCGTTGCGGCCGAGGTCGACCAGCATCACGTGCTCCGCGCGCTCCTTCTCGTTGCGTTTCAGCTCCTCGGCCAACCGCATGTCCTCTTCGTCGTTGCGGCCGCGCGGCCGCGTCCCGGCGATCGGGTGCGTCTCCACCCGGGATCCCTCGACGCGGACCAGCATCTCCGGTGACGACCCGACCACCGACACGCCGCCCATGCGGATGAAATACATGTAGGGCGAAGGGTTCACGTGGCGCAGCGCGCGGTAGACCATGAACGGCTCCGCCGCGACCTCCGCTTCGAAGCGCTGCGAGAGCACCACCTGGTAGATGTCACCGGCGGCGATGTGCTCCTTGGCGGCCCGGACCTGCTCCTCGAACCGCTCGCGCGTGTGATTCGAGGCGAACGCGAGCGCCTCGGCCGCCTCGGCGCGCTTGTGCGACAGGTTGCGCTCGAGCTCGCGCTCGAGAAACTGGATCTTCGCGCAGGCGAACTGGTAGAGCGATTCCAGGCTCTCGTCGGGCGTGATGCGGGCGTTGGCGATGATCAGGATGCGGTGCTGCACGTGGTCGAAGGCCAGCACCGTGTCGAACAACATGAACCCGGCGTCGTCGGCTTCGTCGGGCGACGATCCGAGATCGCCCAGCGTCGGCTCGAACCACGATGCGGCGCCGTAGCCGAGATATCCGACCGCCCCGCCGGTGAACCGCGGCAGCTCGGGCACGAATGGCGACCGGAAGTCGGCCATCAGGCGCCTCAACGTCTCGACGCACGACTGCTCGCTCTCCTTCGTCACACCGCCGCGATCGACCGTCGTCTTGCCGTCCCTGGCGCGGAGAATCAGGAACGGATCCTTCCCGAGGAACGAATACCGGCCGACGTGCTCACCGCCTTCGACGCTTTCGAGCAGGAACGCGTAGTCAGCGTTTTCGGCGATTTTCAGGAACGCCGAGACCGGCGTGAGCAGGTCGGCGACGATCTCCTTGCAGACCGGCACGAACGTGCCGCGCCGGGCCAGATCCTTGAACTCTTCAAACGAGGTAATTTTCATCGCGAGTAAACTCCGCCAACCGCTTGAGCGCGGCTTCCCTCATCACACCAGCGTGGGGCTTGGTCCCGACCCACCACTGAAACTGTTCCCGCGCCTGCGCGACGAGCATCTCGAGGCCGCCAATCGTCTGACATCCGTGGGCCGCGGCATCGCGCAGCAGCCGGGTGACCGAGGGGTTGTAGACCAGGTCGTAAACGTAGCGCCCGGTGAGCTGATCGGACGGGATCGGTGTGTCGTCGACGCGCGGGTACATGCCGACCGGCGTGCAGTTGATCAGCAGATCCCAGCTGTCCGGTTCGGGCGGCCACGGTCCGAGCTCGACCGACGTCAGCATCGCCGTTTCTTCGGCCTGCTGGCGATTGCGGGCGTGCACCCGGACCGCACAGCCGCTCGATGCGAGCGCGACGGTCACGGCGCGCGCGGCGCCGCCGGCGCCGAGGACCGACGCGCGCAGTCCGGGCAGCGTGACCCGCTCCTGCAGCGGTTCGAGGAATCCGCTGGCGTCCGTATTGCCGCCGATCCAGCGGCCGTTCTCGACGCGGATGGTGTTGATCGCGCCGATGCGGCGCGCGACCGAATAGACCTCGTCGACCTGGTCGAACAGGGACACCTTGAGAGGGATCGTCACGCTCGCGCCGCTGATGCCGAGCGCCCGTCCGAACTTCGCGAAGTCGGCGGCGCTGACCGCCGGCAGCGGCAGGTAGACCGCGTCGATGCGCGCGGAGCGGAAGGCGGCATTGTGCATGGCCGGCGAGACCGAGTGCTGAACCGACCCGCCCGCGACGCCATAGATCTCGGTGGTGTCCTCGATCGATCGGAAGTGGTAGTCCTTGAGCAGCGAGTGCGCGCTCACCTGGCCGATGTCCTTCAGCGCCCCCGCATAGGTCCAGATCGAGCCGAAGCGCCCGGCGAGGACGCGGGTCGGAAGACCGTACGGGCCCATGCCGATGAGGACGAGGCCGCCCTCGCGGCGGCTGTCGGTGCCCAGCCTGAGCAGCGGCACGCAGTCGCTCAGGCTCGTCAGCGTCGCCGCCATCTTGACGACTTCCGCGCCGGTGGATCGCATGGCGTGCACGCGCGCGTTGAGATCGATCGGCACGCCGTGATAGTCGTGCGCGGACAGGACGATGCGGCGGCCGGCTGATTGGGCGATGAGATCGTCGAAATGCGCGCGCCACTCGAGGTCCACGTACTCGGCGCCTTGGGAGAGCGCCTCGATCAGGATCCGCTTCCGCTCCTCCTCCGACCCACGGAACTCGCCGCCTTCCCAGGCGGGGCGGCAGGTGATCACCACCGGCCGCGTCCGTCCGGCCAGCGCGCCGGCGACGTCCGGATCACTGACCGTATCGAGCCGCAGCTCGATCAGGTCGGCATCGGCAACCGCGTCGCGCTGCTGGCGCAATTCGGCCGTCGTGGCGGCGGTGACGGTGACGCAAAGCAGTGGTTTCGGCATAAAAAAAGCCCCTTCAACCCGGTAGGCTGAAGAGGCTCGAATCTGGTCGCGCGAAGGCGGGTGGCGCCTAGGCGGATGCCCCTTCAGTCGAGCTCCAATACCACCAGGCCGACGCGCACACGCGTGCCGCGGCTTGGACGGGACCGGAAACGGGGCTGAAGGACGTCGGCATCAGAAGGCTGGAACGATAGCAAACCTCGGCGATTGCTGTCAACACGATCGGCCATTTCTCCTTGACCAGCAAGCACTTCTCCCGTAAATTGGGATCCAACCCATGACATTTCGCCGGCTTGTGCTCACCCTGATCGTGACCCTGGCCGGTGTGTCGGCCGGGATTTCCGGCGCGACCACCCAGATGGACGTCAAGGACGTCCGGCCGGGCATGGTCGGCATCGGCCACACCGTCTTCGACGGCACCCACGTCGAGGAATTCAAGGCCAACATCCTGGGCGTGCTCGAGAACGTCATCGGGCCGCACCGCAACCTGATTCTCGCCAAGCTCGAGGGCGGTCCGCTGGCCAACACCGGCGTCATCGCCGGCATGAGCGGAAGCCCGGTCTACGTGGACGGCAAGCTGATCGGCGCGGTCTCGTACGCCCTCGGCAGCTTCTCGAAGGAGCCGATCGCCGGCATCACGCCGATTGCCGAGATGACCGATTCCACGACCTTCAACGACGTGCGCCCCCCGGGCGCCCGCGTGAAGGTCGAGTTTCCGCTGACCCGCGAAGGCCTGTCCGCCGCGTTTCGCAAGGCGCTGGCGTGGAACCGGCCGTTCGCCGAACGCCCTAACGACACCGAGCTGAGCGGGATCACCGCCGTCGCCGGGCTCGGCAGCAGCCAGCTGGGCACGCTGCTCAGACCGATTGCGACGCCGCTCGTGATGTCGGGCTTCGAGCCGGACCTCGCCGACATGTTCGGCGGGGCGTTCCGCGATCAGGGCTTCATCCCGACCGGCGGCAGCGTCGCGGGTATGCGCGACGGCGAAAAACCCTACGAAGGTCCGCTCAAGCCGGGCGACGCGGTCGGCGTGATGCTGGTCGGCGGCGATCTGATGCTCGGCGGCACCGGAACGGTCACCCACATCGACGGCGATCGGGTCTACGCGTTCGGCCACCCGATGTACAACCTCGGGCCGACCGAGTTCCCGATGACGCGGGCCTACGTCTACACCGTCCTGCCCAGCCTCTTCTCGTCGATGAAGCTGTCGACCACCGGCGAGATCATCGGCACCGTGCTGCAGGATCGCGCCACCGCGATCGCCGGCCGTCTCGGCAAGGGACCGCGGCTGATTCCGATTACGGTCTCGCTCGAATCGAAACGCGCAGCGAAGCAGACGTTCCACTTCGGCGTCGTCAACGATCCGCTCTTCGGGCCGCTGATGACCTACGCCAGCATCCTCAACACTCTCGGTTCCTACGAGCGCCAGTTCGGCGCGGCGAGCTTCAGCGTCAAGGGATCGGTCAAGGTCCAGAAGCACGACGCGATCGGGTTCGACAACCTGTTCGCCGGCGATCAGTCGTCGATGGGGGCCGCGGCCTACATCGTCGGTCCGATGTCGGCGCTGATGGGGAACGACTACGAAAAGGTCGACATCGACGGGCTCGACGTCACGTTCGCCACCACCGAGGAGCCGAGAACCGCGACCCTCGAACGCGTGTGGCTCGACGACCCGCGGCCGCGCGCCGGACGCACGGTGCCGCTGAAGGTGATGTTCCGCACGTATCGCGGCGACGAAATCATCCGCACCCTGCCGATCGAGATTCCCGCCAACGCCAGCGGCGCCTTGTCGCTGCTGGTTTCGGACGGCGCGCGCCTCGGGATGAACGAGCAGCGCGAGGCGCGGGCGCCGCAGCCGCGCAGCGTCGATCAGATCATCCGGACCCTGAACAAGGGCCGCCGCAACAACTCGCTCTACGTCAAGCTCCTCGGCTCGGACGCCGGCGCCATCGTCAACGGCGAGCTGCTGTCGGCGCTGCCGCCGTCGGTGCTCGGCGTGCTCGAAGGCGATCGCAACGGCGGCAACTTCAACCCGCTGCACAACGCCACGATCGGCCAGTGGGAGCTCCCCACCGACCACGCGGTCGCCGGGTCTCGGACACTCACGATCACTGTCTCGCCAAATTGATGCCTATCCGTTTCCGATCGTTCCTCACGACGGCCCTCGTCGCCGCCGCGCTGATTCCTCTTCACGCCTCGTCCCCGAAATTCTTTCAGGCCGCGACGCAGAACGACTTCCTGAAAGGCGACGTCGAAAACCTCTCGATCGACAACCACGGACAGCTGACGCTCGGTCCGGTCACCGAGCTGGTCTACGAAACGTCGGCGCCGTTCCTCTGGTCGATGGTGGCGGCGCCCGACGGCACGCTGTTCATCGGCACCGGCAACGAGGGCAAGGTGTTTCGCGTGGATCCGCAGGGCAAGGGCTCGCTGTTCTTCGACAGCCCGGAACTGGAGGCCCACGCGCTGGCGCTCGCGCCCAACGGCGGTCTGTTCGTCGGGACCTCCCCTGACGGCAAGATCTACAAGGTCGAGCGCAACGGCACGTCGACGACGTTCTTCAGCGGCGAGGACAAGTACATCTGGGCGCTCGCGGTGGACGGCAAGGGCAACGTCTACGCCGGCACCGGTGACAAAGGTGTCATCCACAAGATCACGCCGGACGGCAAAGCCACCGTCTTCTACAAGACGAACACCACGCACGTGACGGCGCTGGCGTTCGACAAGAACGGCAACCTGCTCGCCGGCACCGGCACACCGGGCAAGGTGCTGCGGATCGATCCCGACGGCAAGCCGTTCATGCTGCTCGACTCGCCGTTTCAGGAAATCCACGCGCTCCGGTTCGACGACAAGGGTTCGCTCTATGTGGCGGCGATCAGCGGCCGCCAAAGCTCGGGTGCCGCGCCGGTCGTCACCGACAGCGGCGGCGACCGGGTGACCGGCGGTGAAGTCGTGCGCGCGCCGATCGCGTCCGTGTCCGCGGAGATCACGTCGATGTCGATCGTCGACACCGGCGGGTCCGGATCGCAGGCCTCGCCGCGCGAGGATCGCCGCTCGTCCAAGGGAGCGGTCTATCGGATCTCGCCCGACGGCGTCTGGGATCAGTTGTGGGAGTCGAAGGAAGACTCGCCCTACGACCTGACCTTCGATCGCAACGGCGCCCTGATCATCGGCACCGGCGGCAAGGGCAAGCTGTACCGGCTCGAGGGCGATCCGGTTCGACCGACGCTGCTCGCCCGCGCCGCGGCGCAGCAGGTGACGGCCTTCTACAAGGATCCGGCCGGCCGCCTCTATTACGCCACCGCCAACCCCGGCAAGCTGTTCCGCATTTCTCCCGAGCGCGCGTCGCGCGGCACCTATGAGTCCGAGGTGCACGACGCGCAGATGATCTCGACGTGGGGCGCGGTGAGCTGGCATGGCACCGCGTCGGCCGGCAACAAGATCGAGCTGTTCACTCGCGCCGGCAACACCGAAACGCCGGACGACACCTGGAGCGCCTGGTCCGCCGCGTACGGCGACGCGGCTGGATCGCCGATCACCAGCCCGAAGGCGCGCTACCTGCAGTGGCGCGCGGTGCTGACCGGCAAGGGCGACGGCCCGGTGCTGACGTCCGTCACTGCCGCTTACCTGCAGCGCAACCTGCGCCCGCAAGTGCGCTCCATCACCGTGCATCCGCCCGGCATCGTGTTCCAGAAGCCGTTCACCACCGGCGATCCCGAGCTCGCCGGCTTCGACGATCAGTCGACGCCAGAGCGCAAGCTCGCGGCCGCGGCGAGCGCGCAGCCAGGCTCTTCGTCGTCGCTCGGCCGCCGCACCTATCAGAAGGGGCTCCAGACCCTGGTCTGGAAAGCCGACGACGAGAACGACGACGATTTGGTGTACGACGTGCTGTTCCGCCGCGAGGGCGAGGCGACGTGGAAGACGCTGCGCAAGGCGACCGCCGATACGATCCTCGTCTGGGACACGACGACCGTCCCCAACGGCACCTACTTCGTGCGGATCGTGGCGTCGGACGCGCCGTCGAATCCGCTCGGCAGCACGTTGAGCGGAGAGCTCGACAGCATCGCCTTCGAAATCGACAACACGCCGCCGACAATCACGGTCGGCGCGGTTCGCGTCGAGCGCGGCCGTACGATCATCCCGTTCGACGTGAAGGACGATCACTCACCGGTGCAGCGCGTGGAGTTCTCGCAGGACGGTCAGCGGTGGCGCGGCGTGTTTCCGGTGGACGGGATCGCCGACTCGCGGCAGGAGCACTACGAGCTGGCGGTCGACGGCGAGCTCGGCGAGCGGGGGCTGACGCTGCGCGCCAGCGACTCGATGAACAACGTGGAGACGATCCACGTCGACGCCCCAGGCAGGAAACCCTGAAATCTAAGGATCTGAGGATTTCAGGATTTGAGGATTTGAGGATCTAATCTGAGGATCTAGTGATAAATCCTCAGATCCTCAACTCCTCAGATCCTAAGATTCTAAGATTCGATTAGGCTCTGGCCGGCCGGACGCGGCCGTCGGGCGTGGGCTTCTTGGGCTGCGGCAGCGGCACGTCCAGCGGCGCCGGCTGCTTGCTGGCGCGGACGGTGGTCTGTTCGAGCAGATAGATGGCGGTCGGGAGCCGCAGCTCGAGCGGCTGATCGAGCCGCGACTGCTGCACGAGATCCAGCAGGCCGTCGATGATCTGCAGCTGATCCGCCGATGCGTGGCTCCGCGCCCTGCGCAGCAAATCGATGTTGGCGAGCCCGCCCTGGCGGGTCACGACGATCTCCAGCGCGAACACCGCGTCCTGCTCGGCCCACTCGTTGGCGCGCTGGAAGCGCTCGGCCCAACGCGCGCGGCAGCCCGACGCATCCGACAGATCGAACGCTTCGCAGTCGAGCGGCGTGGAGATCACGCTCATCATCGCGCGCAGCGAATCCGGCCGTTCCTTCGGCGCGAAGTGCATCATCGCCAGCATGATGACCACGCAGGTGACCGCCGCGGCCGTGGCGCCGAGGCCGGCATAGCCGAGGCGCATGTCGGAGAACATCACCCGCATGCGTGAGAACAGCGACGCGGCGTCTTCCGCCTTCAGACGGTTGACCACGGTCCCCGTGAACACGGCCGCGTCTTCCTGCGACAGCGTCAGCCGTCCGGGAAGAACCGCCTGCAGCGCCGAACTGACCTCGCGCACGTCGGCCAGCGCCCTGGCGCAGCGCGTGCACCATTCGACGTGCGCGCCGACCGCGATCTGCTCGCCGATCGCGAGCTCGCCGTCGTGAAATGCCTGGAGGCGCCGCCGCGTGGAGGCGCAGCTGAGCGTCTTCATGCGGTCCTCTCTTCGCGGAGCTCGAGGCGCAGGGCCTGGCGCGCGCGCGTAAGGCGCGACTTCACCGTGCCGACCGCGACGCCGAGCGAAAACGCGATTTCCTCGTAGCTCAAGCCGTCGATCTCGCGCAGCACGATCGCGGTGCGCTGGTCGAACGGCAGATGGTCGAGCGCCGCCTGGAGGCGCTCCCCCAGCTGCTTCTGTGCGAGCAGGCGGTCGGGGGTCGACTCGCCCGCCGACAGGAACTCGCCATGCGCGGCGATGTGCTGATCGAGCGACACCTGGTCGGCGCGGTGGCGGCGCCGCCAGAAACGGTGCCGGTTGCGCGCCTGGTTCACCGCGATGCGATAGATCCAGGTGCGAAGGCTTGATTGACCGCGGAACCGGTGGATGGTGCGGAAGACCCGCAGAAAGACTTCCTGGGAGAGGTCGAGCGCTTCGTCGCGATCGCTCAGGAGGTTCATCGCCAGCTGGACGACCATCCGCTGGTGCTCGGCCACGAGCTCGGTACAGGCCGCCTGCTCGCCCGCTGCACATCGCTGCACGAGCGCCGCCTCGCGGCCGCCGACGTCCGACCAACTTGCGACCCGGGCCTGCTTCACTGACAGTTCCACTATACCAAGTTAGACCCCGGTCATGCCCGAAAGTTCCGATCGGCTGGTAGGATAGGGGCGTCGTGAAGCGCGCCATTTTCGCCCTGGCGGTGCTGACACTGGCCCTGGTCGGCGGGGTGGCCGCCTATCAGGCGGTGGCACAGCGCAATTACAGCATGTTATTGACCCGGGGCGACACCGCCCTGCGGGACGACCAGACGTTCAACGCGATCGAGGCGTACAGCGGTGCCATCGCCCTGCGCCCGGCCTCGATGCTCGCCTACCTCCGCCGCGGCCAGACCTACCAGCGACGGGGCGATCGCGGTGATCTCGAAGCCGCCGCGCGCGATTTCCGCACCGCGGCCAGCCTGGATCCGGCGGCGATCCAACCGCTCGAAGCGCTCGGCGACGTCCTGTTCAAATTGCAGCAGTACTCCCGCGCGGTCTCCGCCTACGAACGCGCCGTGAAGCTCGACGATCGATCGGCCCGCATGAGCTACAAACTGGGGCTCGCGCGCTATCGCGACGCGGACATCGCCGGCGCGATCGCGGCCGTCAACGAAGCGCTGCGCCTCGACGAACGCCTCGCCGACGCCCATTACGTCCTCGGCCTCTGCCTGCGCGAGCAGGACCGCGTACCCGAGGCGATCGCGGCGCTCGGAAAAGCGATCGCGCTATCGCCCGGCCTCATTCCGGCGCGCGAGGAGCTCGCCGATCTCTATCGCCTGCTCAACCGGCACGACGACGAGCTCAACCAGCTGCAGGTGATTGCCGGCCTCGATCGGGATGATGTCGCGCGCCAGGTCGCCATCGGTCTCGCCCATGCCCGCGCCGGTCACTGGGACCTCGCCATCCTGACGCTCGGCGGCGCCCTCGAGCTGAGTCCCAACGAGCCGGAAATCTATCGGGCACTTGGCAAGGTGTGGCTGGAGCGGCCGCGCGACGATCGCGCCTTCCTGAGCAAGGCGCGGGCGGCGCTCGAGCGTGTGGCGTCGAGCCCCGCCGCCACCAGCGAGCTGCTGACGCTCTACGGCCGCACGCTGCTCCAGGGCGGCGACGTCGACGCCGCCGAGCACGCGCTCCAGCAGGCGACGCTGCGCTTCCCCATCGATCCGCAGGCGCTGGTCCTCTACGCGGCGACCGCCGAGAAGCAGAGCCACCTGGAGCCGGCGCGCCAGGCGTTAATCCAGTACAGCAGCCTGACGTCGAACGACGCCGAGCTCGCGCCGCGCGCGGCCCGGATCGCGGCGCTCTCGCTCCGGTTGAACGACCCGGACACGGCGGCCAGCTGGCTGCGAAAGGCGACGGCGGCCGCTCCAGGCGACCTCGGCTTGCTGGCAACGCTCGCCGACGTGCAAATCCGGACCGGCGATCGGCAGGCGGCGCAGTCCACGATCGCGTTGGGACTCGAGAAGGATCCGAAGAACGCCGCGTTTCGCGCGCTCGCAGCACGAATTAAGAATTAAGAATTACGAATTCCTAAGCGGGTTATCAGCTTCGCCAGTCCCTGGCGGGTGACGCCTAGTTCCGCCGCCGCGCGGCCGCGATGCCCGCCCGTGCGCACCAGCGCCGCGCGAACGAAGCGGTGCTCGAAGGTGCGCCGCGCTTCGTCGAGCGACCAGCGTTCCGCCGGTCCGCTCTCCCCAAAGCACGGCGGCAGCGCCGAGGCCGGCACCACGCCGCGTTTCGGTGTCCGCACCGCGAGCGCGGCCAGCACGTTCTGCAGCTCGCGCACGTTGCCGGGCCAGTCGTAGCGCGTGAGCGCCGCGATCGTCGCCGCGCCAAGCGTGGCCCGGCTCGCTACCCGCTGGGTCGCGTCGCGCCAGAGATGTTCGGCGAGCACGGCGACATCCTCGCGCCTCTCGCGCAGCGGCGGGACCGTGATGTGAACCACGTCGAGCCGATAGAGCAGGTCGAGCCGGAATCGCCCGGCTTCCACCTCCTGCCGCAGTGCGCGATTGGTCGCCGACACGATCCGGACATCGACGCGCCGCGACACGTTCTCGCCGACGCGCCTCAGCTCGCCCTCCTGAATCACCCGCAGCAGCTTGGCTTGAGCGCGCGGCGTCAGCTCGCCAATCTCGTCGAGGAAGAGCGTGCCACCGTGCGCTTCTTCGAAGACGCCGTGGCGATCCGCGACCGCGCCGGTGAACGCGCCACGCGTATGCCCGAACAGCTCGGCCTCTACCAAATCGTCGGGCAGGGCCGCGCAGTTCAGCGTGCAGAATGGCTTTGGCCGCCGGCCGCTGCCGCGATGGATCGCGCGCGCGACCAGCTCCTTGCCGCTGCCGCTCTCGCCGTCGATGAGGACGGCAAAAGGCGCCGCCGCCGCCCGGTCCACGCTCTGGCGGAGCGCCGCCATCGCCGGCGTGATGCCGAGCAGCTCTCCAGGGCCGGCGTCGACCTGCGCCTGGCGCGCGATGACGGCCGTCACCATCGGTGCCACAGCCGCTGCGCTCATCGTCAACACGGATCCGGCCCGCGAGGTGTCGTAGGTCGACCCGATGGTCCACCTGGCGCAGAGTGCGCCGATGCGCTCGCCGCCGTACTCGATCGGCGCCGCCGCTTCGATACGATCGTCGAGCCGGTGCGGAGCGATCATGATCCCCGCAGTGACCGCGCGCACGGCAATCGTGGTCTCGAGCCGCATGCCGTCGCCGCTGATGACCTGGGCCCGCTCGCCGCGCACCGCCACACACGCGATCGCCGAGGCGTGAAGGTGCTGCCGCACACGCGCGCAGACGGTCTTGAGCAGCTCGATCTCGTCGGCAGCGGTCTGGCACACGCGCAGAATCGCGACGAGCTCGTCAACGAACGGATCGGGCACACCGCCAGAAACGACGCCGACGCCGTCGCGCGAGCTCGCGCCGGCAGACGAGAATGCCGCCACGTAGAGGCCGAGGGCGCCGAGGCCGGTGCCCCGGACGTGGCGGGCGACCACATCGCGAGCGACCGCGTCGGGCGCCGACAGCGCCTTTGCAAGATCCCATCGCGCCCGCGCGATCGGCGGCGCGGTTTTCACCACGCGCCCCAGACGCTGAAGCTGGGCCAGCGCGATCGCCGGCCGGCCTCGGGCGCGCTCGACCTCGGCACGCAGCAGACGCGCGCGGGTGATGCGCTGGACATCGCGGGCCGTGCGCGCGAGCGCGATCGTCTCCAGGAGATCGCGCTCGGCCGCGTTCACGTCGCCGGCGGCCAGGTGAACGAAGGCGGTCACCGAAGCGACGGCCGCACGGGTTCCGGCGTCGCCGGCCGCCGTGTCTTCCGAGACGCGAGTGATCACCGACATCGCGCGGTTGAGATCGCCGAGGCCGACCGCGAGCCGCGACGCCAGGAGCCGGCGGCGAACGACGGTCGCCTCCCCTTCCGGCGCCGACGCCAGCACCGCCTCGGCGCCGGCGTACTCGCCGCGCCAGTACGCGCTGCGCGCGAGCACCAGCGACGCGGCCGCGACTCGCTCCGGATCCTCGAGGGCGCGCGCCGCCGAGAGCGCCACGCCGAGTACGCTGTCGGCCTCGTCGAGACGACCGGCATCGATCCACGAGTCCCCGCTCAGGACCGCGAAGTCCACCAGCGTTCCTTCCAGACCCGCGCGGCGCGCGTAGTCGTGTCCGTCCTTGATCACCGCCTGCGCGTCGCGGGTCCGGCCGCGCCTCAGCAGCGATCCTGCCAGAGCCAGTGCGCCGCCGGCCGCATCGTTCCACGCCCCGCGCCGCGCCAGGCTGCCGACCACCTGGCGCAGTTGACGCACACCGGGCGCGTGCAGGCCGCGCCGGACATCGGCCATGGCGTTCGCCATCCGCCGCCGAAGCGCCACCAGCTCGCCGGGCGCCGGCCACGCGCGTGCCAGGACCGGGGGCTCAAAGCGCTCCTCCAGCGGCTCGTCGCCGCCGCCATAGACGGCGGTCTGCTCGGCGACGCGCAGCACCTTCGATCGTCCGGGCTGCGGCGCCGGTATCCGGCGCGTCCCCCATCCCGGCCACAGCAGCTGAACGAATCGTCCCGGCAAGCCACACGATCGTTCGGCCGCCTGCTGCACCGCCCGCTCGACCCGGCCGCTCATGGCTTGCGGCCGGATGGCTGCCGTGAGCGCATCAACCGTCAGCCGACGGATGGCGGCCCCGCTCACCGCTCGACACTCGTCCTCACCCACCAGCAGGAACACGTGCGACACCGGATCCCTGAGCGCGGCCCTGAGAAAGGCCGGCCACGGACGTTCCCCGGCGGTGTCGGCAATCACGAACAGGTTTCGACCGCGCCACAAGTCGGCGTGGCGCGACTCGAGCAGCCGCGCCGCCACCGGCACCAGGCCTTTCGCTCGGGCCAGACGCGCCAGCTCGCCGACAACCGCACCTTTGCCGGAGCCCGACGGTCCCCAGATCGCCGCCACGTGCGGACGTCCGCTGGCGGCGGCCTGAAACATTTCCGCCAATGCCCCGACGATCGGCTGTTCGACAATCCGCAACCCGCGATCCTCGATCGACAATCCGCAATCCTCAGCAGCCTCGCCGTGCGGGTATCCCGTGCCCGCGTCGGGAAGCCAGGCCCCGTGACCATCGCTGTCCAGACGCACCGCGTCGGGCAGGAGCGGTCCGGTCGTCAGCCCGCACGCACGCAGCCACCACGTCGCTCGTGCGTGCAACGACACGGTCTCCTCGGCCGCCCGCAATTCCGAGCCGCAGCGCCAGGCCTCGAAGCGAGACGAGTCGCCGACCAGGCCGAAGTCGAGGAGCGTCGCGACCGCGCGATGGCGCAGTGCGCGCAGCGTGTCGCAGCGCTCGATCCATCGGAGCTGTTCCGCCACGCCGCCGGCGCTGCCGACGATCAGCGTGACGCGCGCGCCGCTGGAGAGATCGAATGCGCGTCCGTCCTCATGCACGGCGAATCGATCCGCGACCAACTGCATGCGGGATGAAGGTGCAAAACAGCGGCCCGAGAGGATCTCGCTGCCGATCGCGCGGGGGCCGTCCAGACGAGGCAAATATTTCGGATAGAATGAACGGCGAATGCTGCGTTTTTTGACTGCCGGCGAGTCGCACGGCAAGGCGCTCGTCACGATCATCGAAGGCGTGCCCGCCGGCCTCGCGATCGACATCGACGCGCTCACCTCCGATCTCCGCCGGCGTCAGACCGGCTATGGGCGCGGACGCCGGATGCTGATTGAATCGGACCGCGCGGAACCGCTGAGCGGCATCCGCCACGGTGTCACGACCGGCGGTCCGATCGCGCTGCTGATCCCGAACAAGGACTGGGAGAACTGGCAGCGCACGATGTACTCGGAGCCCGAGATGCCCGCCAATGCCCCCGGCGCCGACCGCGCGGCGGTCACACGCCCGCGTCCCGGTCACGCGGATCTTGCCGGGTTCGTAAAATACGGCCACGAGGACATGCGCAACGTCCTGGAGCGCGCGAGCGCGCGTGAAACAGCGGCACGGGTCGCCGTCGGCGCCATCGCCCGCCAGTTGCTGCAGAGCGTCGGCGCGGAAATCGTCAGCCACGTCGTTCGCATCGGCCAGGCTGCCGTCGGGGACCCACTCGCCCTCACCTTCCAGCAGGTGCGCGCGATCGCAGCCGACGCCCCGCTCCACTGCGCCGATCAGGCGGTCGAACAGCAGATGATCGCCGAGATCGACAAGGCGCGCGAGGCCGGCGACACGATGGGCGGCACCTTCGAGGTCATCGTCCACGGCCTCCCACCCGGCCTCGGCAGCTACGTTCACTGGGATCGCAAGCTCGATGGACGTCTCGCGCAGGCGTTGATGTCCATCCCGGCGATTAAAGCGGTCGGGATCGGCCGCGGCCCGGCGGTCGCTGAGGTCCCCGGCTCCCGTGTGCACGATGAAATCCTCCCGGGCCCCGATCCGAGCGGCGAAGCCTCGATTCCGCTGGCGCGGCCGAGCAACAACGCCGGCGGCCTCGAGGGCGGCGTCACCAACGGCCAGGACCTCCGCGTCACGGGCTACATGAAGCCGATCTCGACG
>Ga0068865_100000707_pt1 | contig 18739 bp, 16 predicted proteins | sample KBSMisM12_FD_75293 | JGI IMG/M metagenome (GOLD analysis project Ga0068865, IMG submission 75293) | Miscanthus rhizosphere microbial communities from Kellogg Biological Station, Michigan, USA - KBS Miscanthus M1-2 | ecosystem: Host-associated > Plants > Roots > Rhizosphere > Soil ...
GCGGTGGCCTTGCCATCCGCCTGCGCGCGACGCACCAGCTGTTCCTCCACGCCGGCCTCAGGATCGAAGCCTTCGTGGGTGTAGGCGGCCTCGGTGAGCTCGATGCCGACCATCCACGGGGCCTGCAAATCGAGCCCGGCCGCCGCCACACCGAGGCTGGCGGCCGCGCTGGTGACCCGCAGGTAGCGCGCCTCCCCGAGCACCTGGCGCAACTTGACGCCCGGCGGCAGCGCGCCGTGGTCCATCATCCACACCGAGGCCTCGAGCGGATCAAACTTGCCGAGGTCGATTTCCATCACGAGCTTCGCCGCATCCGCGTAGGCGCGGTCGAACGCCGGCGGCAGCGCCGTGTCGTCGCTCGGCAGCAGGTGGATGGAGCCGGCGAGGTAGACCGTGTTGTGGGCGCCGCGGATAGCCCAGACCGGGCTCGCGGCGTGGGCGTTCAGGCAGCCGAACAGGCCGAGCGCGAGGAGCCACCGCAATGCTGTTCGACCCACACGACCTCCGTCAGCAGTGATCCATCGGGGCGCAGTTCCAGCGTCCGGTACGCCGGCGGACGCCGGTCGACCGCGAAGTCATCCGAGTTGGGCAGGAACTGGGCGCACGTCGAGGGCGTGGCGAGCAGGCGCACGCCCTTGCGCAGGCTGTCATAGGCCTGGTGGACATGGCCCCAAACTACCGCACGGACGTTGCGGTGCTGATCGAGCGTGTGGAGAAACTCGGCCGCGTTGGTCAGCCCGACGCGATCGAGCCAGCGGCTCGACATCGCCACCGGGTGATGATGCAGGCACACCAGGCAGTGACGCCCGTCGGCGGTGGCGAGCGCCTGATCGAGTTCGGCCAGCCCCTGGGCGCTCAGGGCGCCCCCGGCGGCACCGGGGATGCAGCTGTCCAGGAGCACGATGCGCCAGCGGCCCATGTCCACGTGGCCGTCCAGGCGGAAAGGCTCGCCGCTGAGTTCGCGCCGCATGGCCCGCGGCTCGTCGTGGTTGCCCGGCAGGCACAGGACCGGCACACCCAGGCTGCCGAACAGGCGACGAAAATGCGGATAGCCGGCCGGGTCGTCCTGCACCAGGTCCCCCGTGACCAGCACCGCCGCCGGCGGCCAGTCGCGCGCCTGCGCGTGGGCGAGGGCGGTCTTCAGCGCCGGCAGGGTGGCCACCCCGCGCAGGCACTCGCTCTCCCCGCCATACAGGTGCGGATCCGTAAAATGCGTCAGCCGTAGCACGCTCATGAGACTCAGACTAGCAAAGCCCTTCGGGCCTCTGCAGTGAACCAGTCCCCTCCAATAAAGCACCGGCGCCCCCAAATAGGGTGTCAGCGGCCACCTACATCGCGCGCACGCGCCCTTGGAGTGCCAGGACTGTGAAGCATGCCCACGCTCAAGCCTGCTGTGGCGGGAACTTAAGTCGCCTCGCCTTCCACAGCGACGGTGGCGGCCTGCGCCGGGGGCTCTGGAGAGCGCGATTTGAGCATCGGGCGCGAGTGGTGGAAAATGCGCGCCCCGCCGCCGCCGCCCCCAAGCGTGCGCGCTGGCTGGACCGCCAGAGTCCCCTTCAAACGCGGCCCGTGAGCCGCTGACGAAAGCCGCATGACCACACCTCGCGAACTTGCCAACGCCATCCGTGCCCTGTCCATGGACGCCGTGCAGCGCGCCAACTCGGGCCACCCCGGCATGCCGATGGGCATGGCCGACATTGCCCAGGTGCTGTGGCGGGACTTCCTGCGGCACAACCCGCAGAACCCCGCGTGGCCCGACCGCGACCGCTTCGTGCTGTCCAACGGCCACGGCTCCATGCTCCTGTATTCGCTGCTGTATCTGACCGGGTATCCGCTGACGATCGAGGATCTCAAGGGCTTCCGTCAGCTGGGCAGCAAGACGCCCGGTCACCCGGAGCACGACCCGGCGCTGGGCATCGAGACCACGACCGGGCCGCTGGGACAGGGACTGGCGAATGCGGTGGGCATGGCGCTCGCGGAGAAGATGCTCGCCCTGCAGTTCAACCGCGAGGCTCTTGCGATCGTCGATCACTACACCTACGCCTTCTGCGGGGATGGCTGCCTGATGGAGGGCGTCTCGCACGAGGCCTGCTCGCTCGCCGGCACCCTGGGTCTCGGCAAGCTCATCGTTTTCTACGACGACAACGGCATCTCGATCGACGGCAAGGTGGTCGGCTGGTTTACCGACGACACCCCGCAGCGCTTCGCGGCCTACGGCTGGCACGTGGTGCCCGACGTCGACGGGCTCGACGCCGCCGCCGTGGAGCGCGCGCTGCGCGCCGCACGCGCGGAGCAGCAGCGGCCGTCGCTGATCTGCTGCAAGACGATCATCGGCTACGGCGCGCCCGACAAACAGGGCACCAAGGAGGCACACGGGGAGGCCCTCGGCACGGAGGAGGTCGCCGCGGCACGCAAGACGCTCGGCTGGCCCTACCCGCCGTTCGAGGTCCCGGAGGCGATGCGCGCGGAGTGGGATCATCGCCAGGCCGGCGCGCAGCGCGAGCGGGCGTGGCGCGACTTGTTCGCGCGCTATGCCGCGGCACACCCGGACCTGGCCTCCGAGTTCGAGCGGCGCACCCGCGGGGATCTGCCGCAGAACTGGGGCGACACGGCTAAACAGACGCTCGAGGCGCTGCTGAAGCAGAGTGCGCCGCAGGCCACGCGCCAGTCCTCGCAGGCGGCGCTGAACGTGCTCGGTCCTGCGCTGCCGGAGCTGTTCGGCGGTTCGGCCGACCTCACCGGCTCGAACAACACCCTGTTCAAGGGGGCCCGCACCCTCACCGCCGCGGATGAGAGCGGTGACTACCTGCACTACGGCGTGCGCGAGTTCGGCATGACCGCGATCATGAACGGCATCGCGCTGCACGGCGGCTTCATTCCCTACGGCGGCACGTTCCTGGTGTTCTCCGACTATGCCCGCAACGCCGTGCGCCTTGCCTGCCTGATGCAGCAGCGGGTCATCCTGGTGTACACGCACGACTCCATCGGCCTGGGCGAGGATGGCCCCACGCACCAGCCGATCGAGCACCTGAGCAGCCTGCGCGCCATGCCGCACATGAACCTGTGGCGCCCCTGCGATGCGGCCGAGACCGCGCTCGCCTGGACGCTCGCCCTCGAGCGCCGCGGCCCCTCGGCGCTGGTGCTGACCCGCCAGGCACTGCCGCAGCAGCCGCGCACCCCGGCGCAGCTGGAGGCGATCCGCCGCGGCGGCTACGTGCTCATCGAGGGCAGCGCCACGCCCGAGTGCGTCGTGATCGCGACCGGCTCGGAAGTGGGCATTGCCGCCCAGGCGGTCAATAGCCTCAACGGCAGCGGTCGGCGCGTGCGCCTGGTGTCGATGCCCTCGACCGAGACCTTCGAGGCCCAGGATGAGGCCTACCGCGACAGCGTCTTGCCGGCGGCCGTGACGCGGCGCCTGGCGGTCGAGGCGGGCGCCACGCAAAGCTGGTGGCGCTACGTGGGCCTCAAGGGCCGCATACTCGGCATCGATCGCTTCGGCGCCTCGGGCAAGGCCGCCGATGTGTTCCCACATTTCGGTTTCACGGCCGATAATGTCCTCAAACAAATTCGCGAACTGCTGGAGGTCTGAGACGCATGGCAATCAAGGTCGGTATCAACGGGTATGGGCGCATCGGACGCAACGTGCTGCGCGCACTCTACGAGAGCAAGCGCACCGCGGAAGTGCAGATCGTCGCGCTCAATGACCTGTGTGACTCGAAGGCCAATGCGCATCTGACCCGCTACGACAGCGTGCACGGCAAGTTTCCCGGCGAGGTGCACGTGGACGGCGACGCCATGGTGGTCAACGGCGACCGCATCCGGGTGTTCGCCGAGCGCGATCCGGCCAAACTGCCCTGGGGCGAGGTCGGCGCGGACTTCGTGCTCGAGTGCACCGGGCTCTTCACCAGCAAGGCGAAGGCCAGCGCGCACCTGAAGGGCGGCGCCAAGCGGGTGGTCATTTCGGCCCCGGGCGGCGAGGATGTCGACGCGACCATCGTGTACGGGGTGAACCACGGCGTCCTCAGGAGCGGCTTCACCGTGATTTCCAACGCCTCCTGCACCACCAACTGCCTGGCCCCGGTGGCCAAGGTGCTGCACGACAAGGTCGGCATCAACGCCGGCATCATGACGACCATACATTCCTACACCAACGATCAGGTGCTGACCGACGTCTATCACTCGGACCTGCGGCGCGCGCGCTCGGCCACCATGTCGCAGATCCCCACCAAGACCGGCGCCGCGGCGGCCGTGGGGCTGGTGCTGCCGGAGCTGAAGGGCAAGCTGGATGGCTTCGCGGTGCGCGTGCCCACCATCAACGTCTCGCTCGTGGACCTGACCTTCACCGCCAAGCGCGCCACGTCGGTCGAGGAAGTGAACCAGGCGCTCAAGCAGGCCGCCGCGGCCGGTCCGCTGCACAAGATCCTCGCCTACAACGAGGCTCCGCTGGTGTCCATCGACTTCAACCACGACGCCCACTCCTCGATCTTCGATGCGACGCTCACCAAGGTCATCGATGGCACGCTGGTGAAGGTGTGCTCCTGGTATGACAACGAGTGGGGGTTCTCCAACCGCATGCTCGACACCACGCTCGCGTGGTCGAAGGCATCATGAGGGTACTGCGGATGACCGACACGGACCTGCGCAACAAGCGGGTCCTGATCCGTGAAGACCTCAACGTACCGGTACAGGATGGCGCCGTCACGAGCGACGCGCGCATTCGCGCCTCGCTCGCGACCATCCGCTACGCGCTCGATCAGCACGCCCGGGTGTTCATTCTTTCGCACCTGGGGCGCCCGAAGGAGGGCACCGCTGACCCTTCCCTGTCGCTCGCGCCGGTGGCCACGCGGCTCTCCGGGCTCCTCGGCAAGCCGGTGCCGCTGCGCAAGGACTGGCTGGACGGCGTCGACTGCCCGCCCGGCAGCGCGGTGCTGTGTGAGAACGTGCGCTTCAACAAGGGCGAGAAGAACGACGACGAGCAGCTCGCGCGCCGCATGGCGGCGTTGTGCGAGGTGTTCGTGATGGACGCCTTCGGCACCGCGCACCGCGCCGAGGCCAGCACCCATGGCGTGGCGCGCTTCGCACCCGTCGCCTGTGCCGGACCGCTGCTCGTCGGGGAGCTCGAGGCGCTCGAGCGCGCGCTGCAGGATCCGGCCCGGCCGCTGGTGGCCGTGGTCGGTGGCTCCAAGGTGTCCACCAAGCTCATGGTGCTCGAGTCACTGCTCGAGCGCGTCGACCAGCTGATCGTGGGCGGCGGCATTGCCAATACCTTCCTCGCCGCCACCGGGATCGATGTCGGCAGGTCGCTGTGCGAGAACGACATGCTGGATGTCGCGCGTCGCCTCATGGACAAGGCACGCGCCCGCGGCACCGAGATCCCGCTGCCCACCGACGTGGTGGTCGCCAAGGAGTTTGCCTCCACCGCGCACGCCGACGTGCGCGCGGTCAACGACGTGCGGCGCGATGAGATGATCCTGGATATCGGACCCGACAGCGCCGATCACTACGCCACCGTGCTGCAGGCCGCCGGCACCGTCATCTGGAACGGCCCGGTGGGCGTATTCGAGTTCGAGCAGTTCGGCGAGGGGACGCGCGCGCTTGCCCAGGCCATCGCCCGCGGCCGCGCCTTCTCGCTCGCCGGCGGTGGTGACACGCTCGCGGCCATCGAGAAGTACGGGGTGGAGGACAGCATCTCCTACATCTCCACCGGCGGTGGTGCGTTCCTGGAGTTCGTCGAGGGCAAGACGCTGCCGGCGGTGGCCGTGCTGGAAGAGCGCGCGCGTGGCTGAGCGAGCCGCGCCCGCCACGCTGCGGCGGGCCAAGATCGTGGCGACCGTGGGACCGGCCACGGATGACCTGCAGGTGCTCACCCAGATGATGCACGCCGGTGTGGACGTCGTGCGCCTGAACGCCTCGCACGGCACGGTCGAGGATCGGCGGCGTCGCCTGGGCCTGGTGCGCGAGGCGGCACGGCTCGCCGATCGCTGTGTCGGGGTGCTGCTCGATCTCGGCGGGCCGAAGATCCGCATCGAGGGCTTCCGCGAGGGGCGGGTGCTGCTCGCCGAGGGCGCCCCGTTCACCCTGGATACCGCGCTTGATCCGAAGGCCGGCACGCTCAGCAGCGTGGGTGTGGCCTACAAGGACCTGCCGCGCGACGTGGAGGCCGGCGATGCGCTGCTGCTGGCGGACGGGCAGATCGTGCTCGACGTCGTGAGCGTCTCTGCCACCACGGTGGAAACGCGGGTGCGTGTCGGCGGGGAGCTGTCGGATCGCAAGGGACTGAACCGTCAGGGCGGCGGCATTTCCGCGCCGGCGGTCTCGGCGCGTGACCGTGAGGACATCAGGTTCGCGGCCGAGGAAGCCGTCGACTACGTGGCGGTGTCGTTCGTGCGCGAGGCGGCCGACATGGAAGAGGCGCGCACGCTGCTGCGCGCCTCGGGCGGGGAGGCGCGCCTGGTCGCCAAGATCGAGCGTCACGAGGCGGTGGAGAATCTCACCGGGATAATCGAGGCCTCCGACGTCGTCATGGTGGCGCGCGGCGATCTGGGCGTGGAGATGGGCTATGCGGAGCTCACCGGGCTGCAGAAGACCATCATCCAGGAGAGCCGCACGCGCAATCGCGTGGTCATTACCGCCACCCAGATGATGGAGTCGATGATCCACAATCCGGTGCCGACGCGCGCGGAAGTGAGCGACGTCGCCAACGCCGTCATGGACGGCACGGACGCGGTCATGCTGTCGGCGGAGACCGCCGCCGGGCGCTATCCGGTAAAGGCAGTCGAGGCGATGGCGCAGGTGATCGTGGGCGCCGAGAAGTACCAGCTCACCCACCCGCGCTGGCGGCAGCGCAGCGTGGAGGGCGAGTTCAAGGGCACCGAAGAGGCGATCGCGATGGCGGTCACCTACACGGCCAACCACCTCAAGGTGCGCGCCATCGTGGCGCTGACCGAGTCCGGCGCCACGCCCCTGTGGATGTCGCGCATCCGCTCGGATATTCCGGTGTACGCCTTCACACGCCACGAGACCACGCGCCGCCGCGTGACCCTGTACCGCGGCGTGTATCCGGTCATCTTCGACGTCACCGGGCCGGACCATTCCACCGAGACGCTGTATCGCGCGCTGTTTACGCGCCTGCTCGAACTGCGCCTGGTGAAGAAGCGCGATCTGGTCATCCTCACCAAGGGCGAGCTGTCAGGTGTGCAGGGCGGCACCAACTCGATGCAGATCCTGAAGGTCACGCTCGACTAAATAACGCCAAGGGGCGCGCATGCGCATGCTGAAGTACCTGGGCGCGGCGGGCGCGCTGCTCATCCTTGCGGCCCTGGTCGGTGTCAACGTGCTGCTGCGCGGCTCGCTGCCACGGCTTGAGGGGCACGAAGTGCAGCCGGATCTTGGCGCCGCCGTGCGCATCACGCGCGACGCCCGCGGCGTGCCGACGATCGAGGCCGCCACTCGTGACGATCTGGCCTGGGCGACCGGCTTCGTGCACGCCCAGGACCGCTTCTTCGAGATGGACCTCTCGCGGCGTCTGGCGGGCGGGGAGCTGTCCGAGCTCTTCGGCAAGGTGGCGCTGGATCAGGACCGCAAGGCCCGCATGTTCAGATTTCGCAGCGTGGCGCGCGAGGTGCTCGCGCAGGCCACTCCCGAACAGCGTGCGCTGCTCGAGGCCTACACACGGGGCGTCAATGCGGGACTGGCGGACCTGAGCGCGCGGCCGTGGGAATACTGGCTGCTCGGCCAGCAGCCCGCGGCGTGGCGTCCCGAGGACGGCCTCCTCGTGGTCTATGCCATGTGGTGGGACCTGCAGGTCCGCGGGTTTCGCCGTGAAATCCAGCGCCGCGAGGTCAATGCGGCGCTCGGCGGCGCTGAGTGCGAGGACGGCTGGAAGTGCGCCATGCAGTTCCTCTACCCGCGTGGCACCAGCTGGGACGCCGCGGATGTGTCCACGCCCGAAGCCGCCGCCGCCGACGCTGCCGTGCCCGATGCGAGTGTCCTGGACCTGCGGGGCGCCGCCGTGCCAGCCCCGGTCGCAGCACTGCGTCAGCGCGCGCCGAGCGTGGGCAGCAACAGCTGGGCGGTGGCCGGGCGCCTGACCTCCAACGGCGCGGCGCTGGTGGCCAATGACATGCACCTCGGGCAGCGCGTGCCGACCACCTGGTACCAGGCGCGCCTGAAAGTCAGCGGCGATCCTGCGAGTGCGCTGGATCTGAGTGGCGTGACGCTGCCCGGGGCACCGCTGCTGGTGGCCGGATCCAACGGGCACATCGCCTGGGGCTTCACCAACAGTTACGGCGACTGGCTCGATGTCGAGCGCGTCAACTGCACCGGGGTCGGCGAGCACGAACTCACCACCCCCGCGGGCAACGTGCCGCTTGAGGTGGTGCGCGAGGAGATCCGGGTGCGTGGCTCCCCGCCCGCGGTGGAACTGGTGCAAAGCGGCCCTGCCGGCTTGCTGGTGCGCCACGATGAGGCAACCCACTCCTGCTGGTTCGGCGCCTGGGTCGCGCAGCTGCCCGCGGCGACCAACATGAATCTTATAAAGCTCGAGCAGGTGAGCTCGGTGGAGCAGGCCCTGGCGCTTGGGCCGCAGATGGGCATTCCGGACCAGAACTTCGTGGTCGGCGATCGCGACGGGCATATCGGCTGGACGATCTTCGGACGGGTGCCGGCGGGCACCCACGCCGGCCGGGCGCGCGGCGCCGCTGGCTGGGTTTCCGCCGCGGATCAGCCGCGCATCATGAACCCGCCGAACGGACGGCTGTGGAGCGCCAATGCGCGCGTCGCCTCGGACCCGCAGCAGCTGCAGGTGATCGGTGGCCACCTTGCCAGCCTCGGCTCCGAGTACGACGTCGGCGCCCGGGCCGGCCAGATCCGCGACGACCTCATGGCGCTCGCCGGCAACGTGACGCCCGCGGACATGCTGCGCGTGCAGCTTGATGACCGTGCCGTGTTCCTGGCGCGCTGGCAGAGGCTGCTGCTGTCGTTGCTCGATGAGCAGAGTGTCGCCGGCAAGCCCGAGCGCGCCGCCTTCCGCCAGCTGATCGCGGGCTGGACGGCGCAGGCGAGCGTCGACTCGGTCGGCTACCGCCTGGTGCGTACCTACCACGATCGGGTCCAGCAGACGGTCTGGGATGCGGTGCTCACCGCTCTGGCCGTGCAGCCGGAGGAGGACGTCGGGCCGCCGGCGCAGTTCGAGGGGCCGCTGTGGCAGCTGATCACCACGCAGCCCCTGCACATGCTCAGCAGCGCCTACCCGAGCTGGCCAGAGTTCCTGCGCGCGCAGGTGGATGTGACGATCAGCGACCTGCGCCACGCCTGCGCGGATCTGGCCACCTGTACCTGGGGCGCCCACAACGTGGTGCGCATCCGCCATCCCCTGTCGGGTGCGCTGCCTCTACTCGCGGGCTGGCTCGACATGCCGACCCTGCAGCTGCCCGGGGATCACGACATGCCGCGGGTACAGGACGGCGCCTTTGGCGCCTCGGAGCGCTTTGCGGTCTCCCCGGGACACGAAGCCGAGGCCTACCTCGAGTTGCCCGGGGGACCGAGTGGCCATCCCCTCTCGCCCTACTATCGTGCAGGGTTTCAGGCCTGGGCTCGGGGTGAGGCGCCGCCGTTCCTGCCGGGCGCGGCCGCACATTCGCTCACACTGACGCCGCGCTAGCACGGGGCACCCGCGTCGCCCTTTTGGGGCATTTCCGCGCAGGTGGCCGGCACGCGTAGACTCATCGGCATGAATGCACGCTTTACCGGCACCGATCAATACATTGCCACCGACGAACTGATGATGGCGGTGAATGCCGCGATCACGCTGGCGCGCCCCCTGCTGATCAAGGGGGAGCCCGGCACCGGCAAGACCCAGCTCGCGCAGGAGATCGCGCGCTCGCTCGAGCGCCCGCTGTACGAGTGGCACATCAAATCCACCAGCAAGGCGCAGCAGGGCCTGTACGAGTACGACGCGGTCTCGCGTCTGCGTGACTCGCAGCTCGGCCAGGAACGCGTGCACGACATCGGCAACTACATCCTCAAGGGACGCGTGTGGGAGGCGTTCGAGTCCGAGACTCAGCCGGTGCTGCTGATCGACGAGGTCGACAAGGCGGACATCGAGTTCCCGAACGACCTGCTGCGTGAGCTCGACCGCATGGAGTTCTTCGTCTACGAGACGCGCGCGCTGATCCGCGCGCGGCACCGGCCGATCATCATCATCACCAGCAACAACGAGAAGGAGCTGCCGGATGCTTTCCTGCGCCGCTGCTTCTTCCACTACATCCGCTTTCCCGACGAGGCGACTATGCGCGCCATCGTTGAGGTGCACTTCCCGAACCTGAAGCGGGAGCTGCTCGCCGAGGCACTCACCGCCTTCTTCGAGGTGCGCGCCACCCCGGGTCTGAAGAAGAAGCCCTCGACCTCGGAGCTGCTTGACTGGATCAAGCTGCTGCTCGCCGAGGACATCCAGCCCGAGGCCCTGCGCGCGAGCGACGCCAAGAAGATAATCCCGGTGCTGCACGGCGCGCTGCTGAAAAATGAGCAGGACGTGCACCTGTTCGAGCAACTGGTGTTCATGCATCGCCGGGCGCGCTGAGGGCAAAGCCACCGTGCTGGTGCAATTCTTCTTTGAGCTGCGCAGCGCGGGCGTGCCGGTGTCCACCACCGAGTTCCTGATGCTCCTGGAGGCATTGCGGGCGCGCGTGGCGCAGCTGTCGGCGCAGGATTTCTACTACCTCGCGCGCGCCTGTCTCGTTAAGGACGAACGCCACTACGATCGCTTCGATCGCGTCTTTGCCGAGGTGTTTGCCGGCGCCGAAAGGCGCTTCCCGCAACTGCTCGCCGAGGTCCCCGCGGACTGGGTGCGAGCACTCGCCGAGCGCACGTTCTCGGAAGCTGAGAAGCGCCGCATCGAGTCCCTCGGAGGCTGGGATAAACTGCTCGAGACGCTGCGTGAGCGCTTGCGTGAGCAGCAGGAGCGTCACGAGGGCGGCAACAAGTGGATCGGCACCGGCGGTACCTCCCCGTTTGGCTCGCGCGGCTACCACCCCGAGGGCATCCGCATCGGTGCCGCCGGCTCGGGACAGCGCCGTGCCGTCAAGGTCTGGGAGCGACGCGACTTCCGCAACTTCGACGACACCGTGGAACTGGGCACGCGCAATCTGAAGCTCGCCCTGCGCAAGCTGCGGCGTTTCGCGCGCGAGGGCGCAGCCGATCAGCTGGACCTGGAGGGCACCATCGATGCCACGGCGCGCAACGCCGGGCTGCTGGACCTGAAACTCGTACCCGAGCGGCACAACGCGGTAAAGGTGCTGCTGTTTCTGGACGTCGGCGGCTCGATGGACGATCACGTACGCGTCTGCGAGGAGCTGTTTTCCGCGGCGCGCAGCGAGTTCAAGCACCTGGAGCATTTCTACTTCCATAACTTCATCTACGAGAACCTGTGGAAGGACAATGCGCGGCGCTTTGCGGCCGTGACGCCCACCGAGCGGGTGCTGCGTACCTACGGACGTGACTACCGCGTCATCTTTGTCGGCGATGCCACCATGAGCCCCTACGAAATCACGCAGCCCGGCGGCAGCATCGAGCACTGGAACAAGGAGGCGGGCGCGGTGTGGCTGCAGCGACTGGGCGCGCTGTTTCCGCGCCTGGTGTGGCTCAATCCGGAAGACCCGCAGCGCTGGCAATACAGCCCCTCGGTGCGCATTACGCGCGAGCTGGTGCGCGAGCGCATGTTCCCGCTCACGATCGGCGGCCTGGATGCTGCTATCCGCGAACTCAAACGTCCCTTGGGCACTGCGGGGCCGCCGCCGGTGGGGTTGCCCGCGACACCCGTCACACTGCCGTCCCCGCCCCGCGTCCCATACTAGGCGGCGGGATGCACGCACGATGGATGACCTAGCCGACTCAGTCCTCCGCCCCGGTTACCGGCCGACGGTCGGCCTCGTATTGACCGGGGGCGGCTCGCGCTCGGCCTATCAGGTGGGCGTGCTGATGGCCTTGGCGGAGTTCCTGCCGCGCGCACGCAATCCCTTCCAGATCATCGTCGGCACGTCCGCGGGCGCGGTCGCGGCCAGCGTGCTCGCCGCCGAAGCCCACGCCTGGCGGCGCGCGGTCGCGGGGCTGGAGCGCGTGTGGGCCAACTTTCGCTCCAGCCAGGTCTTTCACGTGGACACGCGCCACATGCTGCGCGCCGGCATCCACTGGGTGCTCGCGCTCATCTCCGGTGGCCTGGTGCTGTCACCACCGAAGTCGCTGCTCGACAACAGTCCGTTGCGCGAACTGCTCGGCGTGCACGTGGACTGCGCCGGCATCCGCCGCAGCATCGCCCGCGGCCACCTGCGCGCGTTCGCGCTGTGCTCGACCAGCTACAGCAGCGGCCGCTCGGTGGCGTTCTTCGACGGCATCGATTCGATCGGGGAGTGGTCGCGGGTACAGCGCATCGGCCAGCGCACCGAGCTCACGATCGATCATCTCATGGCAAGCGCCGCCATCCCGCTGCTGTTTCCGCCGATCAAGATCGGCGATGACTACTTTGGTGACGGCGCCATGCGTCAGATACACCCGCTGAGCCCGGCGATCCACCTCGGGGCGGACCGCCTGCTGGTGATCGGCGTACGTGCGCGGCGCGCCGCCGGCGTGACCGTCAACCGCGTGCACATTCCCATGCCGACGCCGGGGGAGATCTTCGGCTACATGCTCGACACGCTGTTCACCGATCAGATCTACGGGGACCTGGAACAGCTCGAGCGCATCAACGAGCTGGTGCACAGCGCCCCGCAGGTGACCCGCGGCGAGCGCAACATCGAGACCCTGATGCTGGCCCCGAGCGTCGATCCGCGCGAGATCGCCGCGCACCATACCGCCGAAATGCCCGCGGGACTGCGCGCCCTGTTGCGCGTGATCGGGGGCCGCGGCGCCAGTTACCAGCTCGCAAGCTACCTCATGTTCGAGGCCGGCTACACGCGCGCGATGATCGAGCTGGGGTATCGCGACGCGATGCAGGCGCGTACCGCGCTCGTCGCCTTCATGAGCGGCGAGAAGCTGCCGCACGTGATGACGGCACCCGGCGTCGCGCAGGCGACCTGAAGCGGCCTCAGGCGCTTTCCTCGCTGAGCGCCCGCGGCCGTGGCTCAAACAGTTGCGATGCCGGCAGGCCGCTGTGGCGCGCCGTGACGTCGTCGAACTCGGCGGCGAAGTCCTCCGCCAGCCGGTCGACGATGTACACCGAGCGATGCTGGCCGCCGGTGCAGCCGACCGCGATCGTGAGGTAGCCGCGGTTGCTGGCCTGGTACTCCGGGATGCGTCCGCGCACGAACCGCGCGATATCGGCCACCAGGGCTTTCACGTGCGTATGGGTCTCGAGGAAACGGATCACTTCCGGGTCGCGGCCGTCGAGGTTGCGCAGGCCCGGTTCCCAGTACGGGTTGGGCAGTGCGCGCGCGTCGAAGACAAAGTCCGCATCTCCGGGGATGCCGCGCTTGAAGCCGAAGGATTCAAATGCAATGGAGAGGCGCCCCGCAGTGCGCTGCTCGACGCGCCGGTGGATGATGTCGCGCAGTGCGTGCACGCTCAGGCGCGAGGTATCAATCAGCAGGTCCGCGATCGAGGCGACCGGTTCCAGCAGGGAACGCTCCAGCGTGATGGCTTCGCGCAAGCCGACGTCGCTGCGGCTCATGGGATGCTTGCGGCGCGTCTCGGCGAAACGGCGCAGCAGCTCGTCATCCGCGGCGGCGAGGAAGATGACTTCGCACTGCAGGCCGCTGCGCTTCAGTTCGTCGATCAGGCGCGGCACGCTGGCGACTTCGGCGGCGGTATTGCGGGCGTCGAGGCCGATCGCGGTGCGCTCGTAGCGCGGTTCGGGGCTGCGCACCGTATAGGAGACGAACGGCTTCAAGAGCGCCGCCGGGATGTTGTCGATGCAGTAGAAGCCGAAATCCTCGAGCATGTGCAAGGCCACGCTCTTGCCGGAACCGGACAGCCCGCTGAGGACGATGATGCGCACGCTCTAGATGGTATCCACGGGGGCCGTCGATGCAAGTTTCCGGGGCTTGGCGGGGACTGCGGGCGGCGCCGCTAGTCCTTGAGCATGGGCGTTGGGGTCGCGCGGTGGGCGTTGCGCTTTTCCTTGTGCTTCTTGATGCAGCGATCAAGCTTGTCGGCGAGGCGGTCGATGGCGGCGTACATGTCCTCTTCAGTCGCATCCGCGTGGATGGCGTTGCCGCTGACGTGCAGCGTGGCTTCCGCTTTCTGGCGCAGCTTCTCCACCGTCAGCACACAGTGCATGTCGATGACCTGGTCAAAGTGGCGGCCGATTCGTTCGAACTTCTTCTCCACGTAGCCCCTGAGGGAAGGGGTTACTTCGACATGGTGACCGGTGACGTTGAGCTGCATAACCGTCTCCTGCTCGTTGTGTTCGTACTTCCAGTTGGACTTTTTCAGTAGCGCTTACATTTGCTTCATCCCGGCGCGGCGGCGCTCGTTGGAGGCAACGATGCCCATGGCCTCGCGGTACTTGGCGACCGTGCGACGTGCCACCGGGATGCCCTCGTCCGAGAGCAGCTCGGCAATGCGTCCGTCGCTTAAGGGTGCCTCCGGGTCTTCATCCTTCACCAGCTTGCGGATCTTGGCGCGGATGGCGGTCGAGGAGGTGCCCGAGCCGTCGGCCCCCTCGACCTGGCTCGAGAAGAAGTAGCGCAGCTCGAAGACGCCTCGCGGCGTATGCATGTACTTGCCGGAAGTGACCCGCGAGATCGTCGACTCGTGCATGGTGACCGCTTCGGCGATGTCCTTGAGGATCATCGGCCGCATGTGCTCCTCGCCGTGCTCGAGGAACGCGGTCTGGCGCTCGATGATGGAGCGTGCGACCTTCATCAGGGTCTCGTGCCGGATCTCCAGGCTTTTCAGCAGCCAGCGCGCCTCCTGCAGCTGTGCCCGCATGCTGGCGTGGCTGGCGTTGCGACCGATCAGGCTGGCGTAGCCGTGGTTGAGGCGCACGCGCGGCAGCGTGGCCGGATTCAGTTCCACGCCCCAGCCGTGCTCGGTGCGCCGCACGAACACGTCGGGAACCACGTACTCGGCGTTGCCGGCGCTGACGGTGGCGCCCGGACGCGGATGGCAGGAGCGCACCAGTGCCAGCGCACTCGCGATCTCCTCCTCGGTGGCGCGCAGCTCCCGCCGCAGCAGCGACAGCTCGCGGTCGGCGACCAGTTCCAGGTGGTGGCGTGCGATTTCCAGCGCGGTCTCGTAGCCGGGGGTGGCCGGATCCAGCTGCCGCAGCTGCAGCTCGATGCACTCACTCACCGAGCGCGCTCCGACGCCGGGGGGGTCGAGCGCCTGCACGCCGGCGAGCACGGCACCCACTTCCTCGGCGGTGCACTCGATTTCCGGACGCAGGGTGTGCGCAATCTCTTCGAGCGATTCGGTGAGATAGCCATCGTCGCTGATGGCGTCGACGATGGCGCGCCCGATCGCCAGTTCCCGCGGCGCGAGGCTGGCCAGTTCCAGCTGCCACAGCAGGTGTTCCTGCAGTGACTGTCCGCTGTCGTCCGCGTAGTCCTGCTGGCGCTCGTCGTCGTCGGCGTTCCAGGCGGTCTCGGCCGGGCCGGCGCCTTGCGCATCCCAGCCCTCGAGCACCTCGACGGTACTCTCCGGTTCCTTGGCCTTGGGCTGCTCGGCGGCGGTAACGACGGCCTCGAAGGTGCCGGTGGCCTCGCTCTCCTCCATCGGCTCGAGCATCACATTGGTTTCGAGAAGCTCGCGGATGTGCGCCTGCAGCTCAAGTGCCGGCAGCTGCAGGAGCCGGATTGCTTGCTGCAGCTGCGGGGTCATCGTGAGTTGTTGACCCAGCTTCAGCTGCAGAGAAGGTTTCAGCATGGTGAGTTGCGAAAGGCTCGGCGGCGCCTTTCCAATTTCATTCCGTAATTACTTGAAAAACAATGTATTTAGCTTGGCTGCCCGAGAGCGCTCAGAGCTTGAAGGCTTCACCCAAGTACACCTCACGGACTTGGGGGTTGGCAAGGACTTCTTCCGCAGTCCCGGCAGCGATCACCGTGCCCTGATTGACGATGTAAGCGCGGCTGCACACCCCGAGCGTCTCGCGGACATTATGGTCAGTGATCAGCACCCCGATGCCGCGCTGCGTCAGTTCGCGGATGATGCGCTGGATATCCAGCACCGAGAGCGGATCCACGCCCGCGAAGGGCTCATCGAGCAGCATGAACCTGGGCTCGGCGGCCAGCGCCCGCGCGATTTCCACGCGCCGCCGTTCGCCGCCCGACAGCGCGAGGCCCAGGCTCTTGCGCACGTGTCCGATGCGCAGTTCCTCCAGCAGCTGCTCGAGTCGCTCCTCGCGCGCCGCGCGCTCCATGTTCGGCCGCGTCTCGAGGATCGCCATCACGTTGGCCTCGACCGAGAGCTTGCGAAACACGGAAGCCTCCTGCGGCAGGTAGCCGACGCCGAGCTGTGCGCGTTTGTGCATCGGCATCAGCGTCACGTCCTTGTCCCCCACATAGATGCGTCCGGCATCGCACAGCACCAGTCCCACGATCATGTAGAAGGCCGTGGTCTTGCCGGCACCGTTAGGTCCGAGCAGTCCGACGACCTCGCCGTTGGCGAGCTCGATGGAGAGGTCGCGCACGACCTGCCGGGATTTATAGCTTTTCTGCAGCCCCGTGGCCTTCAGCGACGTCATGGCTGTGGTGTGGCGGGCGGCTTGCCCGCATCCGGCCCGGGCGGCTTGCCGGGGTCCTTGCCGGCGGGCGGCGCGGTGCGCGGGGTGATGGTGATGTGCACGCGCTGATCGGTGCCGGGCGTCGTGACCGCCTGCACCTTCTCGCCGCGGATGTTGTACACCAGCAGCGGGCCGGAGATCTGGCTCTGGCCATCCGACAGCCAGGCGTCCTCGGTGAGCCGCACGGTGCCTTCGCCGACGTCGTACACGATCTGATCGGCATGGCCGCGTGCCACCTGCTCGGAGCCGGCGCGCTTCTGCTCGAACTCGGCCGGCTTGCCGTTGACGGTTGCCTTGAGAATGCGATTGTCGCGGAACTCGACCACGGCCGAGTCGGAGCGCAGGTTGCCACGCGCCTCGGCGTCGATGCGCACCTTGCCTTCGAAGGTCCACTTGCTGTTGGCGAAGTTCAGCCCCGTGGCGCGTGCATGTTCGGCCTGCACGCGCGTCTCTCCCTGGGAGATGGTGACATCGCTGAACACCACGGTGTTGGTCTTGTAGTCGACCTCCGAGGACGCCGCGTCCAGATTGATCGGCTGCTCACCGGCGCGCTGCGCCGGCGCCACGGGCGTGCTCGTCGGCGCTGCGGTTGCCGCTGCCCATGCCAGCAGCCCCACCAGCGTCGCCGCCCTAGTTATGGAACGAGCCATGAACCTCCGATTCTAACTGCACACGACGCTCCTTCAAGTTTGCGACCATCCCGTGCGCCTCGAGTGTGCGCCCCGTCATCACCAGCGTCACGGGCTCGCGCGTCGTGAGGATCTGCTCGTTGGTATCAAAGGCGAGGCTGTTGCTCGTAATGTCCGCCGGTTCGGCGGTGCCCGGCAACACGCCGGCCACGTGCACCGCGCCCTCGAGCTTGACGATGCCGCTGTTCTGGGCAAGTTCCCCGCGCTCGGCATGTGCGGTCCACTCATCGCCGCTGGCGTCACGAAACCCCAGCACTACCTGCTGCATGTTCACCAGGCCCTGGTCCGGCTGCTGCTGCACCTGCGCCGCATCCAGCGTGTAGACGGGCATTCCGTCGGCACCGGTCTGCACCATGCGCGCTTTCTTGGCCGAGTAACCCAGATCCGGCGGGGTATCCTCGACGGCCACCGGGGCCGAGCCTTCGCGCTCCCCGCCGGAGAGCACCACGACGGTGACCAGGAGCGCGATGAAGGCCACGATCGCGGTAATGCGGTAGATCATGGCAGCGCCTGCCTGCCGCGCAGGCGCAGCAGGTGGTCACACACTTCGCGCACCGCGCCGCGACCGCCGCGCAGCCGGGTTACGATGCCGGCGGCGCGACGCACGTCCCGGTGTGCGTCGGCCACCGCGAAGGCGAGGGCCACGCGCTTCATCAGCGCCAGGTCAGGCAGGTCATCCCCGACGCAGGCGCAGGCCGAGGGCGGCAGATGCAGCCGCGCACGAAGCCGCTCGAACACGGTGAGCTTGTCAGCGACACCCTGGTGCACGTGGCGCACTCCCAGTTCGCGGCAGCGTGCGCTCACCATTGGCGAGCGCCGCCCGGAGATGACGGCGACCTCGATGCCCGCGCGGCGCAGCTGCACGATGCCGTGTCCGTCGTGCACGTGGAAGACCTTCAGGGCTTCCCCGCGCGGCCCGTAATACAGCCGCCCATCGGTGAGGACGCCGTCCACGTCGAGCACCAGCAGACGAATGGCGCGGGACATGTGCTTTAGGCGTGCGCTGCGTCAGACGACGCCGGCACGCAGCAGGTCGTGGACGTTGAGGGCACCAACCAGGCGCCCATGCTCATCGGCGACCGGCAGCGCGGTGATGCGATGTACTTCCATCAGGTGCACCGCCTCGGCGGCGAGTTCCTTCGGTCCGATGGTCTTGCCATGCGCCGTCATGACGCTGCGCATGGGCGTGCGGTGCACGTCGATCTGCCGGTCGAGCGTGCGGCGCAGGTCCCCGTCGGTGAATACCCCGAGGATGTGGTCATCGGCCCCGACGACGACGGTCATGCCGAGGCCCTTGCGCGACATCTCGAGCAGTCCCTCGCTCAGGGGTGCTTCG
>Ga0068865_100000709_pt1 | contig 18714 bp, 13 predicted proteins | sample KBSMisM12_FD_75293 | JGI IMG/M metagenome (GOLD analysis project Ga0068865, IMG submission 75293) | Miscanthus rhizosphere microbial communities from Kellogg Biological Station, Michigan, USA - KBS Miscanthus M1-2 | ecosystem: Host-associated > Plants > Roots > Rhizosphere > Soil ...
CGGTGAGAGCCGAAGCCGCGTACCAGCGTGCGCTCGAGGCGCACCGCAGCAACGCGCGCGACGCGGCCAGACGATTCGCGGTCGAGGCGCTCGCGGAAGATCCGTCGCACGCGGCGGCGCGCGCCTTTCTCGCGGGCCTCGAGCAGCGAAGCCCCGCCGCGGCGACGCAGGCCGCGTCGAGAGGGGCCACGCAGGCGACGGCGGCAGGCGGAACCGCGGTGGGCGGCACAGCGGTTGGCGGGACTGCGGTTGGCGGGACTGCGGTCGGCGGGACTGCGGTCGGCGGCACCGCCGTCGGCGGGAACGCGGGAGCCACCGCGATCGGTGGCATGGGCACGTTCGGCGGCAGGACCGCGGTGAGCTCGTCGCAGGGCGACGCCACGTCGGCGTTCTCGTCCGCGCCGACCATCATCGTCACCCCCGGCGCGGGGAAGCCGCCGGCCGCACCCAGGCAGAAGCCGAATCGGTTCCAGGCCATGCTGGGCGGCGGGGCCAAGGAAGACGCGAAGACGAAAGCGCAGGTCCGGCCGCCGGAGAAGCGGAAGGCGCGCGCCGGAGAGTCGCCCGCGGCGTTCCTGATGCGTCACCGGTGGACGGCGTTGGCGGTTGCCGTGCCGCTCCTCGTGGTCCTCATCGGTCTGGTGATCTATTTCGCAACGTCGGGTGGCGGAAGCCAACTGTTGACGATCACCAAGCCGACGGGCGGCACCCTGTCGGCGGCAGGCATCCATTGCGGCACGCGGGGCGCGGACTGCACCGCCACCCGGCCCAAGGGCGACGTGATCGAATTGACGCCCGAACCCGATGCCGGCTTTACCTTCGCGGGCTACACCGGCGACTGCGCGCCGGGAGGCCGGACCATCATGAGCACGCCGCGCACCTGCGGCGCGACCTTCGCGCAGAACAGTCCGACCACGGGGGCGCCAAATGTTGGAGCCACCCAGACGCTGACGATCACGCCGCCGACCGGCGGCACCCTCGAAGGCGTCGACATCCTGTGCGGTACCAAAGGGACGGTCTGCTCGGCCAACCACCCCGAAGGGGTCCCGGTGGAACTGCACCCGACCGCCGATGCCGGCTTCACGTTCATGGGGTTCACCGGCGACTGCGTCCCGCTGGGACACACCCAGATGACGGCGCCGCGGACCTGCGGCGCGACGTTTTCGCCGACCGACATCGTGTCGAAGCAGCCGCCGATCAAACCGACGCCCCCCGGCCCGGGTCGAAGAGGCGGGGGAGAGGTGACGCCGCAGCCGGCGCAGCCGGCCGGGCCGCCCGTCGCGGTCGTCCCGCCGGCGGTGCCGCCCTCATCCGCCTCCAGGGAGGGGCGGGGGCCCGTCGTCGATCCATCGTTGCCCCAGAAGCCGGTGGTTGCGCCGCCGACCGACGAGGAGTTCGCCAAGGGCAAGATTCTGGAGATGCTGAAGGACTACTGCGCGGCGGAAGAAGCCCTGGATCCGGCAGGCGTGCAGAAGATCTATCCCAAGGTCAACATGAACGCGCTCACCCAGCAACTGAACAAGTCCAAATACACCTCGGTGCAGTGCACGTTCGGCGAGGCGGTGTTCGGGTCGCTGGATGCGCCGGCGGGCAAGGCCAAGATCAAGGCTCCCCTGAAAATCGTCTACCACCACACGATCCTCACGGAGAAGCCGCAGGTCAACGAGCTGATTGCGGACCTGACGCTGGTGCGATCGGGTCCCCGGGACCCCTGGCAGATTGCCGACGCCAAGTTCACGCCCGCCCCTCCCAAATAGCAGCATCGGGCCGGCGACGTGATTCGCGAGCAGTGGAAAGGAAATCAGCGGTACGCCCTATCGGTTGAAGGCGCCAGCGTCCGAGCGTTGAGACCTCCTGGCCCGGCCTTATCATCCTTTACGAAGTGTTTTGTCGCGCCAACCCTTGACTTGCCACGCCATCAATGCGATAAATCTCCCTCGACGAATGCTGACGACTACGGGCTCTTCGCTGCGCATGCCGGTTTTGCTGGCGGCCGTATTGGCGCTCCTGTGCTCCATTCCGGCGTCGGCACAAAGTGCACCCCCCATCCAAGGCACCACGACCACCACCGGAGAGCTGACGATCGCCGGCACCGTGTCTGGGATGGTCAAGCCGATCGCCGCCCCGCACACGGGAGACGCCCTGAACTTCGACACGATTCTCGAAGTCGGGACGATGCCGCTGGCTGCCTCGTCGAGCGGGTTCACCATCAAGCTGGATCCGAGCACAGGGCTTCAGGTGCGCACCGCCACGACGTTCGGGCCGTCGTTCGCTGAGCGGGCCTTGACCACCGGCGAAGGCGGCGTCAACGTCGGCGTCAGCTTCATGAATTCCAGTTTCACGCGCCTCGGCGGTGAGAAGTTGAGCGGGATGCAGGTCCGTTCCGTGACCGCCCCCTCGCCGCTCGACTCGCGCTCGGGGACGATCAACTTCACGGAGACCGCGACCACCATCCTCATCGCCGGCAGGATGGGCGTCAGCGACAAACTCGACATCGGCGTGGACATGCCGCTGGTCACCGTCAAGGTGAATGGCTCCACATCCCTCGCGAATGGCAGGGGAGACATCCTCACCTACGCGACCGGCAGTGACCAGGGTTCAGGACTCGGCGACATCGCGGGCCTCGTCAAATATCGCTTCCATTCCTTCGGCGACGGCCAGCCGGACCCCGGCGGTCTGGCGGTCATGGCCACGCTGCGATTTCCGACGGGTTCGACCGACAGCCTCCGCGGCATGGGTGTGACTCGCACCATGGTCTCGTTCATCGCGTCGGGCGGGCAGGCTCGGTTCCGCCCGCATGCGAATGTCGGCTACGAATTCTGGAGCGACAGCGTCAAGGTCGTGTCGGATGCCACCGCCGGCGGCACGACGGTCGAGGCGCGTAACCAGCTGCAGTACGCCGCGGGATTCGAGTTCGAGGCCGCGCCAAAGGCCACCCTGTTGCTCGACGTGGTCGGCGGACAGATTTTCGGCGGCGGCAAACTGGCGTTCCAGGCCGATCCGTCGCCCGCGGCCGGCGCCACTTCGTCTTCGTCGCTCGTCGCGTTGCCGGAAGGACTCGCGCGGATTAATCTCGCGCCCGGCCTGAAGGTGAATCTCAAAGGCAAGATGCTGCTTTCGCTGAGCGCGCTCATCGCCATGAAGAACGACGGCATGCATGCACGCGTTACTCCGTTGGCGGGCATCGACATAACCTTTTAGGTAACCGTCGCAAGTCACAATGTCTGTGCGCAACCTGCTGCCGATCGCACTCCTGCTCGCGACTGGGCTCGTCGCCTGTACGGGATCCCCGCTTCAGACCGAGGGGACCGTCACCGTGACCCAGACCACGAGCACCACCACGACGACGGCGACGCCGCTGCTGGTTCCCGGGCCCATCACCACGGCCCCGGCCGGAACGGGTCTGGCGTCGGCGACGGTATTCCAGTTCCGGCTGAACCCGTCCGGCGGCGTGCCGCCGTATACCGTGGCGTGGAATTTCGGCGACGGCGGAGCAGGGGCCGGACTCGTCGCGGCACACCCCTACGACGCGCCGGGAAGCTTCACCGCGACGGCGACGGTGACCGACAGCAAAGCGATTTCAGCGGTGGCGACGTTGCCCGTGTCGATCGGCAGCGTGACCGGACGCTGGAACGTGAGCTTCCAGGGCATCGCGCTCAAGCCCGAAAATATCGACATCGTCCAGAACAAGGGTGAGGTCACGGCGACGGTCAACGAGACGTCGGACGGGTTCGCCTCCGGCACCGGCAGCGTCGCCAATCCGCGAACGCTGTCGATCAGCGTGACCTTCGCGGCTGCCCAGCCCGCGCCCTACGCGCTCACCTACGTCGGCACGCTGAACGATACGCTGTCGACCTGGAGCGGGACGGTCAGCGGTTTTACCGCCTGCCCGTGCGGCTTCACCGCGACCCGACAATAGGCCCTCGAGTTTCGTGACCGCCGCGGCTACGGGATCTCCGTGGCCGCCAGCGGGCTGTCGAAGTCAAAGCCGAACAGCTTCGGATTTTCCCCAATCACCGCGGCGGACACGATCCGCATCACGTAGTTGTAGGTCTCCGGCGGCACCTGCTCGCGATGCTTGTCGAGCACCTTCCAGAAGTTGCGCTCCCGTGGATTCTGCGGCATGGTGCGCAACATCCTGATGACCCGCTGCTCGCCCCAGTTGTAGGACGCCATCACCAGCAGGCCCGAGGCCTGCGCGTCGGTCGAGTAGATGTCCTTGATGTACGCCGCGGCGGCCCGCGTGGCCTTCTCCCATTTGTGCCGGTCGTCGCCCGGGTCGGGCCGTGGGTAGGCTACCAGCGGCCCGACCGTGAGGCCGTAGGTCTTTGCCGTGTCCGGAATGAACTGCCACATGCCCTTGGCGTAGCCCCACCGCGTCGGCGGACCGCTCGCGACCTCGTTGAACCCGCTTTCCACCATCGCCAGATAGAAGAACTGCGACGGCAGGTCCTGCTTCTGGAACTCCTCGGCGATGCGCTTGGTGTAACCCATTTCGCGCGCGCGCTTGACCGACGCCGCGAAGCTTCCGGTTTTCTGCCAGCTGCGGATGTAGTTGCCGACTTCCGCCAGGTACTCCGGTGGCGCGGCCGTCTCGCACTCACCGAACAAGCGCGTCACGCGCAGGATGAGCTTCTCCTGCGGCGTCAGGGTGTGGTTGTACACATTGAGATTGGAGATGAACTGGTCGTAGTTGGTTTCCATCTGGCGGCGCCGCGCCAGATAGCTCTTGACGACGTCCTGGCCCTGCGTCCCGCCCGACGCCAACAGCCGCCGCTCGGAGTTGGCGATGTCCACGTCCAGCGATTTCATCGTGTAGAACAAGTCGAGCGCGATCGCCTGCTGCCGCGCCAGCTGGATCCGCTGGTAATAGGCGTAGCCGCCGGCGGCGAGGGCCGCCACCGCCAACACCGCGACGATGGCCTGGTAGGTGCGCTTCTGTTTCTTCTGGACCTGCTGGTAGGCCTTGCGGATCATCATCGTCCGGCCGCCGACCGCATCGTCGTCGACCGTCGTGCCGAAGTACTTCTCGGCGTAGATCCGGGTTTCGCCGCCGGCACCGGGTTGCGGCGGCGGCGGGGCCGGCGGCGCCGGCTTGGCGCGCCCTTCCAGTTCCATCGTCACGAGCGGACCGTCCGCACCGAGCTGAATCGTCAGACCCGATTCGATCGACGCGGTGTCGACGCGCTCGCCGTCGACGAACAAACCGTTGCCGCTCCGCTGGTCGCGGACCCGCCACATGCCGTTGCCGAACGACACCATGACGTGCTTCCGGCTGACGTGGCCGTCTTCGATCCGCACGTCGCAGCCCTGCTCGCGCCCGATGTGGAACGGCCGCGAGAAACGAAACGTGCGCCCGTCTTCCGTGCGCACGCTCAGCGGCGGAATGGCGAGCGAACGGGGTGTGTTCCCGGTTACGCTCATCTGTATTGAGAGGACGTCCGTCTAGATGACGGGGAACGCAGCCGAGCGGCGCACGCCCAGCACGTCAATGTTTCGAGCTGGACGCAGCCGCTGGTGCCTTGAACGACTGGATCATATACGCGATGACCGGCTCGAACTTGGCGACCTGTTTGTCGGGCATGACCCCGTTGAGCCGAAACAGCTCCAGGCCGACGGCGATCGAGTACTGAACGACCGTTTCCGGCCCGGTGCCGGTGGCGCTGTCCCGCGAGTACCGGATCAGGACCCCGCGGCCCGCCTTGCTGTCGACCATGTCCGACTTGAAGTCGCGTCCCTTGGGCTGCTGTTCCTTGAGCGTACTGAGTTCGACGGCGGGCATACCGACGAGCTCAGCCGGCGTCAGCGCCTCGACGAGCCTGACGTGGTCGATGAACAGCGTCGGCCCATCGTTTCTCGCGAAGACCGCCAGACTCGATCCGCCGCTCGGCAGCAGCTTCCAGTCTTTTGCGGGGTACTCGATCTCGAAGCGGCCGCCGGGATCCTTGAACCCCTGGTACTTGGTGCTCTTGTCGCCCATCCCAAGCTTCCAGATCTGCTCGGCGGCTACCCCCGTTGAAAGGAGGCACAGCGCCGCCATCAGCAATCCGGAGAAAGCGCGTCGCCTGCGTAGCGATAGTCGGCTCATCGCTTGAGTGCCTCCATTTGTTTCGTGGCCTTCTCGCGGAACTCATCACCCGGCATCGTGCTGTCGATGATCTGTTTGAACAGGTCGTTGGCCTTGGCGACGTTTCCGGACTTCTGGGCATAGGTCGCCTGGTTGTAGAGCGCTTCGGCGGCGGCATTCATCTTCAGCACGACCGCGGCGCGCTTCTCGCGGGCGACCACCGACGCGGGGTCGCGCTGCAGGGCGACGTCGTACCAGCGTCTGGCCTCGAGGATCTTGTTCGCCGTCTCGTTCTGCTGGCCGCTGTCGATGGCCACGTCCACCGCCTTCTGCTGCTTCGCGAGCGCGTCCGCGATCAGCGCGTCCACTCCCTGGAACTTCGGCGCGTCTCGATCGACCAATCGGAAGCGGGCGAGCGCGACGGGGAATTCCTGCTTCTCGAGAGCCGTCTTCCCCTCCGCGAGGTTCGATTGCACCCCCCGGACGCGCGCGCTGTACTCCGCGTATCCCTCGCCGGCCTTTCGAGCGATGCCCGGTGTCTCAGGCTCCGGTGGCGCCTCCGGCTTCACCGGGACTTTCTTCGCCACCTTCGCGGCAGCCTCCGCCGCGATCGTGTCTTCGGCCTGTTTCTTCAATTCGAGCGCCGCGGCGTTTTCCGGATCGCGCTCGAGGACCGCCTGCAGATGATCGCGCGCACCCGCGTAGTCCTTCGCCGCCATCTGATCGCGCGCCGCAATCAGATCCTGCTCGTTGAGCGCCTTGGTCGGATCTTCGGGCGGCGGCGGAGGCGGCTGCTCGACCGGCACGGCTGGAGTGGTCACCGGCGGCTGGACGACGGCGACTTCCTGCGCGCGGCGGCTCCTTCCCCGGACGACGAAGAAGGTGACGAGGCAAATCAGCAGGATCGCGGCAGCCGCTCCGGACCAGAGGAGAATCTGTCGCGTCTGTGGGGAGAACGTCGGTCCCTGGCGCGCCGGCGCAGGTGGACGCGCGGGTTTCACCGTGTCGCTGACCGCGGCGGAGCTCACGATCGTCTTCGGGTACGCGGGCCGGCCATCGAACGTTCCGGACGCATCGTCTTCGAGCGCCAGCTCGAAGGCGCCGACGGTCGCAGGCACGCCGAGTGAGAGCGGCGCCTTGTCCTTGATCCTCCGGCCGTTGATCCACACGCCGTTCCGGCTGTTCAAGTCGACGATGACGTAGGAGTTCCCTTCGGGGCGGATCTCGGCGTGAAACCGGGAGACGCCGTTCAGGGAATCGTCCAGGACGACATCGTTGCGGGCGTGCCGTCCCAGCCGGACCGGGCTTCCCGTCAGACGGATCTCGCTTTCGACAGCGTCGCCGCGAAACACTACCAATCTGGGCACATTTACCTCTTACGTACCCCGGTGGGGGTGGGTGGGTTCTGCGCCGCGGGACGCTTGACCCGCGCGAACGCGCCGGACACGGCTGAATCGATTCGACCGGTCACGCGCTGGACCCAGGTCGCAACCGGTTCCAGCGTGACCGTGTCGTCGGTGCTGATCTCGCCGACCGGAAGGTCGACGGTGTCGTCGGTCGACGGAGCTTCCTCTTCGGCGGGCACCGACGGGTCCGCCAGGAGGGCTGCTTGAGCGGCGACGGCGTTCATCGGAATCGGCTGTGCGGCGAGGACCAGGTTGGCGTTCGCCGCGGTGCGCGGCGCGGTCAGCGGATATTGCTGCCTGACGATTTCCAGATCCTCCCAGAGCGCCTGGCAGGACTGATACCGCTCGTCGACCTTCTTCGAGAGCGCTTTCAGGATCAGCGCCGCAAGTTCGGGCGGCGCTTCGCTGTCGGCAAGCGGCGTCGGATCGGCGTTCTGAATCTGGTGGAAGAGGCCCGGCAGCTCGAGCGCGGGAAACGGCTTGCGGCCGGTCAACATGAAGTAGAGGACGCCGCCGAGCGAAAAAATGTCGGAGCGGCCGTCGATGTTCTCGCCGCGCGCCTGTTCCGGCGACATGTAGTCGGGGGTGCCGACGATGAATCCCGCCGCGGTCATGCTGGAGCTGGCCAGCCGCGCCACGCCGAAATCGAGGATCTTGAGGATGCCGTCGGCGCGCACGAAGATGTTGCCCGGCTTGATGTCGCGGTGGTAGATCGACGCGGTGTGAGCGGAGCCGAGCCCGGCGCACAGCTGGCTCATGAGATCGAGCTTCCGGGGCAGCGACGCGTCGGGCTGCTTCAGGAATTCCCGGAGCGTCACGCCCCGCAGCAGCTCCATCACGATGTAGAAACGTTCGGCGTCTTCGCCGACGTCGAAGATCGTGATGATGTTGGGATGCGAGAGGCTCGCGGCCGCCTGCGCCTCGCGGTGGAAGCGCGTCCGGATATCGGGATCGTCTTCGAGGTCCGCGGTGAGCACCTTGAGGGCGACGTCCCGGCCCATCGCGCTGTCGTGCGCGCGATACACCACGCCCATCGCGCCACGGCCGATCCGCTCGACCACCTGGTAGCGGCCGATCCGTTCCGGCAGGGAGCGTCTCGCGCGATCGTCCACGGGCATCGTCATACCGGTTCCGGGGAGCAGCGAGCCACCAGCGCGGTGATGTTGTCACGGCTGCCTTGCTCGAGGGCCGTGCTGATCAGGGACTGCGCGAGCGCCGGGAGTTCCTGCGTGGACGCGACGATGTCCCGCAGCTTTTCGTGGGACACCGATCCGTGCAGCCCGTCGCTGCACAGCAGCAGCGTCTCGTTGCCGGCGATCTCGCGTTCCAGCAGGTGCACCTGAGTGTCTGGACGGACGCCGAGCACGTTTGTCAGCACGTGCCGGGTCCGGGAGCCGTTGCTGTCGCCGTTGGAGCCGAAGACGGTGGCTGCCCACGAGTCGTCCTGGGTGAGCTGCACCAGGTCGTTCCCGGCGGAGAGGTAGAGGCGGCTGTCGCCGACGTGCGCCACGATCAGGTGACCGTTGGTCACGAGCGCGCAGACGACGGTCGTGCCCATGCCCAGATAGTCGTCGTGGTTTTCGGCGAGGCGGTTGATGCGCCGGTTCGCGAGGCAGACCGCGGTTTTGAGCCGGTTGGCGTCGTAGGAAAGGGTGGCGTCGACGCCGTAGGGCCACGAAAAGTCTTCGGTGTCGTGGGACCGGCGGATGAATTTCTCGATCGACTCCACCGCGATCCGCGCCGCCACTTCACCCGCGGCATGTCCACCCATGCCGTCGGCGACGATGAACAGGCGCAGATCTTCTGCGCTGACGAAGCAGTCCTCGTTGATCCGGCGAACGGGACCGGTTTCACTCTGGCCGTATGCGATCACGAAGGTCCTCTAGGGGCTTGGGCGGAGTCTACCATGCGGACCGCCGGAGCTACTACTTTAGTGGTATCACTACCACTAAAGTAGTATGCCCGTCAGGCCAGCTTGCCGACCAGCCGCGCCCGGGAGTCGACCCCGACCTTCTCGAAGATGCGCGAGAGATGTTTCTTGGTCGTGGCCGGGGTAATGCCGAGGGTGGCGGCGATCTGGCTGTTCCGGGAGCCGCGGAGGACCAGCTCGGCGACCTGACTTTCGCGTCGCGACAGGTGATAGCGCTCCCTGAAGGTGGAGATGTCCGTGCCGATCTCGCGGATGCTGAACGCGACGTCGCCGTGGCGTCCGCGCAACTCCATCAGGTTCACGACGAACGGCTCGTTGTCCTGGGCGGTCAACGTAAAGGTATCCGCGGGCTGCAGCCGGTCGCGCGACTGCGCCAGGTGGTCCAGCAGCATCACCGGCAGCTCGATGGCGAACTTGCTCCGCAGCCGATTGACGAGCCGGGTCGCGGGCGGATTCGCGTAGACGAGGCGTTCACCGCGAAACACGATGATCGCCAGCGAGAGACGGTCGAGAAGCGAGCGCAAGGCCGTCGCCGACAATGCCGGCGCGGGCGCAGGCGCAGTTCTGGATGCGCTGGCGGCGAACGCCGCCGATTTCACGACGCCCGTGTCCACGAGGCCTCGCCGCCGGGGGAAATTCGCGTGAAGATCTCGCCGGCCGTCGAGCGCCGCAGTGGAGCAGCGCCGGGGCGCACCGTTTCGATCGGAGCCGCAGCGACGGCGGTTGGGCGGCTTCTCAGGTAGAGCGCGAGAAGCGCCAGGATCAGCAGGATCGCGGCGCCCACCATCACCACCCACACGGGCAGCGCCTTACCGGCGGGAGCAGCCTTCGCGCGTTCAGGCGGCGGCTGGAATCTGGTGCGTCCATCGTCCTCGCCGTCATCATCCTGGTGGTCGGCAACCGGCGCCGGCCGCGCCTTTTCCGCCGGTCCGCCGCGCTGTGGCTTGCCGGCCGAGGGTACCGCGATGAACCTGGTGGCGTCCTGGTCGGCCACCATCTCGTCATCGTCGCCTCGCGGCGCCGCGGTCAGTTCGCCCGCCACGCCGCGCTGGGCTTGATGGGTCAATTCGACGAGGCCGGCGGCCGACTCGTCGATCAGCTTGGCGGCCGCCAACGCCTCGAGCGCATCGGCGAAGCGCTGCGCCTTGAGAGCGGCGCGGGCGGTGCCGATCAGCGTCGCGAGCTGACGATGTTTTTCCGCGAGCTCCTGTTCGATGCGGCGCCGCTCGTCGATCTCATGGAGCGCCGCGCGCAGTTCCCGCAGCGTCTCCTCGACGATCGGGTTCGACGCCGGGTCGAGCGATTCGAGCAGCTGGAGGGCCGCCTGATGTTTGCCGTTGGCGAACCGGTTGCGCGCATTCCGGATGGACGCGCGGACGAACGCGGCCTGTTGCTCCGCGGCAACCGCGGCGGTGGCCCTCGACTGCAGCGCCAACGCACCGGCGTGCTCGGGCTCGATCGCGAGGGCCTGTTCGATCTCCTTGACCGCCAGCGCCAGTTCGCCCGCCTTGGCCTCAGGCGATTGAACGCGCGCGGCGGCGGCAGCCACCAGTTCGTCGGCGGCCTTGCGGCGTTTTTCGGCGGCCTCTTCGGCTTCCCGCTGCTTGATCCCCTGATCGAGGCGCTCGGTCAGCTCGGACACGCGCGGCCCCTGGGCATCCAGGCCCTGCGCGAGCTTCAACGCACGCAGCGAGCCCTGGAGGTCGCCTTGTGCGAACAGCGCTTCGGCGTCAGCCAGCTTCGCCTCGCGATCCCGCACGCGCGCTTCGGCGGCTTCTCGATCGGCGAGCACTTGATCCAGATGCTGGCGCGCGGTCTGAACGCGCGGATCCGACGGCGCGATCGCCGTCGCGGCCGTCAGCAGGTCGGCGGCGGCGGACACGTCGCCGGCGGACAGACGCGCTTCGAGATCGGCAAGGTGCGCGACCAGTTCTGCATCGAGACGGGCCGCTTCCTGCTCCTGACGCACGCGCTCGCGAAGCGGTACCAGCTCGGGTGCGGCGGCGTCGATCTCGGCGGCGCTCGCAAGCAGCTCCAGGGCCGCATCGAATCGGCGTTCGCGGATCGCGGTGTCGGTGTCCGCGAACAGCGCCGTGAGCTGCTCCTGCTTCTTGATTCGCTCCTGCTCGAGGCGCTGCTCTTCCTCAATCTTCTCGAGCGCAGCGCGGAGCTCGCTCAACGCCGCCACAATCTCGGGGCGCGAGGCCGGCTGAAATTCCTCGAGCAGTCGGATTGCCGCCTGACGTTTCCCGTTCGCGAAGCGAGCCCTCGCATTGCTGACGACCGCCTTCACGCGCGCGGCTTCCCGCTGGGCCGCGAGCGCCGCCTCGATGGCGGCCTGCAGCTTGGTCGCGCCGACATTTCCGGGATCGAGCGTCAGCGCTTCGTTGACCTCCCGCTGGGCGGACTGCAGCTCGCTCGTTTGCTCGCCGGCAGATTGCAGGCGCTGCGATGCGCGCTCGATGAGCGCCGCGACCTGCTGGGCGAGGCGAGCCGCCGCTTCCTCGGCGGCGCGACGTTCGGCCGCCTCCCGGAGTCGCGCGGAGACGTCGCCGAGCCGCGGGTGCTGGGGCGCCAGACCGGCGGCCCGCTTCAACAGGTCGTCGGCGCCGGTGAGATCGCCCTGCTCGAGATGCGCGGCCGCCTCGTCGAGCCGCTGCTCGGCTTCCCGCAGCCGCGCCTCGGCCGCTTCTTTGGCTGCGAGTGCGGCGGCGGCGGCTTCGAGCCGCTTGCGCGCGCCCGCCACCCGCGAATCGCCTGGCGCGATCCTGGCCGCGTCGTCGAGGAGATCGCCGGCGCGAACGAAATCGTTCGCTCCGAGCGGCGCCTCGAACTCGCGCAGGATCTCGTCGACCTCCGCCTTCACCTGGGCCGCGGCCTCGGCCCGGCTCAGACGTTCAGCGAGGTCCGCGACTTCGGGTGCGTCGCCGTCGGAGGCGCGAAGCGCGTCCAGCATCCGCGCCGCCTCGTCGAAGCGCTCGCTCTGAATGGCGGCCCGCGCCGCACCGACCGCGTCCAGGAAACGCTGGCGCCGCTCGGCCCGCTCGCGGGCGACGCGCCGCTCCTCCTCGATCTCCCGGAGCTCGAAGCGCAGCTCGTCGAGCGCCTCGGAGACGAGGACATGCGACGCCGGATCGAGCGATTCGAGGATTCGGATCGCGGCCTGGTGGTCGCCGGCCGCGAAACGCCGCTGCGCTTCGTCCACGCCGGCACGGATGCGGGCGTCTTCCTGCTGCTCCTGCGCGGCCAGCTCGGCGGCTGCCTGCTGTTCGTCGAACGCCGTGTGGATCCGATCGAGCTGCGCGATCGCGCGTTCGTCCGAGTCGTCGAGCATCAGCACCCGTTTGCACGATTCGATCGCGGCGTCGTAGTCGCCCGCCGCGAACTCGCGCTCGGCGGCCATCAGGTGTCCGTCGATCTGCGCCTGACGGCCGGACATGTCGGGATCCGCCGCCCTCGAGGATCCGGTGCCGCGCACCGCAGGCGGGGGAGTGACCAGCGCCGCCTGCTGATGGCTCGAGGTTGTCCGGCGCGCGGTGGATCGGCTCGGTTCGCCCGCTGGGCTCAGGCGGATATTCGCCAGCTCTTTCTGAAGCAGGGCGACTTCCTGAATCCGGTCGTCCGCGTCTTTTTCGAGCGCGAATTCGACCAGCCGCTCGAGACGCGGGTCGATATCGGGAACGAACTCCGAGATCGGCTGGGGAACGCCGCGAACGATGCTCTGGAAGACTTCGTCGGCCTTGCGGCCGGGGAAAGCCTGGCGGTGCGTCAGGAGTTCATAAAGCACGGCGCCGACGGCGAAGATGTCCGCGCGCGCGTCGATCGCCTCGCCCCTGACCTGCTCGGGGGCCATGTAGTTCAGGGTCCCGAGAATCACGCCGGGCAGCGTCATCCCCGACGTGCTCAGCTTGGCGATGCCGAAGTCGAGAATCTTGACGATGCCCTCGGAGCCGACGATCAGATTGGCGGGTTTGATGTCCCGGTGGACGATGCCGGCGTCGTGGGCGTGTGACAGACCCGCGCAGACCTCCTCGGTCAACTGCACTTTTCGCAGGACGGACAGGGGAGGCCGGAGGCCGAGGATGTCGGTGAAGGTCTCGCCCCGCACGTATTCCATCGCGATGAACGGCAGGCCGTCGTCCTCGCCGACGTCATAGATCGTCACGATGTTCGGATGGCTGAGACTGCCGGCGGCGGCCGCTTCGCGCGAGAAGCGATCCCGAAGCTCTGGCGTATCGAATTCCGGCCGGAGCTGCTTGATGGCGACGAAGCGCCCGATGCGCGGGTCGCGGGCGCGATAGAGTGCGCCCATCCCGCCACGGCCGATCAGGTCGACGACCTCGTACCGCCCGAGGGTTCGTGGAATCTTCACAGACAAAGTTGACTATAGCAGGGTCGGCTCGCGCCAATCCCCATCCATTCTTCGTCCGGCGGCGTCTATTATTCCAGCATGCGGGCGGTGACGGTCTGCTTCGCCCTTCTGGCGCTGGGCGCCACCATCGGCGGGCTGCCCGTTCGTGCCTCCGGAGCCGCCGGCGCCCTGCGTCTGCAGGGCTCGGTCGAGCCGGTCCGCAGCCATCCCGTGATCGTTCCAAGACTGGCCGGCACCGGCAACGGGACGCTGGTCATCGTTCATCTCGCCAAACCAGGCAGCCGGGTGAAGCGCGGCGACCTGCTGATCGAGTTCGACCGCCAGGCGCAAATCAAGACGGCGCACGATCGCCAGGCCGAGTACCGCGATTTCGTCGAGCAGATCACCCGCAAACGAGGCGAGCAGCTCACCGCCGGCGCGCACGGCGAGGCGGAGCTGAAGACGGCGGAGAACGCCGTCAAGAGCGCCGAGCTCGAGGTGCAGAAGACCGAGGTGGTGCCGCCAATCACCGCCGAACAGAACCGTTTGTCGCTCGACGAGGCGCGGGCCAAGGCCGCTCAAATCCGGCGGACGTTCGAGCTTCGGCGGAAGCTCGATGCCGCCGACATCCGCGCGCTCGAGATCCAGCGCGACCGCGCGTTGAACGCGTGGAAGCACGCCGACAGCAACGCCGGCAAGATGCGGGTGACGTCGCCGATTGACGGGATGGTCGTGCTCAAGTCCACCTGGAAGAACGGCACGATGGGCGAAGTCCAGGAAGGCGAGGAAGTACGGTCCGGCCTGGGCATCATGGAGGTCATCGACTCGTCGGCGATGCAGGTGCGCGCGCGCGTGAACCAGGCCGACGTCTCTGCGCTCCGCGTCGGTCAGTCCGCCCGCATCACCCTCGACTCGTATCCCGGGCGCGCGTTTACCGGTCGCCTCGAGCAGCTGTCGCAAATCGGCACGATCAGCACGATGTCGAACCGCGTCCGCACCTTTCTCGCCGTGTTCAGCATCGAGGGCAGCGATACGCACCTGATGCCCGACCTCGCCGCCGCCATCGACATGAGCGAGGATCCGCGATGAAGAAGGGCGTTGCGGTCCTCGCGCTGGTTGCGGTCGTCGCGCTCTCGGTGGCCGCGGCCGCGGCGCTTCGCCGCGACACCGGATCGCCGTCGCTGCCGACGGCGCTCGTGGCCCGGACGACGTTCGTCGATTTTCTGCAGTTGAGGGGCGAGATCCGCCCGGTCCGCTCCGTCGTGCTGACCGCGCCGTCGGCCGGATCCGATCTGCAGATCGTGGAGCTCGCGACCAACGGCGCCAAGGTGGCCGCCGGCGACGTGGTCGTCACCTTCGACGCGACCACCCAGCAGCGCACGCTCGAAACCAAGCAGTCCGAGCTCAAACAGGCCGAATCGGAGATCAGCCGGACCGAAGCCGAGTTGAGCCGCCGGGTCGCGTCCGCGCAGAGCGAGGTCGCCGAGGCGAAGAAGGCGCTCGCGCGGGCCCAGCTCGAGGTACAGGGCAACGAGTTGCGGCCGCGGATCGACGCCGAGAACTTCGTCATCGCGCTCTCGAACGCGGAGGAGCACGTGCGCGAGCTCGAGAAGAAGGTGGACGGCGAGCGGATGGCGGCGCAAGCCGACGTCGCGATCGCCAGGCAGAAGCGCGACAAGGCGCAGTACGACGTCACCGACACCGAGCGCATCATCGGATCGCTGCAGGTCCGCGCGCCGATTGCCGGTTCGATCTCGCTGCTCCCGAACTTCCGCGCGGGCGGGCCCGGCAGCCGCAGCCAGCCCGAGTTCAAACGCGGCGATCGCGCCTGGTTCGGGGCGGCGATTGCGGAACTGCCCGACCTGACCGAGATTCAGCTGACGGCGCGTGTCGACGAGGCCGATCGCGGCCGGGTGCAGATCGGCAGCGGCGTGCGCGTGCGGGTGGACGCCGTGCCGGATCGCGAGCTGACCGGCGCCATGCGGGACATCTCCGTGGTCGCCAAGCCTGATTTCACCACCTGGCCGCCGGTCCGCAACTTCGACGTCGTCGTCTCGCTGTCGGACGCCGATGCGCGGCTGCGTTCCGGCATGAGCGCGTCGGCGCGCGTGGAACTGGATCGGCTGGCCAGTGTCCTGGTGGTCCCGACCGGCGCCGTCTTTCAGCGCGGTCCCGCCACCGTCGTCTACGTCGCCCACCGCGGCGCGTTCGAGTCCCGCACGGTGTCGATCCTGCGGCGGGGACGCGATCAGATTGCGATCGCCTCGGGGGTGAACGAAGGGGAGCGCGTGGCGCTGCGAGAGCCGGAGCAGGAGGGCGCGCAGAAGTGATCAAGAAGGCGGCGCTCGTGCTGATCGTGCTGCTGGCCGTCGGCGTGGCCGGGCTGCTCGGCGTGTCTCGAGCGGCGCCCAAGCCGGTGCCGACGACGCACGTGCAGCGCGGGCGGGTGCAGGTGACCGTGTACGCCACGGGCGACCTGCGCGCGTCCCGTTCAATCCAGCTCGCCGCACCGCCGATGGGCGGCCAGCTGCAGATTGTGCAGCTGAAGGAGACCGGCGAATCGGTCAAGGCCGGCGAGGCGGTCGTCGAGTTCGACGCGGCGGAGCAGGAGTTCACGCTGGAGCAGGCGCGCTTCGATCTCGAGCTGGCCGAACAGGAGATCGTCAAGGCCGACGCGCAGGCGGCGGTGCAGGTCGCCGAGGACGAGGTCGCGCTGCTGCATGCACGCTACGACGTCAGGCGCGCGGAGCTCGACCTGCTGAGCAACGAGCTCGTGACCGCAATCAAGGCACAGCAGAACGTGCTGACGCGCGACGAGGCGACGCAGCGGCTGGTCCAGCTCGAGGCCGACGTGAAGACGCATCGGGAAACGACGCGGGCGTCTGGCGACGGCGTGCGCGAGAAGCGCAACAAGGCGCAGCTCTCGGTGCAGGTCGCCGAGCGCAACATCGAGAGCCTGCACGTGCGGGCGCCGTTCGACGGCGTGGTCATCGTGCGCACGAATTTCCAGGCGTTCGGCGGCATCTACTTCGGCGGCGCGATGCCCGACTACCGCATCGGGGACGCGGCGTTTGCCGGCCAGCCGATCGTGGAAGTCATCGACTCCTCGCGGATCGAAGTGACCGCGAAACTCGCCGAACAGGATCGCGCGAACGTGTCGCCGGGGCAGACGGTCAAGGTGGCGGTTGACGCGTTGCCCGACGCGACGCTGCTCGGAACCGTCCGCAGCGTGAGCGGCGTCGCGTCGCGCGGTCTGTTCGACGCCGGCACGCGCCAGTTCGACATCGCCTTCGACGTCAGCGCCAACCCCGCGGTGCGGCCCGGTGTGTCGGCTGCGATCGCGATTTCCGGCGCGGCCTACGACAACGTGCTGTTCGTGCCGCGGACCGCGGTGTTCGACGTCAGCGGACGGCCGACGGTCTACGTCCGATCGACCGGCGGCTTCGACGCGCACGAAGTGCGGGTGCGCGCGTGGACCGACAGCGTCGCGGTGGTCGAGAACATCGAGCCGGCCGCCGAGGTCGCCCTCGTCAACCCCAACGCTTCGTCGGGCACGCGTTCCAGGACGCCGCCCCAGGCGCCGCAGCGCGCCGCCCGATGACCACCTCCGTGCTCTGGCTGCCCGACCTCGGCCGAAGCGTCGACAACCTGCTGCTGCACAAGCTGCGCACGCTGTTGACCATGCTCGGGATGATCTTCGGCGTCGCGGCGGTCGTCGCGATGCTGTCGATCGGCGCCGGCGCGCAGCAGCAGGTGATGGCGTTCATCGAGGATCTGGGCGTCCGCAACCTGATCGTCGAGGCGCGCGAGACCACCGAGTTCCAGGCGTACCAGAAAGTGCGTCAGCAGTCGCCGGGCCTGAGCTTCAAGGACATCCGCGCGATGGAGGCGACCGTGCCCGGCCTCGACATCGTGTCGCCGCGCAAGCGCTTCACGCCGTCGCAGGTGATGCCCAAGCCGCAGGGCGAGCTGCCGGCCGTGTACGGCGTCGATGCGAACTTTCGGCAAATCGCCGGGCTGAAGATCGCGTCCGGCCGCTTCTTCACCGCGGAGGAGGCGGCGCACGCGGCGCCCGTGTGTGTGCTCGGAGAAGCGGCGCGCGTCCGGCTCTTCGGCCTGGCCGATCCGCTGGGACAGTTCGTCAAGGTCAACGGCCAGTGGTATCAGGCGATCGGCGTCGCGGGAGCGCAGGCGGTGGCGCAGACCGACGTCGCCGGCCTGCCGGGGCAGGATCGCAACAACGTCCTCTACGTGCCGACCGGCGCCGCGATGCTGCGGCTGGAGGACAACTACAGCCAGTTCCGCGACGAAGTGGACGGCGTCTATCTCCGCCTGAAGCCCGACGCCGACGTGCTCGCCGCGGCGGCGACCGTCCGCGGCATCCTGACCGCATCGCACCGTGGCGCCGACGACTACACCCTCATCGTGCCGGCCGAGCTCCTCGCCGAGCAGCAGCGCACCAAGCGCATCTTCGACATCGTCATGGTGGCGCTGGCGTCGATCTCGCTGCTGGTCGGCGGCATCGGCATCATGAACATCATGCTGGCGAGCGTGCTCGAGCGCACGCGCGAGATCGGCGTCCGCCGCGCGATTGGCGCGAGACGGACCGACATCATCCGGCAGTTCGTGATGGAAACGACGCTGATCGCGGTGGCGGGCGGCACGATGGGCCTGCTGCTCGGCGCGTCGATGTCGCGGCTCATCGCCAACTTCGCCGGCTGGTCCACCATCATCAGCAGCGGATCGCTGGCGCTGGCGTTTTCAGTGTCGGTCCTGATCGGCCTGGTGTCCGGCGTCTATCCCGCCATGAAAGCGTCGCGGCTCGATCCCGTGCAGGCGCTGCACTACGAATAGGAAGAAACCGCGGAGACCGCAGAGACCGCCGAGACGCCGCAGAGACGAGCCGGCTCTTTCGTGAAGAAAAAAGCTCTCTTGATCTCCTCGCCTCCTGTTGAGAACC